>Ga0308160_10002426_pt1 | contig 22590 bp, 23 predicted proteins | sample PhyFR1_FD_201036 | JGI IMG/M metagenome (GOLD analysis project Ga0308160, IMG submission 201036) | Phyllosphere microbial communities from UC Gill Tract Community Farm, Albany, California, United States - DLSLF.R1 | ecosystem: Host-associated > Plants > Phyllosphere > Unclassified | place: USA...
AACTTTTCAAGCTTTTTCTCGACGTAATCCTTGAGAGCATCTGTGACGTCCAAGTTTTCACCGCGAATGTTGTAGATCATGTAAACTCCTCCTTAAGTAACCGGTTGAACCTATGAATTCGAGATGATCCAGTCGTTTCCTTCTGAATATTCGAAATTCTTTTGGTTCGTTTTTATTATAGCACGATAAGTGAAGGAAGACCATGAAAACGATGACATTCTCATGAACGTTCACTTCGATTCTTAGCGTACGATAATATTGAAGCATGTTGATGTTAACGTATATACCCGTTTCAAATGGATTCAAAACAAAAAACCGCTTTTAGGCGGATGGCCTAAAAACGGTGGCGGCTGCTATTGGATTAAATCTTTGAAACGTTCGCAGCTTGTGGACCACGATCGCCTTCAACGATTTCAAATTCCACTTCTTCGCCTTCTTCAAGTGATTTGTAGCCATCGACTTGAATCGCTGAGAAGTGTACGAAGACGTCTTTCGCATCAGACGTTTCGATGAATCCATAACCCTTTTCAGCATTAAACCATTTGACTTTACCTTGTTCCATTCGAATTCACGTTCCCTTCGCAAACCAGAGTACGAGAGCAAGCTCTCACGAATTAGTCTATCAAAAGAAGGAATTATTGACAATTAAAAATTCTGATTATTTAGAAACCATTACCACGTAATTATCAATTTTCACCAAGACATTGTTCTATATTTCAAAAAATTACATTGTCATTACATTTGTAATATTGTATTATATCGTTAGTAATTACCTGTTTTATCCATTGTCCCATTTGAGGAGGATGTAGTCGACATGCGACCATTCCATAATGATGAAAAGTATCGAATCACGAAGCGGACCGTAGCGATCTTACCTTGCTACGACATGATGAAGCAATCCATCATCGTGCTAGAAGATGGTTCTACCATCATGACGCCACTTCGACCGTATCAACTGTTGCAATTATCGTGCAGGCAGTACAATAGTTCTATTGAGGAACGGATCGTCACCGCAAAACGTGTCGCATCCGTGAAAGGAAAAGTCCCGATTGTCATCGAACCGTCACTCGGCCTCGTCTTTTTCCCTACCAAATCACCGAAACGTGATGATTGCGAATGGTACGCTTGGAGTCATATGATTGATGTCCTCGAAGAGGATGGACAGACTAAGCTGAAGACCCGCAATGGCATGATCCTTCCCGTGAACGCCTCTCCTTACATCGTCCGCAACCAAATGAAAGCAACAGGTGAGCTTATGGCTCGCTATCAACAATTGAACGCGATGACATTAGAGGAACGCTTTAATGCAATCAAATCTTGAAAAAACGAAGGTTGGGCGATATTTTCGCTCAACCCTTTTTCGTTTCTGCCGATATATAATAAGATGATGTATTTTGAAAAAAGGAGGACGTTTGATGAATATCCAGTTGAATCCAGCTCGTTCGACGGTACCTGCCGGACAAACCGTACTTTCGGAGACGAAGACATATAAAGGAACCGTCTTGGAACAAACAGGACCGCATACGGCGCTCGTTCAAGTCGGACGGGATAAAATCGAGATGACATTCACTGGAGATATTCCGACAGGTGATTTCCAGTTTAAAGTAAAAGGCCAAACAGCAGAAGGTTATCTGATCGAGCAGCTCCCAACTGTCTCGGAGCCCGACGCTGAAACACCGTCCGCCGTCTCGATTCCGTCAAACGTCGATCCCGCTTTACTCGAAGGCGTTCCAGCAGAACTAAAACCTGCTGTCGCAAAACTCCTTGCAAGCGGTCAGTTGCCTCAAACACCAGAAGTCGTCGCCCAGTTGGTTACAGCTCTACAAGGCAGTTACAAGGATCTTGTCCTTGAACTCGTTTCGCGTCCTGATAACTCCCTTCCACCGGAAGCGGAACTCTTGATTGATAGTCTGTTAGCGACGACCGAAGACTTTGTCGATGTCCTTCCGGAACGCGACGCCTTACGCGACCAACCGACATTCGAAAAAGCCGTTGCGCTTGACGTCGCCCGCGTCACCTTACCGACGCAGCGTGATATCGAAGACGCAACACCATTGCATATGCGTCAATACATTGAACATTTGCCAGCGAAGGAACGCCCCGCACTCATCACGGCGCTTGAGCAAGGAGACGTCGAAACGGTCCGTAAACAACTGACACCTCACTTCCCGCAAGCTCCACTCGAGACGAAGACAAGTGTCCGTGAGCAATTGATCGGTCTGACGGCGCGTGCCGCAAGTCCAGTCGAGCCAGCAACGGCAACTGCGACGCGTTCAGCTCTGACCCTCGTCCGGGAGGTGACACCTCGCTTAGCGGAGGTGACGAACGACTTCAAGAGCCAACAGCGAACGATCGTGTCACAACTACGACAAATCGAACCACTCGTCGAGTCCCGACCGGTGCAGATGGTTGCTGTCATCGAAAGTACAGCACACCGCTTGAAGCAAATGTTCCAGCAAACGGATGCGATGCTTCATACGACAATGCGGGATGAAAAACAGTTGATTCACTTTTTATCGAAGCTCGAACGCGGTGCTGAACTCGCTTCCCTCGGTCGGGGAACAGAAGCGAAGGCACTGCTACAAGAAGTCCGCACGGGCTTTGAAGCCTTCCGCTACGCGCCAGCAAACGTCCGTCCGACCTATTTACCGGAATGGAACGCGTCAAGCACACGAACGCCAAGCGACGCACCGGCAAAACTCATACCGTATGAACCGAAACAAAACAGTCCGCGAGTTTTACAAGAAACGGTTCAAAAAGCACTGCAGCTGCAAAGTGCCGAGTTGAAGCTCGCTGCTCCGACTCTCAATCCGGAAGCTTCGAAACTTCAGTCATTCTTGACGACGCAACAGCAAATCAATAAGCCTGACAATCAACAGCAGTTGAATCAGATTCTATTATCGCTTCCGGTACAGATCGTCGAAGCGACGGCCGGTCTTCATGTTCACCTTCAAAACAAGCGACCGGATGAAGTAATCGACTGGGAAAACAATACGTTGTACGTCCAGCTGAATACGAAACGCCTCGGGGATATCGGTGTACGCGTCGAAACCGTCAACCGGAAGATGCAAATCACAATTGAAAACGATCTGCCGATTCTCGAGCGACTCGCTGCACCGTTCCTTGAACGGACGACGGACGCCTTAGAAGCGACCGGTTATCAAGATGTCCGGATTCAGTTCCGACCGTTCACGAAGGAAGAACGACAAGACGTCGCCAAACAAAAGGATGAGACACCAAACGGGTATGATTACCGGATTTAAAGGAGGAAGCCATGTACCAGAAAATCGATTTGAAGCACCGGAAATCTGCTGCCGTTCTGCGTTACGATGAAGCGTCCGGACAAGCACCCGTCGTTGTTGCTCGCGCAACAGGACAAGCGGCAGACCGGATCTTACAGGAAGCACGCGCCAACGGAATCGCTGTCGAACACGATACCTCGTTACTCGGTCATCTGCTCGATCTCGACCTTGGGACCGCGATTCCACCACAACTCTACGACGTCATGGCAGAACTCCTCCTATTGATCGAAGAACTGGACCACGCGAAAGGACGACAGACATGACAGAACAAGAACTGTATCAGATGACCCCACAACAATTGACGGAAAAGATGTTACAAGGACTCGTCTTTCAGTATGAACAGGCGATCACGGCGATTGAAGCAAAAGCGTTTGATCACATGAATGAACGTCTTCAAAAAGCCTATGCGCTACTGACGAAGCTCTCAGAAGGACTGCATGACGACGGCGGAATTATCACGTCTCAACTCGAAGCGTTGTACTTCTACCTCGGTCAACAGACACTGCTTGCTTACACAGAACATCACGTGCTCACAGAAGCACTTTTTCTTGCTGAAGAACTGCTGGTTACATGGCAAGCAGCAAGTACAAATAAGCGCCCGCTCGCTCGGGCAGCCCATCATGCAGGATATGAAAGGATGGCATACGAATGAAAATCTCAAACAATGTCCAAGCACTAAAGGCGTATCGTAACCTGACGGCGAATCAATTGAGTATTAAGACGACGATGGACAAACTATCGAGTGGACAAAAAATCAATCGGGCTGCGGACGATGCAGCTGGTCTCGCTCTTTCTGAAAAGATGAGAAATCGCTTGCAAGCCCTCGATAAAGCGGAACAGAACGTCCTTGACGGAATCTCGATGGTACAAACGTTAGAAGGTGGTATGACTGAAACACATAGTCTCTTGCAACGGATGCGCGAACTTTCCGTCCAAGCAAGTAACGGAACACTTGCTCCTGAAGACCGTTCTTCACTTCAATCAGAAATTGACCAGTTGACGAATGAGGTGACGCGCATCGCGAAGACGACTCAGTTCAACGGAAAAGATATTTTGACGGGTGACTTCAGTGAAGGAAAGAATGCTATCTTCATTCAATCGAATGCTGGTGCAAATGAAGGAATTTCAATCACTGTAGAAGACATGCGTGCATTATCACTTGGAATCAGTACCACAGTACGCCCTTCACCAACAAGTGCACAGCTATCAGAGACAAGCGGTTCGATAGAATACTCACTGAGTGTAATGACTCGTGAAAGTGCTGATTCAGCTATTTCTTTATACACCAAAGCGATTGATAGTGTCTCCAATCAACGAGCAAAACTTGGGGCTATCCAAAATCGCTTCGAAGCAACAAACTCCGTCCTCGGAATAAGTCGTGAAAATCTGACAGCATCTGAGTCGCGAATTCGCGATACCGATATGGCACAAGAAATGATGGAGTATGCAAAATATAATATCCTCAACCAATCCGGTATGGCCATGATTGCGCAAGCGAACGCGTTACCACAAGGCGTCTTGCAACTACTCAACTAAGAAGGGAGTGTCAGTTATGGACATTCGCCGCATTCAAGAAACCCAACGGCTCCAGGTAGCTCGGTCCGGTACTCGGGAAGTCGAGGCATCGACGACCTTCTCTGCCTTAATGCAGGATAAACGAGAACATAAAGGTTATGAACGTCTTCAGCAAAAGTTACTGCTTGTTGAAGAACATGGTCAACTCCTCGCTGAGAGTCATACGATCGAAAACCTAGAGAGCTATAAGGAGAAGATCAAGGACTTCCTGAAGGATGCACTGGATCAGTCACAACAACTAGAAGAGAAACGCGGCTTCAATCGTCGCGGGCGAACGAAAATCTATAAAGTCGTCGAACAAGTCGATACGAAACTATTGCAATTGACGGACACCGTCTTATCCGGAGAATCAAGACGACTTGATATTTTAGATCAAGTCGGTGAAATCAAAGGCATGCTTGTCAACGTCTTTGTCTAATCCGACAACACGAGGAGATTATCCATGCCTGAGTTATATTCAAAAAAATGTAAGTGTACGTATTGCTTAAAAGAAACAGAGACGAAGCGTGTCTTGTCGCGTCATATTCGGGTCGAGCGAACGGATTTTGATGGTTTCGTCCATTACCAAGGATCGAACCCCTACCTGTACGAACCGATTCAGTGCTCCCACTGCCGCTTCATCTTTCATGAGTCGTTTGAAAAGTTGCGGACGGACGTGCGTCAGACGCTCGAAGAGCAAATCTTGCCGACGCTCCCAGTGTTACCGTTCGCAGCCACAGAACGAACGATTGAACAAGCTTTACAGTTGTATAAATTAGCACTCTATACCGCCCAAGTAACGGGACAAAAAGAAGCGATTCTTGCCATGCTCGGCGTCCGGATCGCTTGGATGTACCGGATACTCGGTGACGAAGCACAAGAATTGCAGTGGATGGAACGATCGGTCACAAAGTACGAAGCCCTGTATCTCAACTATACCGATGCGGTTCGTACCGGCATTCCCCACGATGTCCTGTTATTACGCATCAGTGATTTGTATGCTGTCTTAAAACGGACAGATGATGCAAAACAATGGTATGGTCTCATCTTCCAAAGTAAGATCGTGTCGGACCGGACAAAAAAAGAAGCACGGGAACATTGGGAATTGTACCGTGAAACACATAACGTCTAACGAAACTACATAAAAAGGAGGATCACGCATGCGGCACATGTCTTGCGTCCAGTGGTATGTCATCGTTACCTACATTGCCATTCTCGGATCAAGCTGGTTTCATGCTGGTCCGATTTTTGCTGTCTTCAGTACGATTGCTGGACTCCTCTACTGCTCATGGGTAGCTCGTTCGTCCGGTACGTTACCGATTATCCGGCGAGCAATCGAGTGGTTCACGATCGGTATCACCTTGAACTTTGTCTTCAGCTTCTTACCAACTGCCTGGCATCCACCGGAGCTCGATACCGTCGTCAACCTGACGATTACTGGCTTTTTTATCCTGACGGCACGGACATTCGCGAAACAGATTAATTGGACGACGGTCCGGCGCTTACCGCTTCTTTACGTCGACGGGATTTTACTCTTCGGTATGACATTCGTCTTCGGCTATACGATCATCTTACGGTATATACCGGATATTGCTCGTTCTTCCATTGAACTCGTTGGGATGAGCGGTTTTGCGCTTAGCTTTATCGCACAACTGTTCTTTTTCTTCTTACTTTATACAACCAGCTTGCACAGTACATCACATCGCTTACTGATTCGATCGATGCTTCTCTTCATCTTTGCAATTTTTGGTTACTATACGTTTTTCATCCGGGATCAGCTCGACATCGCCAGTTGGTTCTTCCCGTTGTATCCGGTCAGCTTATACGGTCTCTTGCATTATTATCGAAAAACACACTCGCCCGAAGCCTCTGAACGATGGACGATCTCGTATCTTCCCTACCTCAGTCTCTTAATCGTCGTCAGTGGGATCTCGTATGTGTCGATCCCATCTACCATCTACTGGAGTAGTCTCATTGGTCTCTTCTCGCTCTTTTTCGTACGCCAATTTTTCTCCGAGCGTCAAAACACACGACTTTTGCGTGAGTTGGGCCTCTCGGAAAATGAGTTGTTGCAACGCGTCAACGAAAAAACGGAGCGCCTTGAACTGCGAAAGGAAGAGTACCGACGGCTATTTTTGAATCATCCGTACCCAATCGTTCGGATGGATGCCAACGGTCATGAAAAAGCGATGAATCCGATTGCGGAACAGTACTTTCCTGCCGGACAGCTTCCGGATCAACTGATGGAACAGATCGTCCCGATCAGTTGGCAAGGAACACCAATCGAACATCAACTAATGCAACTCGACGACGGGCGCGCTTTTGAAGTGACCGTCATTTCGATTCCGCGCGAGCATGACTTCTACATCATCTTAGCGGACCGAACACATGCTTTGACAGAAGAACGGATGCTACGTTCGCTCGGATACCAGGACGCGCTCACTGGATTACCGAATCGTCGTTACTTCGAGGAAGTTCTATCAAATGAATTACCACATTGGCAAGAAGGATCGTTATTGTTCATCGACTTAGATGGCTTTAAAGACATCAATGATCAGTTCGGTCATGACGCGGGGGACTTCGTTCTACAAGAGACCGCAAGACGGCTAGAAGCGGACCTACAGGAAGCGGAGATGGCAGCACGGCTTGGCGGTGACGAATTCATCGTCTTCTTGCATCGGAATCGAGCGGACACGATCCATTACGCAGAAAGTATTCTCAAGCATCTGAATGAGGTATTCCTTTATCAAGCGCAGACGATGCACGTCACGCCTTCGATCGGGATCGCACGTTACCCGGAAGATGGAACGACGACGAGTCTTCTACTGATTCGTGCTGACGAAGCGATGTACACCGTTAAACAAGCAGACAAAAATGCCTATCGCTTCAAATAAAAAGAACGGAATCCGCAGATTCCGTTCTTTTTATCGTGTCATGATTCACGGCGATACTTTTCTTCCTCATACACATCCGGTTGTTCCGAAATCGGACGCTCGAGCGCTTCCCACGATTCGGTCTCGACATCCGGTTCAATGAACTGATCATACGAACCGTCCGATTGGAAATAGGTTTGTGGGACACGGCGTTTACCCTGCTCTTGTTTCTTCACGAAAGATTCCTCCCTCACGCAAAAACATTACTGACGCGAATCAAAATACGGTGAAATCGTACCCTCGACCTCTTCATAGGGATCAACATAAGACCGACGATTTGTTTGTTTCTTTCGAATGTGACCTAATTGTAATCCTAATTTAGCTGTTTCAGCAGATAATTTCAAGTCAATTTGTCGACTATCATCAACTAGCTCCTGAATGATCGTTTGATTGGCTTCAGCCAACAAGTTAGAATGTGCTGCAATAAACGCTTCGCGTTCATCAAGTAAATGTTGAATCTTATTGATCCAGTCATCATAACTTTCATCGTTAGGTATTTGATCAAGTAATTCCATTAGTCGTTTCGTCTTGAGGCGAAGCGGATCAAGCGGGCTCATCGTTGCTTCGCGAGTTTCATCGCTTCTTTCCAAGTCTCACGGAATTCTTCTGCAAATCCAATGACTTCATCAATCGCAACGATATCATTCTTGATATTCGCATCGATTAATCGTACTTGCATATAATCGTATAAAGCATTTAAATCTTTTGACAGTGCAATCGACTGATTAAGCGTCAATTGAAGTTCACTGATGATCGCTTGCGCCTTTTGAATATTTGTATTTTTTTGTTCAATCATTCCTTGTTCAATTGCTTGCTTTGAAAGCATCGAAAATTTAATCAACCCTTCGTATAACATAAGCGTTAAATCTTGAGGTAACGCAGTAGTTACTGAGTTTGTTTGATAGGATGCGTATGGGTTCATCTAATTCTCTCCTTACTGTCCTAAATAGGAAGCTAACGATGCAGATTGGCTATTCGCCTGATTCATTGCTTTCTCCATAGCTGCAAAACGACGATAATATGAATTTTCTTTAGTGGTCAACATATCATTTAATCTTTTAATTCGTGAATCCATTTCAGTCATTTCACGTCCCATGGAATACGTAGGAGATCCAGCCCCTTCGAAACCAGCAATACGTGTAATATTAGTTCTTGCGTCAGCAGCTGCATCGCGTACTTGAGGGAGTAGACCTTTTTCTGGATTCGTAAATAATTGATAAACCTCTTCAGGATTGCGTTCAATCGCAGCTTTCAATTTTTCCTCATTTAATTCAATTTTACCGCCATTCGTAAAATCAGCGCCTGTCGCTAAACCGATTTGATACAGTTGGCTCGCTTCTTTACTGTTTGTCGCTGCTGTAGATGAAGTCCATTTTCCTCTTAACGAGTCCATGGCACCTCGAACGATCGTATCACTTTTGAGCATGCCGCTCATTGCTTTCTCTTCCCATTTTTTTATCTCGTCTTCAGACAGTTCATCTCTTTGGGCTTTTGTTAAAGGCGTAAAGGTACGATAGCGCTCTTCACGTGTTTTCTTGTTCATCAAATCAATCGTTTCATTATACTTATCAACGAAACCTTTGATATTATCAAAAATCTTTTGAGTATCAGTCGCTGAAGATAAATTTACTGCCTTTCCATCTGTAAATGCTGATTTCAGTGAAATCGTCAGATTATCGATGGTGAAGGTATTTGATGATTGAATTAAATCAATACCATTGACCTTCACTAATGCATCTTTTCCAGCAGTATTCGATGGTAAATTGAATAATGTTTTCGAGGCACTATCCGTGAATTCAATAATTGAAGAAGACCCTGTCGACTTCCCAGTAATGGATATTTTTCCTGATGCCTCATCAAAGAACGCACTGACACCCGTTTTAGCTCCGTTTAAAGCACTAATCACATCTTTAAATGTAGCACCTTGATCAAGAAAAACAGTTTGTGGCTGTCCCGTAGAAGAAGTACGCAATTGTATTTGATACCCAGCTTCATACTGAACAGTTGCTCCTTCCGGAATAACGACTCCATCATCAAATGTTATTTTCCCAGTCGAAGCATCAAATGTATGAGCAAGTGTTAACGTATTACCATCCTTATCCTTAAAAGAAGGAGCATTGTTTGGTAAAGGCTTAATGGTAATCTCCTTTGCCGAAGTAGATAATACCTGACTTCTTTTTCCGACATCCAATCCTAGTGTAGAAACTGCTGTCGTATTTTTAACAGCACTTCCTCCATTGCTCACTGTTGCTACATGCGATGGTGATGTTGCTAATTGTGTGACAGAATCAATTGAGATAGCGGTATTTCCACTAGATGGTCCACTGACGACCGTAGCTTTACTTTCATCTGAAGAAGTCGCCTTTTTAGCATAAAAGTTACGACTAAATATCAAATCAACTGCACTACTACGCAAAGTCAAGAGAGAGCGGTTAATTTCACGATAAGCATCTCGTTTCCATTCCGTCACTTGCTTTTTCTGCTCTAAGCGATCGACTGGCACACGCTCCGCCTGCATTAACTGCTTGATTACACTATCAGTATCAATCCCACTTGCTAAACCACCGAATCGAATAGGTGATGACATAGTACTCCTCCTTTTGATGTGTTAAATTCGTTGATCAAAAAGATGATTGAATTCCATGAAAGCAGCAAAAAAATCCAATGACTTCTTGCTAGGGATCTCACGAATCACTTCATTTTTTGAATCAACAATTTGAATATAGTAATCGTTTAATTTTTCATGTTTTACGAATTTCAATCCAGTACGTTGCTGTTCCAATACGCTATTCGCTTTTTCCACAGCTGTTTCTAGTTTTGTAATATGCTGTGGAGTAGGCAACACGACGACTCCTTCTTCAGCGAGTCGATCCTGATTTGCCTCAACGAACACATTTTTAGTTTGTTCATAAGGTAAAACGGAAGACGGCAAATGGAGCCTTACTTCAGATAAGGTCGGATTCATAGATTTCTCCCTCACGTTTTTATTCTCATGTTTTATATCGACCAAAAAGTATTTTTTTTTAGTTTTCTTTTTTGTTCTCTAAATCGTTAAAAATAAAAAAGAGGTAAAACATACCTCTTAAAAAATATTAATTCTATTTAATTTATTTGATCCCATTGAAGAGGAGTTCCACGTTCGATATCATATCGCGCTGTTTTTCCCATGATAGAAATCATATACTTAGGGGGTAATCCATGTCCCGGTCGAATTGATTTCACATGCTCTTTTGTAAAAGCTTCGCCTGCTTTTATATCTTTTACGACAAAAAGAGATCGTGAAAAATTACGATTTTTCACCTTTTTTTCATTTAGTTGGTAGTCTATTTTCCCTAATGATGCTTCTGCATCACGCACAGCATAAACCATTGCCTTAAACTCTTGTGGATCAAGAGAAAACGAAGCATCTGGTCCTCCGATTGCTTTATCAAGAATAAAATGCTTTTCAATTACTTTAGCACCTAATGTCGTCGCAACAACTGGTGCTATGATCCCTAATGTATGATCAGACAATCCCACTTCCACATCAAATGTTGCTTTCATGTTTTGCATAGTTTTTAAATTCGCTTCTTCAATTTTAGCAGGATAAGACGAAGTACATTTTAATAAAATAATTTCTTCATTACCAGCTCGTTTGCAAGCAGCTATCGCCTCGTCAATTTCTTGCATCGTCGCAATACCAGTCGAGATGATGACTGGTTTTTGTTTAGAAGCAACATATTCAATAAGAGGTACATCCGTAATTTCAAACGATGCAATTTTATATGCGGGCACGTTGAGACTTTCTAAAAAATCTACGGCAGAAGAATCAAAAGGACTTGAAAAACAAATAATTCCTATCTCTTTGGCATAATCCATTAACTCCTTATGCCATTCCCATGGCGTGTACGCTTCTTTATATAAATCGTACAGCGTTCTTCCGTCCCAAATCGTTCCTTGATTTAATTGAAAATATTGATTAGAGCAATCAATCGTGATTGTATCGGGTGTGTATGTTTGTAATTTAATCGCATCTGCTCCTGCTTCTTTCGCTGCCATCATTGTCTTTTTTGCAATTTGAATGTCATTTCCATGATTTGCAGATAGTTCAGCAATGATAAATACGCCATTTGAAATATCTTTATTCGCAATCTTCATTAGTCTTATCTCCTAATCTCATACGTATATTGAGAAGCACCATTTAAAATCGATTGTGCAAATGATCGTTTGAAACCAACTCTTTCAAAAGTTTTTATAGATGCTTTGTTTTCATCTGAAATCCAAGCAAAAACTTGTGAAACATTAGGAAATTTTTGCTGGAGGTAATCTATACTTTGGTAAACGAGAGCTTTGCTTAATCCTTTACCTAAAATAGATTGAGCTAGACTAATACTAATTGTTGCTGATTTATCATTAATTTCATATCTTATTTGACCTACTAATTGATCAAACTCGTCAATAACTACTAAAAACAAATGAGTTTTAGAATTTATTGTTTCTTTGAACCACTGGATATGAGATTCCCATTCGATTGGTCGAGCATTCAAAGAATATTTTCGAACATACTCTTGATTAGATAGTTCAAAAACAAAAGCACAATCGCTTTCTTTCGCAGTTCTAATACTTACTCGATGACTAGTTACTTCTTCGTAACATAAAGCATTAATAATTCGTTCTGAACCTAGTCCATCTATCAATCCATCTAGTCGTTCCATGATTTTTTTACGAAATGGTATCGAAAACATCCGCTGCAATTCTATCTCAAATTTCTCAGAAAATTTTTCCTCTTCCCAACAAAGTATCGTTTGAATGAGTTGTTTATTTCTTAATGAGCTTAGATTTCCTCTTTGATTATCTGCGATTTGTATCGGAATGAATGGTGTAGAGGTTGCAATCAATTCGTAAATAGTTTGCCCGGCTGCAGTAATTGCAAAATCCGAAGCAATCATTAATTTTTGCATTTCGTGACTCGATAAATAATTATGTAAAACGATATTCCTATATTCCTGAATCAATCCTTCTCCGAAATGCGACGAATCTAAATTCCCTAACACAATATTAATTTTACATTCCGGATAAATTTCGTTGATTTTTTTTAATATCGTTCGAATTAATTCTATTTGATTCGTTCCACCCATCGTTAATAGAATTTCATTAGTCTTCTGAACATGCTTTTTGTTGGCAATTGATTTATAAGCGTCTCTTAATATAATGTATTTGCTACCCATTAGCAGATCTCTAGTTTCTTTTGTAGCTTGAAGAGAGGCCCTTACAACAATTCCTTTAGGATATTCAATTCTTGACGTATCGTCTAGGTATAATACTTTTTTTGAATGTTCACTAACGAATTGACAGACTTGTTTTGAAGCAATATATGAATCCACAATATAATGAACAGATGTTTGAATATTATTTCTTAGATATTCGAAAGAAGTCCAATCAACAATGGAATAATTTCGATTCTGTAAAATATCGATAGTAAGAAGTTCACTATTAATAATCATTTCGACATCAATTTTCCTTTTTACTAATTCATCATATAGTGAACTGCACCTCGAAAGATGTCCATAACCAGTTTTCTTTCCTCCCTCAGTCAGAATTACGACCTTCATTTCCATCTCATCCTTTTGATTTAATTTCTTTTTGTTGAATATGCATATTAATATCATTCAACTTCTTTTCTTGCTTAAAAATTTCTAAAATATCATTTAGATAGAAGTCGTGTTTTCCATAATAAAGCCGTTCATAGATTTCGTTAATTAGTTTAAAATCTTCTGGAGTATCTAATGTCCATCTGTACATAGAGTAGTTAACTGGATTCTTCAGCAATTCTACTTTTGAAATATGTTCGTACATAAATGGTGTTACATGTTCACGTTGGTAATCAAAATCGGCTTTCTCAAAAGCCTGTTGTAATGCTTGAAAAGAAAAAATTTCTGCATCTAATCCCCTAGGAAAAGTCCTATCTTCGACTTTTTTACCAACATTCGTAGCGATTTCGCAATTTGATTCATGATATTTACGGACTAATTCATTCAAAACAATAGGATCAACTAAAGGGCAATCCGAAGTAATCCTAACGATATGATCAGCATCACTTGATACTGCAGCTTGATAGTAACGTTCTAGTACGTTTTCAGAACTTCCACGAAATACCTTTACCCCATAACGTTTAGCTTCTACTTCCACTACATCATCTTCTTTTAAAATTGTAGTTGCTACAATAATTTCATCTATTTCTCTCGATTGTTGTACGCGTTCAATCACATGATTCAAAACCGTCTTCTCTTTTAACTTCATCATGATTTTTCCAGGTAATCGTGTTGATCCCATTCTCGCTTGAATGATTGCTACTGTTTTCATCAGGTCTCTTCACTTTCTATACTGATTCAGAATTTTTATAACTGCGGTAATGACATCATTAATATCATCTACACTCATTTTAGGAAAAAGTGGAAGTGTCAAAATTTCTTCGTATAATTTCTCAGCAACTGGATATGTCTCTTTACCGTACCCAAGTTGCTGATAGTAAGGCATCTTGTGAACAGGGATATAATGAACGTTGACCCCGATATTTTCTTTCATCAGCTCTTCGTAGATCACTTTTCTAGAAACTTTCATCTTTTCTGTTTGAAGTCGAATGATGTATAAATGCCAACTTGAATCACCGTCAGGATGTTGAGCAGGAATACGAATCTCGTCCCTACTTTCAAATGCTTCATTATATAAAGAAACATAATGTTTTCTTCTCGATAAGAAGTGGTCTATCTTTTTTAATTGATTTGCTCCAAGAGCTGCTTGTATATCTGTCATTCGATAATTGAAACCTAAAGACTGCATTTCATAGTACCAAGGCCCATGAGATTCGGTCATTAACTGCTGATCCTTGATAATGCCATGTGAACGGAATTGTAATAATTTTTGATAATAGACGTCATCGTTAGTCGTAATGACACCACCCTCACCCGACGTGACGTGCTTTACCGGATGGAAGCTAAACATCGTCATATCACTTAATCCACCAATGCGCTTCTTTTTATACGAAGCACCTAACGCATGTGCAGCATCTTCAATAACGACTAAGTTGTGTTCTTGAGCGAGACGATGAATTTCATCCAACTCAGCTGGTTGTCCGGTAAAATGGACTGGAATGATCGCTTTCGTTTTTGATGTGATTTTTTCTTCAATTTTCTTAGGATCTATATTGTAGGTACTATCATCGATATCAGCAAATACTGGAGTTCCTCCCTGATAGAGTACACAATTCGCACTGGCAGCGAACGTCATCGGGGTCGTGATGACTTCATCCCCCTCTTGAATTCCTGCCGCAAAGCATGCGCCATGTAAAGCTGCCGTTCCATTTGAAAAAGAAACTGCATACTTTGCGCCGACATAATGAGCAACCGCTTCTTCAAACTCCAATATGGCAGGTCCTGTTGTCAGAAAATCACTTTTTAATATCTTTACGACAGCCTCGATATCATCATCTTCAATCCATTGTCTACCATAAGGTAAAAATGTATCTCTTACTGGCGCTTGACTCACTGTAAACATCCCCCCATCAAACTATTCAGTCTGTCACCAATGCCCGTAGCTCTTCTACACTCAACCAATCATCATTCACATTACTTATGTAAGTAAAACCCTCTGGAAGAGATGTGCCGCCATTCATATGTTCATTACTCCACCATGGGAATTCTGGTTGAATTACAAAATGGTCCGCATACTCTAGTGTATGGCGAGCATCATCTTCGGTAATCATTGCCTCATGCAATTTTTCTCCAGGTCGAATACCTACGATTTCAGTAGCACATTCCGGTGCAATCGCTTTAGCTAAATCGAGGATATTCATACTTGGGATTTTAGGAATGAAGATTTCCCCACCTTTCATGCGTTCTAGACTATCAATCACGAATTGTACACCTTGATCTAAAGTAATCCAAAAGCGTGTCATGCGCTCATCTGTAACCGGAATGACCGTCGCTCCATCCTCTTTCAATTTTTTAAAGAACGGCACCACGCTACCTCGGCTACCAACTACATTTCCATAGCGAACTACAGAAAAGCGAGTTTCTTTATCCCCAGCATATGAATTCCCAGCAACGAACAATTTATCAGAAGCTAATTTCGTCGCACCATATAGGTTGATTGGACTCGCCGCTTTATCTGTACTTAAAGCAATGACCTTTTTTACACCACGATCAATAGCAGCTTCTATGATATTCTGTGCTCCATGAATATTTGTCTTAACTGCCTCGAATGGATTATATTCGCATGCTCCGACATGTTTTAATGCTGCAGCATGGATAACAATATCGACGCCATCAAAAGCACGATATAAGCGATCCTTGTCTCGGACATCTCCGATGAAAAAGCGAACTCTCGGATCCGTAAATTCCTGAGCCATTTCATACTGTTTTAATTCGTCACGACTAAAGACAATCACTTTTTTTACATTTTGTTTAAGTACTGACGCTATAAACCTTTTACCAAATGAACCTGTTCCACCTGTAACTAATATCGTCTGATTCGTAAACATTTTTAAATACTTCCTCTCTCATGCAAAAATGCATCAGTTAAATATTTTTGTTACCTTATCGTTTCTACACATGTTTGCTTAATGGTATAAAGTTGATTTTCTAGTTCTTGAATCGATTCAACCATCCGTGACAAAATAGAAAGACGCATTGCGCTTGTCCGATTATATCGATTATGAATTTTTATTTTGTTTTGAATGATTAACAAATTAACTAGTTGCAGCGGCATTATATGTGTACGGAAAAAAGGAGCCTCAATCATCGCATCCCAATCAAGTAGTATTTTTTCAAATTCATCTACGGTTACTGCTTTTTTATACATGGTACGCTTCAATCGTTTTTCGAGTGTTTGTAAGCGTTTCAAAATACTATCTAATAAACCTTGAACATACTGGATTGATGCGTCCAGTTCTAAAATATTCTTGTTATCCACTTTTTTTAGGTTGCGTTTTTTGATTAAATTTGTTTGTAATGATTTAAGTGATTGATAGGGTACACCTTCAATAAGGGCACCTTTTTCCGCATAGTTAACTAATTTTTCTGATAAGCCACAGTTTAATTTGATTAAAGCTTGATATCCACTTAAAAATCCAAATAAGATTGGTGTCGTCTTTCCCATCTGACCATTATTTAAAGGAACATCGTATAACGTTTCATGCATTTGGCCATCTGTAGAAGAAACCTGTTTAACAGAAGCACTATAATATTCGCCTTTCCTTAATGCTAAATCCTGTCCAATTAATCCAATAGAATCAAATCCTAAATAATTTGCAAAGGCAACTGCTGCTAATGCCACAGTAGGGTAAGAGGTAAATGATGTTTTTGAATACGCCAACAATTCTTGTGATATTTGTGAATCTGCATATGGAATCAACAGCCCTTTTGCGCGTTGTGGTATCTGATGGTTTACTTGTAACGAATAAACTAATGGGACATCTAATTCAATGTCTTTAAAGAAGTGAGCATTTGCTTCTCCTGCATCAATCGAAACTACAAAATCAGGACGAATTCCATGTTCATACAATACTTTTACCGTCTGACCAATCGCAATAATGTAATATGCGTTCTGTGCTTGTTTAAGATATGGAATAGCTTCTTCTAATGAAGGTCCCCCTGCGATCATCAAAGCATTACTTCCTATATATTGATGTTTCAAACAGCTAACATCTAAAATATAATCTGATTTTCCACTTAAGTACTTAGCATTTCGAAACGATTCTTGATACCAACTTTCTGTATATACTTTTCGTGTCGTTAAATTGATTAAGCTTTCTCCCAAATAGTTTCTAACCAATTTTAAAAGTTCAAGCAATACTTGGGTATCTTTGTAAAGAGGATGTTTGATGACTTCCGTTTTCAAACCAACAAAGGATTGAAACTTTGATTGCAATAACATCTTACTATCGTCTTTTGAATCAAGAAACGATAGTACCGTATCGGTTTTCACATTCGAAGGTAAGTTGAATGGATCGATTGTAAGAACATGATAACTTTTTAACAACTCTTTATGAATCATTCCACTTCCATATCCTAAAAGAATGATTGCTTCTGTATCATCATTAATTTCTAATTGTAATTGCTTTAAAGTTGACGTTGATTCATTTATAAAGTAATAACTGTCGTCATGTTGCTTCACAAGAGCCATTTCATTCTCGTGATATCGAAACGGATAGACGATTTGCTTCTGATGTTCAACTGCTAATAACGATTCGTATTCTGTAATTAATAATTGTAAATTATCGTAGACTACATTAGCATACAATGGTAAATTTTTTTTCTTTATAGATTGAAGATCCAACATATTTTCCGCCGTTCTAATACCATTAGAATGAATACTTTCCCCAAACAGCCGAATCATTTCAACAATTTCGTCGAATAAATCCCATTCTTCGTTTTCACCAAGTACGGAAATCTGATTCGAAATATCTCGAAGCTCTTTTACTATGTTCTGTAATTGTGACATAAGTAACTCCTTTATTTTTCAAAAAATATATCCATATATAGTATACATTTTCAATGTATGAATATCGATAGATTAACAATTTTATAAAAAAAAGGGAGACAGACATAATGTCTGCACCCTCTTTTTTAAACGGATCAAAGTTATGATTAACGTAACAACTGAAGTACAGCTTGTGGCTGTTGGTTTGCTTGAGCAAGCATAGCTTGAGCAGCTTGGTTCAAAATGTTGTTTTTCGTGAAACTCATCATCTCTTTAGCCATATCCACGTCGCGTACACGTGATTCAGCAGCTTGGAGGTTTTCAGATCCAACATTTAAGTTGTTGATTGTATGTTCAAGACGGTTTTGTGTTGCCCCGAGTCTAGAACGCTCAGAAGAAACAGTTTTAATCGCAGTATTAACTGTAGTGATAGCAGCATCAGCACCTGCTTGAGTAGAAATATCAACTGCATCTACACCTAAACCAGTCGCTGTCATATTTGAAATTTTCAATTCGATGTTTTGAGTAGCGTTAGCACCGATGTGGAACTTAAGACCAGAACCAGATGCTGAGAAACCACCGCTCATAAGTGTTTTTGTATTGAATTCTGTGTTGTTTGCAATCCGTGAAACTTCACTTGTGAGTTCTGCTACTTCTTTTTGAAGCTCAGCACGGTCTTCATTTGTGTTCGTATCGTTTGATGATTGAACAGAAAGTTCACGCATCCGTTGAAGAATCGAATGTGTCTCGTTCAAAGCGCCTTCAGCTGTTTGAATGAGTGAGATACCGTCCTGTGCGTTACGCGAAGCTTGATCCAAACCACGAATCTGACCACGCATTTTTTCAGAGATTGCAAGACCAGCTGCATCATCTCCAGCACGGTTGATACGAAGACCTGAAGAAAGTTTCTCCATTGATTTCCCAGAGTTGACTGTGTTAGCTGTCATGTTACGGTGCGCGTTCATTGCATTAAGGTTGTGATTGATAATCATTGTAATTTCCCTCCATAGGATAAGTTTTTTGTCTCTTCGAAGATCCGTCTTCTCCGAGATGTGCCCCCTGGCCGGCCCAAGGGCGACACGGTAGAATTAGTCGATGACTGCTTCCACCCTATATATCGTCGTTCTCCCGAAATGTTTAATGCTTTTTTCAAAAAAATCCAAAAAAAAATCATACATCCTGTTTTTAGGATGTATGATTTCTCATCAATCAGAGACGCGTTGCTCCTGTCTCTTCCTGTAATTGCTCCGCCACCGCAACTAGTTCTTCCATCGCGCCATTCACTTCACCAAGTGAAGCCGCTTGATGGCTCGATGCCTGTAAGACTTGCTCTGCGTGTTTTGATGCTTCCTCGACCATCGCGAGGATATTCGCTGTTGTCAGACCGACTTGATCAATTTCTTGATCGGATTTGACGACGAGTTGGTCGACCGATTTCACGCGTGAGTAGACATGCTCCGTCGAATGATGAATCTCTTCAAATGATGAACCAGCTTGTTCGACGAGTCCTACACCTGTCGCGACTTCATTTTGGACATCCGTCATCGCGTTCGCCGTATCATTGACGAGACGTTTGACACCTGAAATCAAATCCGTGATCTCTTTTGCTGATGTTGCAGTTTGTTCTGCGAGCTTCTTAACTTCTGCTGCAACTACAGCAAATCCACGCCCTGCTTCACCCGCACGTGCCGCTTCAATCGAAGCATTCAAGCTGAGTAAGTTCGTCTGAGCAGAAATATCACTGATGACATCTGTGATGCGCGAGATTTCTCCAGTCATGTCCGTCAATCGACCGTTGAGTGTCGCTGACTGCTCCATCTTCTTCGAAATCATATGCATCGCTTCGACCGAATCCGTCGCAAGCGTTTTCCCGTTCTGCGCTTCCGTCTGCATGACTGTCGCTGATTTCAACGCTTCGTTCATTTCTGCTGCGACTTCATCCATTGTCCGCTTGACCGCACCGAGTGCATCCATCGATAGGTAAGCTTGATCGACGTTTTCGTTCATTTTTGCGGATAGTTCCGCCATCGCCGAGCGAATGCTTTCGCCAGACGCGTTGCCTTCTTGCACAGCTGCTGCGATTTCTTGCGCCGAAGCTGTCAATTTATCGCTAGAGTTGCCCATCTGTGTTGCTTGTTTGCGGATATGTAAGACCATTACTTCGAGCTCATGCATAAGCTGATCGACTTCATCTCCACGTTTTGCTTCTTCAAAATCAACGTCGAAGTTGCCGTTTGCGACTTCGCGTGCTGTCTCGGTCGCCTTTTCAATCGCTTTGATCGGCTGACGGAGAATGAGTTGTGTCAACGTCGTTCCGATCAATGAGAGGAGAAGACCGATACCCGCTCCGACCCAGATTGCATTCGTATCCGCGACATCAAGCCCACGGTGTAGATATAAGACGAGTTGTGCTGAGATACCACTTGTGACGGCTGAGATCACCAATACCCAAAAGAACAATCGTAACTTCAAGTTTCTTCGAAATCTTTTCATAACTGCGACTTCCCTTCTTGGTTCTTCTTTTCACCGTTCTATCTATCGGTTGATAATGAAAGCGATTTTAGTCGATTGACCTGATTTCAGAATAAAATTACCAAATCTCTCCCATACAAAAAATCCTCTTTCCCTTGTGTTATCAGGAAAAGAGGATACGAGTATCAGTTACGATTGATTTCGACGTATTTATAAGAAATATCCGTTCCGACATTATGACGCGCGAGATTCTTCACTTCCGTGTTTTGCAAGAAGGCATTCTTCCGTTGGTAGACCGGTGAGATTGCTTGATCGTCGAGTAACAAGCTTTCCGCTTTACTGAGTAACGCGAGACGCTTGTCTTGATCGAGTTCACTTTCAGCCTGTTTCAAGAGACGGTCATACTGTTTGTTCGAGTAGTCCATCATGTTGAACGGGTTACCGGTTGTGAACAAATTCAGGTATGTCGTCGCATCCTGATAGTCCGGTGCCCAGCTCGCGAGTGACAGATCGTAGTCCCCTCGTCCCTCACGGTCGAGACGCTCTTTCTTCGGAAGTGACAACAGTTTAACGTCGACGTTTTGTTTCTTCAACGCCCCTTGGATGTACTCACCGATTTTTTTCGAGACGTCGTCGTCTTCAATTAACATCGTCAATTCAAGATTTTGCTTCGCTAGCACTTTGTTTGCCGCTGCTGCATCGTACGACGATTCGATTTGGCGTGTACTATCGTATTTCGGATCAAGTTCTTGCGGTACGATGTAGTCCGCAGGGAGTGATCCGTTTCCGAGCAACGTTTCTGTCAACGCTTTTTTATCATATGCCGCGTCGATTGCTTGACGTGTTTCCTTGTCCTTCAAGGCTTCTGTCTTTTCGTTCATCCGGATGAAAAACATCCGCGAATCGCTGAACGTGTTGTACTCTTTTTGATCCTTGTACGTCACAACGTTCTCCGAGTTGAGTGGCGCGACATCGAGTTCTCCCGACTCGAACAAGTTGATCGCAAGCATCGGATCCTTGATGATTTTAACGTCGACTTCGTCAATCTTGACGTTCTTCCGGTCTGCGTACTCGACGTTCTTTGCGAGCGTATAACCTTGCTCCGCTTGATATTCCTTAAACGTGAACGGTCCGTTGTAGACGTTCGTCTTTGGATCCGTTCCGAACTGGTCGCCTTCTGCTTTGACAATATCTTCCCGGACTGGCATATATGTGCCGAACGTCGTCATGCTGAGGAAGTATGGTGTCGGGCGTTTCAGTTCAATTCGAAGTGTCTCGTCGTCGACCGCTGTCGTTTTTTCGACTGGCTCGAGCAAATAAGCGAACGGTGAGTTCGTTTTGATGACGCGCTCAAATGCATAACGGAAGTTCTCTGCTGTGACGGACTTTCCGTCAGACCATTTCGCATTCGGGTCGAGCTTGAACGTATAGACTTTTCCGTCTTCAGACACGCTATGTGATTTCGCTGCCGCCGGAACGAGTTCGTTGTTCGCGTCGAAGCGATAGAGTCCTTCGTAGATTTGGTTGAAGATGTTTGATGTGATAGCATCTGCCGGGTCAACCGACAGGAGGTCGTAACTCTCCATCGTATGCAGGACCTTTTTGTCCGCTTGTTTGTCTTCTGCTGGTTCTGTCGTTGCACATCCTGCTAATAGGACTGCCGTACTCGCCGCTGCGATCAATGTCTTTTTCATGTGTAGTGCCTCCTGAGAAATATGATGAGCGTTGGATGATTCGGCATACCTTGACGTACAACAAAAGGCGCCCTCTACGCATAGCTAACAGCTAATGCATAGAGGACGCCTGTATCCGCGCGGTGCCACCTCTGATTGAGACGAAGAATCGTCTCCACTTGTCGCTGGTCCAACAAC
>Ga0308160_10002428_pt1 | contig 22574 bp, 36 predicted proteins | sample PhyFR1_FD_201036 | JGI IMG/M metagenome (GOLD analysis project Ga0308160, IMG submission 201036) | Phyllosphere microbial communities from UC Gill Tract Community Farm, Albany, California, United States - DLSLF.R1 | ecosystem: Host-associated > Plants > Phyllosphere > Unclassified | place: USA...
TTACACAGACAGCGAAAGGAGTGCAGACAGCTCCGGCCCCATTCCGGACATCTGGCGATATCGAGACGAGGGCGACCGGGCCGTCGTAGGAGTGCGGCGGGATGGCAGTGGAGGGGTGGGTAGCATCTCGTCCGAATCGCACCTTAGTCCGGATGCCGTACGACACGTACGACTCCTTGCCGCCCTCGACCTCCTTCTTGTAATCGACGAGCCGGACACCAACCCAGCCCTGGCCAGCGCCGCTCGAAGGGCCAGCACCGCCGCTGCCCTCGCCTCCATCGCCGCCGTCGTCCTCGTCGCCGACGGCAGCGCCTCGACCCCTAGCTGACGAGCCTGCAGCACCAGCCGAGGCAGAGGCAGAGGCCGCGATGGCGGAATGGTCGTCCTCGACCGCCGGAGCCGAAGCGGACGCCATAGCGAGCGGATTCGGAAAGGATGTCAGGGGCGAATCGATCTGTCGGCCGGCAGCGGCCCGGTCGGCCTGGCTGGCAGCGGCGGTCGAGGAGGTCGGACGGGGGTGGGCGGCGCCGCCTGCCGGGCTTGACGCCGGCGGCGGCGGCGGGGCAGCGGCGGACGATGCCCAGTGGACCGATGTGAAGTCGGCCGAGTCTGCGTCGGAGAGTGTGGGCGATCCAGGGCGGGCCATTGTGTGTGTCTGTGAGGGGTGTCCGGGCGGGTCGTCGGGGGGCGAGCGAGCGGAGGCGATGGTGCCGGCCCGCCCGCGGCCGCTGCGGACGAGACGAAGCCTGCGCCCGTGCATCGCCGGCGCCCTCCCGAACCGACATACCCCGCCGCAGCCAGCCCGTTCTGCGTCCCTCCGAACCACCAGCTTCCTCCTCCTCCCCTCCCACCCGCAAACCGTAGACGCCAATCAAGCTCGTCCTCGATCGTTTCTGTCCGACGCACGTCGACTTCACTCGCTCCTTCTCCTCCTTAGAGCCCAGCTTCCGATCCTGCCGCCTTCTGGTCACGCCCGCCGTCCCTCTCTCCGAGCTCTCTGAGCCGCGCAGCCCTTTCAGCCCGGACCCCGACGGTCGCGTCACAGACGACCACACGACCCCCCGCCCCTGCTTTGGACGAGACTCTCCGCTCAGTCCACCAGCCTCCGATCTCCCCAACTTCCACCCGGACGGACTTTTGGGAGCCGTCCGCCGCACGCAGAGCATCGCCAATGCTGCCGACGCACCACTCGCCTGCGCCGGTGCCGAACCCGGCCGCCCCGGAGCCGCCGTCGTACATGGCCGGCCAGCAGCACGGGCGCGAAGCGAGTGCGAGCACCAACGGCTCGTCCGAGCAGGGCCATACGTTTGTCGGCTCGGTCCACTCGACGACGGCCGACAAGCCTTCCGCCAAAGGCCTCTCGCCCGATAGCGACGGCAGTAGCGCCGGCCGCCGGCAGCAGCAGCAACGGGGCGAGTACGAGCCTCCCCGGCCGTCGTACCTCGAGCCGCTCGACCCGGCACTCGGCAGCGGGGGCGAGAGCAGCGATTCCGACTCGGACCTCGGCACCGCGACCGAGACGGACGACGAGTTTGACTGGGACCTTTCGGACGGGGCCGAGGGCGCCGACGGCGCCGGCCAGAAGGGCGAGACGGCCGAGTCGATCGCCAAGGGCGGTTTGCTCGGCAAAGGTCAAGCCGCCGCGGGAGGGACGACGACCGGCAAGCATCGTGCCCGCCGCGGTCGTAAGCTCTACATCTGGCTCATGGGCCTCTCGCGCTGGTTCAGGACGCTCCTCGTCGCCTGCGCTGGCGCCGCCATCCTCATCACGCCCTTTGTCGTCGTCATCTCTGCCTATCGCGATAACTATGTGCGGACCCAGGTCCAGGTCTGGTACGCACCTGCGCCTTTCTCCGGCATTCGCGTGACGTGTCGAGCTGAAGCTTCTCGTCTCCGGTCGGCTCTCCCTCGTCGTTCTCAGGAGTATCTTCCTCTGCATCAGCTTCGTCTTTGGCTGCGCCACCATTGTTATCGTCGACTTTCTCCCGCATCTTTTCAGTACGTATCTCGTGGTGGGCTACTGTCGGCTGGCGGAGACGGTTGCTGACTCGCTCGACCCACCTCCTGCGCCATCAGCCATCATCATGTACGTCCCCTCGCTACGGTCGTCGGTTGCGCCTACTCGCTGACGTAGCCCCTCTACAACGACAGCTACTGGATCAACGGAAAGGTACCCGAGTCGCTCAAGACATACGTCGAGCTCGTCATGGCCGTCTCGCGCTACACTAAGATCTTTCTCTGCGCAACCTGGACGTGGATCACCTTTTCCATCACCCGGGCCGCCGTCCGGCCGACGGGCGACTACTGGGTCTACATCAACCGCGTGCTCGAGGCCATCTTTGCCGCGACGCTCGTCCTTCTCGCAGAGAAGCTCCTGCTCCAGGTGATCGCCATCAACTTCCATCGGACGAGCCTCCGCGACCGGCTCGACGAGAATGGCGAAGCCCTTCGTGCGCTCGGTACGTGACCAGAAAGACTCTATCCTCGGCTTGCCCTCAGTTTGTACGACGCTGATGAGCGCCTCTCTTTGACCTTTGCGGACCTGCAGACAAGCTCTCGCACGCCGTCTCGCGGTACAAGCGCCGGCCGGGGCTCGGTCTCCGCACGCGGTCCGGTGGGCCAAAGGAGACGCCAACGCCCTCGCGTCCTGGCACGCCTGGCTTCGCGCCCCCTCCGAGCCGGACAACGACTCCTGGCGCGGGTCCGGGCACCAAGGCGTTCGACTTTGCGGGCCCTGGTGGCGGACCGCCGGCCGGCCGGCCGAGCTCCCAGTACAATCACCACGGGCCGTCGCCGCTCGGCGGTGGCGGGCGGGACCCGACGGTGACGACCTACAGCGATACGGCCAACGATTCGGCCGCTGAGGCTGCGGCGGCTGAGGAAGAGGCGAGAGCCGGCGGTCGCTTCTCGCGGTCGCGTCTCCGCCAGCGCCGGCAGGCCAAAAAGGCCCGGAAGGCGGCCGCCAAGGTCGTCAGCGGGCTCGGTCGGCAGCTCAAGCAGGTCGCCCTCCTCGGCGTCTACGGCAAGGGCCCCGAGATTGGCAGCCTCGCCTCGGCCAGACAGCTCGCCCGCAAGCTGTTCGACAACCTCGAGCGCGGGCAGGCGGTCGGCGGCCGGTCGGCCGAGGAGCCCGTCCTCGTCGTCGAAGACTTCATCCCCGTTCGTTCGCGCGCTCATCGACGGCTCCACTGCTCTGCCTGCGGCTGACGATGTCCCCCGCTACATCAGTACTTCCGCAGCGAGGAGGACGCCGCCAAGGCGTTTAAGCATTTCGACTCGGACGGCAACGGCGACATTAGCAAGCGCGAAATGCGGGCCGCCGTCCAGGTCCGTTCCCAGCGCCCAGCCATATGCTCAGAACGCCTCTCTTCGCATGTGCTTACCCCTTCGCCCTTTTGCCCCTTCCCCTGCAGCGGATCTACAAGGAGCGCAAGGCGCTGACGGCCTCGCTCGCCGACATGTCGTCGGCCATCGGCAAGCTCGACGGCGTTTTGCTCGGCATCGCGCTCATCATCTGCATCTTCATCTTTCTCCTGATCTTCAACAAGACGTCGACGGTCGAGTCGCTCGTCCCCGTCTCGACTTTCGTCCTCGGCTTTTCGTTCATCTTCTCGAACAGCGCAAAGACGCTGTTTGAGTCGCTCATCTTCATCTTTGCGACCCACCCGTTCGACGTTGGAGACCTCGTCCTCATCGACTCGGACTTCCTCTTCGTCAAGGAGTTTGGCCTCGTCTCCACGACGTTCCGCCGGTGGGACGCCCAGGAGATTATTGCGCCCAACGCCCTGCTCGCGACGACCAAGCTCATTCACAATATCCGCCGCTCGCGGGCCATGTGGGAGGTCTGCAGCATCAACATCGCCTACGACACGCCGCTCGAGGTGCTCGAAGAGATCAACATCCGCGTCAAGCAGTACCTGCTCGACAACAACCGCGAGTGGGCCGGCGGCCATCAGGTCAACATCAACTCGATTAGCCAGATGGTGCGCCCCCTCGTCGCCTCCTACCCTTGAGCGCATGCTGATGCTCTTACGCTTTGACCCGCGCAGAACGTCATCAACGTCGACATTGCGATCGAGCACAAGTCCAACTGGCAGGATTGGGGCGCCAAGTGGATGCGGCGGACGCTCTTCCTCAAGCACCTCAAGACGATCCTCCACTCGCTCGAGGTGACGTACAGCCTGCCGGTCCAGCCGATCATCCTCCCCACCGGGTCCGAGAATCTTCAGCAATTTGCTTCGAGTGCGTCCCCGCCCGCTCTCCTGCTTGACCGTCTGGCTAGCCGCGATGGGCTGACGGCTCGCCCGCCCGTCGTTCCAACAGACCTCTTCCCTGGTCGGGACGACTCGTTCGGCAACGCTGGCGGAAGCAACGGCACGCTCAGCGGCTCACCTTACCGAAATCTCGCCCCTCCGTTCGTCCCTTTGCTTTGGTTTTCTCGCCCCGCGATGCCTTGTCGACTGACACCTTGCTCGCCACAATCTGCAGGAGCGCCGGCGGCATGGGCGGGTCTCGGCCGAGCTTGACGGTTCAGACGGCCGGCTTCGGCAGCATCCCTCGCTGATCGCGGGGTCGTGCTCTCTCTCTCTCTCTCTTTCCCTTCACTGTCGCCCTCCATCATCCTTCGCGCCGATTGCTCCGCGCTCATGCCCCGCCCGCGCGCGCCACCTATTACCGTCTTTAGACTTCTTGCACACCTAGACTTCCCAGGTCCCTCCTCGTCCGATCCACTCCTCGCATGGCCAGACGCCCTCCCGCCCTGGTGGCGGCAGCACGTCCGGGCCCACCTCTACTCGCAGTCTCTTCCACGGATCGCACACAGACCCTTGTCGCCTTCGAAGCACGCACCTTCCTTTTTTTCAGTCTACCTCCAGTAGCAGCAGCAGCAGCAGCTGTCTCCTCTTGCTCTTTGCCTCACCAGCTAGATCGTCCCATCTGCTTGCGTACGTCGTTGCCCTCTGCTCTGCACTCATTTGTGTTCCTCTCGCCCCCCCCCCCGGCCCTGTTCCAAATGTCCCCCGAGAGATCGTCTGGGTGATGGTCACAACCCATCTACACGTCTAGTCCATAAAAAACCCGGCGACGCTCAAGCGGCGTCCTCGACAAACACGCGCACCTCGCCACCGCCACCGGTTGTCTTCACCCAGCTGCGCATGAGCCTCCGCCCGCTCCTCGTCGGCTGCGAAAAGGCGACGCCGCCCTCCCCCGCCGTCACGCGGACGCCAAAGATGGCGTTGTTACAGGCTGCGCTGAGGAGGGAGGAGCCGAGGGACCGGCGCCGGAAAAGGGACGAGGTGTGGATCCGGTGGACGCCGAGGAGGGTCGGAAGGGGCGTTGGGCTGCAAGTCGGCGGGGATAGAAGTAAGAGAGGGCGGGGTCAGGCCGACAGACCCTCAAAGGGCGCTAAAAGATGGGCAGCGACTCACTCGCAGAAGACGCCCCCGTCGTCGTCATTGTCGCCCTCGACAGCAGCCGCAGGGGCCAAGGCGCCCGTCGCCGGCTCGACGCAGACGAGTCCTTCCGGCTTCGACCCACCCCCATCTGAGGCCGCCGCCGCCCCTCGGCGCTGAACCTCCTCAGCCTTCAGGACGCGCAACGCGCTCTCGATCCGCTGGACGACGCATGCGCCAATGACAAACTCGCGCTCGGCCGGTCCGGTCCCGCTCGTGCTGCTGTTGTTGCCGTTGGAGCGGCTGCCACTCGCTGTCGAGGGCATCGCTCTTCGGCTCGATGACGGTCTGGGGACTGGCGGAGCCGAAGAAGACAGGAGAAGAAATGTCTGCGTCTGGCCGAGCACGCCTGGCGGAAGCTCGGGCGCTGACAAGTGGGCGTTGAGCAGAGCGTGGACCTCCTTGATCTTGGGGCGCAGTGCGAGCGTCCAGGGCGATACTGGTCAGCCACTGGCAGAGCCCCTCGACAGGCTGCTCAAGGCGCGGGCTCAGAGGTCGCACCTTCTTGCCGACCTTGCCCGATGGGATACCCCTGACTCGGACGACCCTACCCTTCCCGCGCTCCTTCCTGCCACCAGCGCTGTTCCCAGCCCACTCGATCTCTGCTCCTGGGACGTCCTCGACCCCGTCGGCTGAGCCGACCTCGCCTAGCCTGAACCAGCTAATGCCGCGCTCGACCGAGCGGTGGAAGATCGTGTGCGCTGCAAGGTCAGGGGCCGAGGTCCGGGCGTAGGTCATGCTGCACGTCGGGCAGGTGATGAGCGTCGAAGGGAGCGGAGCGAGGAGTAGCTGTTGGAGGGCGGTCGAGCTCGAGGTCGTCGACCGGGACGAGGAGGATGAGTTGACGGCCAGTGGTGACTCGGAGGGCGAGGGTGACGACCGCCCACTGCTGCCGCCGGTAGGACGGCTCCGCTTCGATGGGCGAACAGCCGCGGGCGACGAAGCTTGACCGACTGCAGTAGGCCGCGCTGGTTTTGGGATGGCAGTGAAGAAGCCCTTGAGCGTTCCCTGGACAGCGACGGCGGGACCTGATGGCATCGGACGACGACGCTTAGGCGACGCGTCCTCGAAAGGAGGCGCACGGCCCTTGCCCCTGGCGGCAGCTGGCGGGTTGGCCCCGAGCGCGACGGATGGGCAGAGGATGGCGGCCGTCTCGGGAGAGGGGGAGGACGGCGGCGGAACGGGCAGAGACGAGGAGGCCTCAAGCGACTTTGACGGCGGCGGTGAGAGGGCGGCAGTGGTGGCCGGCGTTTGAGCGGGTCTGATGGAGGGGGCGCGATGGTCGGTAGGGGGGTCAGTGACAGGTTGAGGCGACTGCGGCGAGCGGGTCTGACGAACGACGACGACGACGACGCTGCTGCTGGACGCGGGGACGATGCGAGTCTGGCCCGCTGGAGTGGTCCGTTGCGGGCGTACGTCCTCGACCGAGCGGCGGGCGGCATGGGCGAGAGTGGCTTGATTGACGGCCACGACGACAGGCGACGGGAGGGCTGAATGAAGAGGCGGCGGCGACGACGCGTTGCGACGCGTCTGATCGACTTTGACAGGGTTTAGCCTGCTGCATCACGACAGGTTCAGATCCCGACTCACCCGCTCGATCTCCACCCCTGGTCGATGTTGGCTTCCAGGACGACAAGCCTGCTCCGTCTCAGGGGCACGACGACACTTCAGTCAAGGTTCCGCTTGTCATCGCAGGAAGTCAAGCAGGGAGGTTTGCGTCTCTCGCCCGCCCGACCACTCGACCTGCCCGCCTGCACGTGCGGAGACTCTCGCCACACTACGCGCGACCGCTCGTCGTCCGTTGGGTCCCTTAGAGGACGATGGCCCCTCCCGCTGGCAAAGCACTCGCCCCGAGCCCGTCGCCCTCGTCGACGATCCCGGACCCGCTCGTCCGCGTCAGGCTCACAAATGTCACGTACTCGCTCGCTAAGCCCGAGCCGGGTGTCGACCAGCTCCAGAGCGGCTTCTCGCTCGGCCATTCGTTCGCCGAGGTCCCTGTCATCCGCGTGCTCGGCATCACCGAGGGTGGCCAGGTCCGTCGCTCGCCTTACGTCCTCATTGCCCACTCTCGTTCCCTGGATCTGCCTTGAGAAGGGAGAAGTTGTCGGCCCGACCGGTTTGGCCTCGCGCCCGCCTCATTCTCGGGAGGCAGCACAGGACGAAAGCGCAGCAGGCCCTGGGTCCCTCCTCTCGGCTACCGCCGCTGACAAACTTCCCCCTTCGTGCTGCTTGCTTGCTCCTCGCAGCGGGCTTGCGTCAACGTGCATGGCGCCTATCCTTACATGTACATCGACTACCCCAAGGACCGGGCGATCGATCCCGACTCGGGTGAGCCCTCTTGTGTCTCGCCCGCGCGCGACCAGAATCCGTCCGCTCAATCTCGGCGCCCTCTCCCAGTGCTGACTCCCGCTTGATCTTTCGTCTTCTATCAGTCCGGCGCTTCATCAGCCGACTCGGAACAGCGCTCAACGTTGCGCTCCGGCCGCCGTACAAAGCCTCAAACCCGGCCCACCTGACCAAGACGGCCAATGCGATCCACTCGATCGTCCTCTGCAAGGGGACCGAGCTCTACGGCTATCGCGTCGGCTACAGCTACTTCCTCCGGATCGCCTACCTCCGGCCTTCGGACCGCTACAAGCTCATGCGGGTGCTCGCCGAGGGCGCCGTCCTCGAGCTCAAGGCCCGCATCTACGAGGGCCACCTCAGCTTCGTCCTTCAATTTATGGCCGACTTCGGCCTCGGCGGCTGCGGCTGGCTTGACCTAGCCGACGTCCGCTTTCGGAGTTTGCCAGACGAGACGGACCCGGCTGTTTCTCCTGGATCCGAGATGCTCCTGCCCTCCCGCCTCCGGCGCTGGACAACGGCGACGACGGCGGCCCACTACCTCCACCCACAGACGCTCGGCCCAACCTCGCGGACCGCGCTTGAGCTCGACGTACACGTCGGCGCAATCCTCAACCGGCTAACGATCGTCCCGCGCGAGCTCCACCATGACTTCGTCGAGCTTGCCCAAGGCGGGCTCGGGACCGACCGCAAGCTCGTCGACTCGCTCGAGGAGCTCTGGGAGGACGAGCGTCGGCGGCGGCGGGCGGCAGGGAAGAGCACGGCGGGCGAGAACGACCTCGGCAAGCTCTCGTATGGCACCCGGCTCGGTTCGGCCGACGAGGTGCCTGGCAGGAGCGTTGGCTGGGGCTCGGAGCCACGCTGGTGGGCCGAGGTCGACGCCAGGATCGCCCAGGATCGGGAAACGCTCCGTGCTCGCGCTACGGCTGCTGCTGCTGCTGCCGGAGAAGACATCGCGGCCGACGGGCCGACCCCTCCTCTCCCGAGCCGGAAGCTTGAGGACCTCCTCGCCCATGCCGCCGGCCGGAGGGAGACAGCGGCCGAGCTCGCCCGTTGGGACCGCTACATTCCGACGACCTTCCGTGCGCTGACACGCGGCTGGCCACGGACGCCTATGCCCTCGGCCGCGCCTGAGCCGCTGCCGGCTCAGAGCCAGCACTTGCCGACGCACGATGTCCGTGCGCTCGAGGACGACTCGACGGCGGCTGTCGACGGCTGGGCGCGGAGGGCCGACCGGAGCTCGACGACGACTCCTCGCAAGGAAATGGGCTCAACAAATGTCTTCTCTGCGCCGCCGACGCCCGGTGGCGGTCGATTCGGGGACGATAGCGACGATGGTTTTCGCGAGGCCGACGTCGACGCCCGGCTCGTCTTTGAGGCCACGCAGCGGGCCTCGCAGCTCGAGTCCGAAGAGCGTCAGCGGCTGCTCGACGAGGGCGATGCGCTAGACTATCTCCATCCTCCCGAAGCCGACGACGGGACATTCGACGCCATCGCGGTCGGCGGCCCCGGCGGCCCGCTCGTCGACGGGGAGGACGACCGAGAGGTCCACGCTGTGCATGGTCGGCCGGTCGACCCCTGGGGCGCGGACTCGGGCTTTGAGGGCGATCTGACCCAGATCGGCGGCCGCTCACGAGTCCGCATCAAGACGGAGACTGCCGGGAGGCAGAATCTGGCCGGTGCATCGACGACGACGCCCCGTGCTGGCCGGATGGGAGCGGCAGCGTCGACGACACTCGTGCCCCTCTCGCGGCCAGTAGCGGCGGCGGCCTACCCTTACTCTGCCTACTTCTCGGCCAGCTCGACACGGGCCGAGCGCAAGTCGCGCTCGCCCGGCTCGGCCGTCCGGACCTCACCGCTCAAACGGACCGCCGGCGACTTGACGACGACGACGAGTCCGAGATCGCCTAGCACGCTCCGGACCGTACGCTACTCGCAGCTCGAGCGCGTCGTCACGCCACGGAAGCGGACGCTCCATATCGGCAAAGCCGAAGACAACGACAACGACAACGGTGACGAGCTGGTTGAGGAGGAGAGTCCCTCGGTCAACCGAGTCAGTGGCCGAGTCAAGTTGGAGGCCGCCAACTCGCCTTCGCCGGTCAAGCCGTCGGCGGCCATGGCGTTCACGCTCGGCCCCCGGCCTGCTCAGCCCATCTTCGGCTCGCCTACCGGCACCGGCAAAGCCGGAGGGCGCGCTCTCGCACCCATGTCGTCCTTCGCTCCCTTCGGCCGAGACCGATTGCCAGACTACGTCCTCCCGACCTTCGTCCCACCCACGTTCCCGCAGTCGAGGTCACCGACGCCGAGCAACCCGAGTGACGACGACGTTGGCGGCGGCGCCGTGCATGGCCATTTCTCGCCACCGTCGTCGCTCCGCGAGACCGACACGCCCATCCCACTGTCTCCGCCCGAGTCCATGGCAACCGGGCGCGTGCCGTCCGACGATGCCCAGCCCTTGGACCCTTTCGAGCCGACGTTCGTCTCGCCGACGGCGACCGCCCTCGGCTCCGATGACGACAACGACAACAACAGCAACAACGACAATGACGCCGCGACTGAGCGCACCTCGTCGCCCGAGAGCGACATCCTCGTTATGACAACGGCCCAGTCACCGGCGGCGAGGCCGGTAGCGAAACCGTCGCCCCTTGTTCCTCGGCATCGGCCCCGCGCACTCGTGCCCGCAACGTCGGCTCTCGTCCCTCCGTCGCCCGAGCCCGAGCGGCCTAGGAAGCGGGTGCGCTACGTCCTTGCGGACGAGACGGGATCGGACGACGGTCAGCTTGCAGTCGACGGCGGCGACGGCGGCGAGCAGAAGCGCACGAGGGAGCTCTCGAGCAGTCGCGAAGAGGTTGCCATTCCGGCTGCGCAGCTCGGGCCGACTGCCTCTGGCATCTTTGCCCTCCCACCGCCGCCGACGCAGGCGGCTGGCGGGCGCGAGCTCGAGCCGACGACAACGACGGCCGTCGTCAGCTCGGTGGATGCTTCTTCCAGCGCAGGTCCGTCTCGGCCCGTCTCGTGCCGAGGAGGACGAGCGCTGACTCGCTCTTCCCCTGCCGCCGCAGAACACGCCGACGTCTCGATGGACGTCTCGATCGAGATGGCCGTCCCACCGACAATTCCGTCGCCCTCGCTGCCGAGCAGTGCGCCCTACGACCGCTTCGGCGTCCACCGCGGGCCCTACTATTCGGACCCGCGTGACCTGCCCAAGCCTCGCGAGTATGCCGGTCGGATCTGGTCATTCTCGACCCACGCTCGCGAGGAGGACGAGGAGCCCCTCGACGACGTCTATGTTCGCCAAGAGGGCACCTTTCTCGGCCAGGTCGACGGCGATCGCCGCTCATCTCGGCTTCAACGGAAGCGAACGCTCGAGACTGGCTCCTTGACCGCCGACCCTCCGCCTGCCATCCTTCCACGCGTTGCTTCCTCGCGCTGGGAATTTGGCTTCCGAGCCGTTACGCGCGGCGAGGCGACCGCCTGGCTCGACGCCGACCAGGTCGAGGAGAAGCGCCGGCGCAAGCGCATTCTCGAGTCGCAGCATGCCGGGTCGACGCAGAAAAACACGCAGGGCTTCAAGTTCAGCCAGATTGACGAAGCCTCGCGCCACCGCGAGAAGCGCTTTATGTCGGTCATGGTGCTCGAGATCCTGGGTACGTTGCGGGTCGGCCTCTGCGTACGGTTGCGCGCACCGGCTGACGGTTAACGAAATCCCTGCTCGTCGCTTCTCGTCAGTCGAGCCACGACCTGGTCGACTGCCTCTGCCCGAATTCGATCCGATCGTTGGCGCCTTCTTCGCCTACCAGAGCGACGGCGAGATGTCCGACAACTGCTACCTGCCGGGCTGTCACATCGGCATGATCCTTGTCGACCCGGACAAGGCTGGCAGCGGAGCCGACCTGTCGACCAAGGATCCCCGCCGGCTGCTCGAGCACGACGTTCGGCCGGAGATTGTTTCGGACGAGGTCTCGCTCATCAACCTCCTCATCGAGCGCGTCTGGGAGTGGGATCCAGACATCCTCAGCGGCTGGGAGGTCCAGACCGCCTCGTGGGGCTACGTCACGCATCGGATGTCGACCTACCACGAAGGTATGCTCTAGTTGCTGTCGATTCGCCCCCTCTCGCCCTGCTGATCTGCTGACCTCTTCCTTGCCCTCCCGTCAGGCGCCCAAGAAGAGTTCATCAACCAGCTGAGCCCGTTCAAGAACCCGATCCAGCGTCGCGCGTCCGACTACGACGCCGACCACCACTCGCTCTTCCAAGTCGAAGGCCGGCATGTCATCAACCTTTGGCGCATGCTGAAGAGCGAGCTCAACCTAAACCACTACAGCTTTGAGAACGTGGCCTTTCACCTCTTGCATCGTCGGTGCGTCCGACGAGCTGTGGCATCCATGCTGGTCCGTCGATCAGCCGTCTCGTACGATCGCTGACTCTGTACTGGCTTTCGCGCTCCGACTCCCAGCGTGCCTCAATTCACACCCCACACTGTCTACGAGCTCTACACATCACAAGTGTCGTCCGAGACGAGTCGTGCGCTCGAGTACATTTTTGGCCGCGTGCTCATGGTTGTCGAGATGCTCGACCTCTCGGAGATCATAGCGCGTAGCGCGTGCGTCCACTTGTCACCCACAGCTCTACTTGGCCCGGCTGACGCTTTCCTCCCTTCTCGTCTTCCGCACCCGGACAGCGAGTTTGCCCGCGTCTACGGTGTCGACTTCTCGGACGTCTGGCAGCGCGGCTCGCAGTTCAAGGTCGAGTCGCTCTTGTTCCGCATCGGCAAGCCCGAGTCGCTCCTCTTTCTGACGCCGAGCAAGGAAGCGGTGCGCCCCCGTTACAGCTCGCGGCTCCTGGCGCGAGCGGTGACGTGCTGACTCCTATGACCGCGCCCTCGTCGACAGGTCGGCAGCCAGCAAAGCGCCGAGTGCATCCCGCTCATCATGGAGCCCCAGTCGGCCTTCTACAAGGACCCGGTGGTCGTCCTTGACTTCCAGAGCCTCTACCCGTCGATTATGCTGGCCTACAACATGTGCTACTCGACCTGCCTCGGCCGGGCCGACCGGCTCAAGGACAAGGACGGCAACCCGACCGACCGCTTTGGCTTCAGCTCGTACACCATGGAGCCCGGCGACCTAGAATCGCTCCAAGAGTACATCACGAGTGAGTGAGCGCCTCCCGTCGTGTATCCCAATTGCAACCGGCACTGAGTCCCGGTGTCGGTCCGTCTCCTCGTCGCGACAGTCTCGCCGAACGGCATCATGTTCGTCAAGCCGACGCTTCGCAAGAGTCTCCTCGCCAAGATGGTGGGCGAGCTGCTCGACACGCGCGTCATGATTAAGCAGGCGATGAAGGGCTGGAAGAGCGACAAGGTTGGTTCGGTCGCAAAGCATCACATCTGCCGTCTTAGGCTGACAAGGTGGTACCCTCCCTCTGCAGAACCTCAGCCGCACGCTCAACTCGCGCCAGCTCGCACTTAAGCTGCTCGCGGTAAGCTGTTGGCCCCTATGACCTGCCTCCTTTGACCCACTGACTGATTGCCCGGCTCGCATCAGAACGTGACGTACGGCTACTGCAGCGCGAGCTACTCGGGCCGGATGCCCAACATCCAGATCGCGGACGCCATCGTCCAATACGGCCGCGAGTCGCTCGAAAAGGTGCGTCTCCAGCTGCACCGACCGTCTTTATGGAAAGCCAGACCACGCTGAACTGCGCTCCCTCAGGCCATCAAGCTCATCCACTCCACGCCAAAGTGGGGCAGCCGGGTGCGTCGAGTCCATTTGCTCTGCGCTTCGCGTACCATCAGCTGACCCGCTCTCCCCTCACGTAGGTCGTCTATGGTGATACCGACTCGCTCTTCATCCACATGCCTGGCAAATCCAAGGAGGACGCTTTTCGCATCGGCCACGAGATCGCCGACGCTATCACCGCGCGCAACCCAAAGCCGATGAAGATGAAGTTCGAAAAGGTGCGAGCGTCTGCCATTCTTTCCCTCGCGGATGGCTGCCTGACCGCACCTTTCCTCTCCTCACCAGGTCTACCTGCCATCCGTGCTCGTCGCCAAGAAGCGCTACGTCGGTAACAAGTACGAGTACCCGGACGACGAGCCCACCTTTGATGACAAAGGTCACTCGCTGCCACTGCTGCTGTGACTGCGAGGTTGTGAGGCTGACGACGAAGTGGCGCAGGCATCGAGACCGTACGACGCGACGGCATCCCTGCGCAGGTGAAGGAGGTCGCAGCCTGCCTCAAGTGCGACTTTTCTCTCGATCGCAGACATCGCCTGCCCCCCTGCCGCACCCGCCACGACTAATCGCCTGCGCCCTCCAGGATCCTCTTCCGCACCCAAGATCTCTCCGAGGTCAAGCGCTACATGTACACGCAGTGGACCAACATCATCCGCGGCCGTGTCTCGATCCAAGACTTCACCTTTGCCAAGGAGGTTGTCCTCGGCAGCTACAAGTGCGTGATCACGCTCGCAGTGCCTCGCACCGTCGGCCGCGCTGACCGTCGCTAACCTTTGCCTCGCAGAGAGGGCAGTCACCCACCTCATGCGGTCGTGGCAGCCCTGCGCAAAACCAAGGACCCTGGCGACGAGGTGCAGCATGGTGAGCAACTAGTCTTCTGCCTGCTCTACTCACGAGCGAGCGAGTCGTTTCGCTAAGTCGTTCGGCCATGCTCCTAGGCGAACGCGTGCCTTACGTCGTCACCATGGGCGAGCCGGGAGAGCCACAGTACAAGCGCGCCCGACGCCCCGAGGAGATGATCTTTGAGGAGTGCGTTTGCGCATGCCGCTCGTTGTCCATGCGAGCCCAGACGCTGACCGAGCTTCCGCGCGCTTGCTCCCCGAACATGCAGCGGTCTCGAACTCGACGCGACCTACTACATCGAGCGCGTTCTGCTCCCACCCCTCTCGCGCATCCTCAACTTGCTCGGCGCCGACGTCGAGCAGTGGTATAGGACAATGCCCAAGCCCAAGCTCGTCACTGCCGCACCTTTCGGCGACTCCGAGATCCAGAAGGAGGCGGCCAAGAAGAAAAAGAAGCTGCTGGCCAAGCTGACGGACCACTTCCAGAGCGACCTCTGCTTCCTCTGCCAGGCGCCGACCGACAAAGGTGCGCGCCCCTGCAGCTTTCGGAAACATCCTCTGACGCCCGCTGACTTCGCGATGACTGCGCTCAGTCCCCGCCATCTGCGCCGCCTGTCGCGCCGACCCGATCCCAACGGCCTACGCGCTCATGGGCCACCTCACTAAGGCCGAGACGCGCCTTCGGGCGACCCAGCTGATTTGCGCGTCGTGCTCGTCGACGCCGGCGAGCGCGCCCGTCGCGTGCGTCTCGGTCGACTGCCCGGTCCTCTACGCCCGCGAGGGCGCCAAACGGACCTGCGAGTCGCTTCGGCGCGTGCCGGCCTTCATCACCTCGCTCGACAAGACCGGCGGCCGCGGTCTGCCTGCGCCGGCCGTCGACGTGGTCGACCTCACTTGACCGACATCCTCTCCTCTCTACTCACGACTGCTTCACGACATCTCTGCCCCTTGCATCTGCTCACGACTCAGGACTCGCACGCTCCCACCTCTGGCTCCTTCACGATCACATGACCCGCACGACCATCGGCATCGTCGAGACCAAAAGCGAGCCTGCGCGCCGAGGGCGACCGACATGATCCGGACGGACCGGACGCCGCCGCTCAACGAGCGGAACGGCCGGCACCGAAGGGAAGGAGGGACCGCGAGCCCGAGCAGTCGAAGAATAGTCTGAATTGAGTTACGGAGATGGACCGCGCTGCAGATTGCACTAAAGTCGTACCCCCGTCAAAGACGCGAGACGTCCGACCGGGCCCCCAGGGTCGCGCGCTCCGTGTGGCACGGAGGGGACCCGGGCCAATCCCCAGGGAGGATGGGAGGGCCGGCAGACGAGGGAGGAGACAAAACGCCCGCGACGCTTTGAACACCAAGGGACGTCCGAGCCGTTCCTCTCAAGTAAGAGGAAGGGCCTCCTCGCCGTCCGGGGCCCTTGCGGGTCGGACGACAGATCTTGGGCCCGAGGCGGCTCAGGGGCGGTGAGGGTTGGCTGGCGCGTCGCTTCAACCCAAGCCTCAACCTCGAGCATCGCAAACGCGTCCTGAGACGCGGTGCGCCGCCAAGGGAGACGATCAGGGAGGGGTCCGGCTGGGACCGTTCAAAGCCCCCCTCCGAGGAGGAGAGCTCGGGGCGTGTGTAGAAAACTCAGACCTTCCCGCTCGCGAGGGACGAGACTGCATTGCGGGCCCGAGATCGTTCCAAGGCGACCGACGCCGGCCGGCTCTCGAAAGAGCCAGCACGAGAGGCCGCCGAGGCCGGGCGGCACGAGTTCGGGTTCTGTGGACGAGCTTCGCAGCCTTTCGACTGCTCTGCGAGGGGTGGAAGGAAAGGCACAGATTGGTCAGCAACGCGGTACGGGCGATTCCTCTGTGCGGGCTTTATAGAGGAAGGGGCACGCACCTTGGACGGGATCGCGGTTGAGGGAGAGCTCAGCAGCGCGCTGCCGTGGTCGACTTTCGAGGGGGGCGGCTCGCAAAAATCGCGTTACACTCTGCTGCCGTAAGCAGACGAGTAAGGAGAGTGTAAAAGACGGCGCGCGCGGGTCATCAGCGATCGAGGAGGCCATCGCGCAAGGCCGATCGGAGGGAGGAGGAAACGGCCAGCCAGCCAGCCCTCGTCGGCCGGCCTCCTGTACTTTCTCTCCCTCCTTCCCACCCTCGACCTTTCCCTTTCCTTCTTCACATCTTGTGCTGCCCGCCATGTCCTCCAAGCCCGCCAACGACCCCTCGCTGCTCGCGATCGACGTCCAGAAGCTCTCGTTCTCGTACGCTGACGAGCCGGCGCTGCACTCGATCGACCTCGCCATCCCCCAGGGGAGCCGCGTCCTTTGCATCGGTGCCAACGGAGGTGCGTCTGAGGATCCGCCTTTGCGTGCGCCAAGGGAGGAGGTTTCGCTGACCTCTGTGTGTGTGCCTCTCTTCAATTGTCGCAGCCGGCAAGTCGACGCTGCTCCGCATCCTCGCCGGCAAGCGCCTCGTCCCCGACGCCAACGCGCTTCTCCTCGGCAAGGACGTCTTCCGCTCGCCTCCCTCGGGCGTCACCTACCTCGGCACCGAGTGGGCGATGAACCCCGTCGTCCGGGGCGACATCGTCGTCTCGCACTTTCTCGACTCGGTCGGCGGCTACCGGCACAAGGAGCGCCGCGACCGGCTGCTTGAGATCCTTGACGTTGACCTCGACTGGTGCGTCCCCCGGGGCGGAAGCAGATGGCCTTGCAAGCTGACTAGAAGGCTACAACTCACCTCACCTTGCACCAGGCACATGCACCAGATCTCGGACGGCGAGCGGCGTCGTGTCCAGCTCGTCATGGGCCTGATGGTGCGTGGCTCGGCAGTCTAGCCTTGCGAAGCAGCGATGCTCAGCTAACCTGCGCGACTTTCGTTCCCGACAGGCCCCCTGGGACATTCTCTTGCTCGACGAGGTTACCGTCGACCTCGACGTCCTCGTCCGGGGCGACCTCATCGACTTCCTCATCGCCGAGTCCAAGGAGCGCAACGCAACCATTGTCTACTGTGCGTCGCCCGCCCGAGCCGTCGACGTCTGCCGTCGCTGACCCATCGCACTTTCTCATCTCTCCAGGCACCCACATCTTTGACGGGCTCGACATCTTCCCGACCGCAGTCATGCACATGCAGCTCGGCTCGATTCCCCAGGAGCCGCTCGCCTGGCCGCCGGCGCAGGACAAGGCCGAGGGCCAGAACGGCAGCCAGCTGCTCGGCCTCGCGCTCGACTGGCTCAAGGAGGACCGCGTGCTTCGCAAGAAGGCTGAGGAGTCCAAGGGTCGCAAGCGGGGACCCAAGACCGACGTGCGTCCGCTTGTCTTGCCGCTTGACGGGGACCCAGTTGACGGAGCGCTGACGATCGACCTCTCTTTCCCGACGCCCTTCAGACCCGGGACGCCAAGACCTTCTACGAGAAGTACGACTACCAGTCGTAGGGCGTGTTCAGGAGATGGATTTTCCGGCATCGCGCCCAGAAGTCTCTCAACGAGACGTTCGTGCGGCCGGACGTCTCCCAACGACACAAGGGCTCAACACCCCGTGCCTTCGCCCAAGGGAGGCGGCTCAACGACTCAAAAGGCGACTCCCCTCGCCCTCCTTCGGCCCCCCGGAAGGGCCTCGCACTTCCCAAAGTGCCAAAACCACTAGACCAGCGACCACGCCTCTTCTCTGGAGGGCGGGCCGTACCGAAGGGCGGTCGGCGCACGGAGCTCCGGCCGGTTGCGCTAATCTCGCCAGAAGCGGTCGATCTGATGCGCTCTTTCTTATGCTGTCTTGTGCGGGCGGCCACTCGTCTTGACTTGCCACCCCGTCGCTCTGCTTCCCTATAAACCGCTGACGACTGGCGCTAACGGGGTCCGACGAGAAGAGCCGAGCAAGCCTGTCCGCGCGCACGAGCAGGCTCCCCTGTCCGCAGTCGCGCAGTCGACCGCCTGCCCTACGGCAGCTCGAGGAGGCCGTCCTCCCGGCCGTCTCGTGCCGGCCGTCCGACCCTCACCCCTCCTGCTCCCGCACTCGAGCGAGCCCATCCATCCGCACCTCCTTCCGCATCTCAACGTACACACCTCGGCCCGCCATGGCGTACGTTCCTCTCGACCCGATCTCGCACGTCCCCCTACTCCGCCTTCGCCTCGCCCCTTTCTCGGCGGCTCATCTCCGCCCTCCTCGGCCATCGCTTATGCGCTGTTCCCGATTGCCCCTCCTCATCGCCGCCTCTCCCTCCTCTGAGCAGCGCCGTCAAGTCATCGTCGACTGCCGACATGTTCCACCTCGTCACCTTCGTCTTGCGTCTACTTGCACTCGTCCTCGCCTTTGCTTCGTTCGTCCTCGCCGCCATCAGCCTGCGCCACGTCCAGCGCCGATGGGGCACCTACTTCAGCGTCGACCCGGCCCTCCTCGTCTGCGGCATCTTTGCCACGGCTTGGTTCCTCGCGTGCGTCGCTCGTCAACTCTCTCGCCGGGGCGTCCCGTATCATCATGGCCTGACCCGCTTCTGATGATACCCTCCGCCCCACCCTGCAGCCTCGTTGTCTTTGCCCAGAGTCGCTCGACCCTCTTCCACGCGCGCAACGTCTTTCTCATCAGCGGCTTCTTCCTCGTCTGGTACTTGGCGCTCGCCATCTCCTACAGTGCCCTCCGGCACCACGGCGTCTACGACTGCTTTGCGCCAGGTCCAGGCCACGGCTTGTATGTCGCGCCGATCGTGCGTCCCATCGAAGCAGCGATCAGAGGGCTGAACACCTACAATCTCCGTGCCTTGCGCTTCGGGCCAGCCCCGGTTGCGCCGGTATGATGCGCGGCCTGCAAGCCTTCTGCTGGATCGAGACGGCGCTGATCGGCGGCTACCTCGCCGCCGTCTACGCCCTCTGCCGGCACCACCCAAAGCTCGCCTGGACGCATCAGGAGGACGGCGCCCATGTCGCCGTCGGCTGGCTCTGCCCTCAGCCGCCTGTCGCCGAGACGAAGCCCGAAGGGACCAAGGCAGAGGTCAGGCCGGCCACCCCGCTCGGGTTTGGTCTCTCGCTGATAACGTTTGCCCGCCCTCTGCCCGTCCCTGTATGCCCCCTCCTGCAGCCGATGCCGTGAGCGGTCGTTAGCCTACGTCGTCCCTCGACGGTCCTCCATGCTCCTTCTCTCGCCGGCCGTCCCGGTCCTTCGTTGGTGGCCTCTTCCGTAATTGTCGAACCTCTGCCGGCGCCGGCACGCGTCTCTCCATGCCCTTCTTCTCTCGTTTCGAAGGCCTGCTCAGCCTGGGCGGCCATCCTCGGCCGCTCGCCCGCCCTCCTCTCTCGTCAGCCGATCTGCGTCGCCCTAGAGAGACCGTCGTTGCCGATTCGTAATCGTGCCTGGCTCGTCCCTTTGTGCGTCTTCCATCGTCGCCTGCCGGCCGTCGGCCGTCGAGCAGGCGGCGACGTGCTGCCGTCAGCTCTAAAGCCTCTCTGGGCGGGCCGTCGGCAAGAGCTGGTGGCGCGTCTCCGAGAGCAGGCGACGTCAACCGAAGTCAGCCGTGACGGCCGGTCTCGATGCCGTCGGCGACGTGGGCTAGGCTGACCAGACCAGAGGCCCGTCCTGCTGGGCTGACGCCATGCAGCGGCCGCCCGCCCGTCGGCCCCGGAGGATGACGGGGGATCGGTGCGGGTCCGTTGGTCCAACTGCCGCGGGACCAGGCGGCCGGCCCTGCCCAGAAGGGGAGGCGACGGCGGCGGCAGGCGATCCCGGGCTGACGAGTCGCCCCCTTTGGGAATTCTCTTCGCGCGACGGGAGACGCTCTCCGCCCTGGCCGACTCCGGTCCTCCGCGCTCGGCTGGGCGCGTCTCCACCTTTCCCTCGCCACGGCCGGCCGAGCCGTCCCACAACCCCCCGCCCGCTGACCGCCTTAGAGCTGACGGGATGACGCGGCGGGCGGAACTTTCGGGAGCCTCTGCCAGAGACAGCCCAAGCCAGCAGCCAGCGCGCGGCCTTGCGTGAGTCGAGCCCGCTGACGAGCCCCCGCCCCCTCCCCCGCCGCCGAGCAACTCTTGCCGCTTCCTTGGGCTTCCTCTGGCCCTAGCCCCACCGGCTGGCCCTCTCTTAAGCCGACCCCGCCGTCGAGCCGCTGCCTTTCTTCCACCCACATCCCACAAGCAGAGCCCCTGAAGCGCGAGCCCTCTCCACCAACCTCTCTCCGACCTCTCAAACCGCCTCCCAAAACACACCCAGTGCCCCTTTAAGAGCCGCCTTAGCCAACCATGTCTGCCGCGTGCGTCCCTAGCCGCCCTCTGGACCCCGCCCATGACGACCTCAAAAGCTGACAACACCTCCTGCGGACCGACCTCGCCTCCTGCTGCAGCATCGACCTCACCAACAGCCTGGCGCGCTCGCTCGCCCTCGTCTTCTCGTTCAGCCTCTTCGTCCTCGCGGCGATCAGCATCCGGTGGGGACACACCGTCTTTGCCAGCTACTTCAAGGTCGACCCCGCGGCCATCGTCCTCGGTGTCCTGGCCTTCCTCTACGTGAGTCGCCGACTTGAATCCCCCCCCCCCCCAACTCTCTTCTCCCACGTCGTTCCGAAAACTGATTTCTCGTATCACTCTTCTTCGATAGTTCCTCTTCATCACCGTCGCCAAGAGCCTGCGGTCGTCGGCGCTCAAGACCAAGACGGTCCTCGCCGTCTCGACCTTCTTCACCCTCTTCTTCCTCGGTATCGCCATCTCGTATTCGGTCCTCCGCAACCACGGCATCTACAACTGTGCCAACGCGACCAACACGCCGACCGGCAACATCTTCCGCGCCTGCGGCGGCCTCATGCGCGCCCTCCAGGCCATCTCGTGGATCGGCTTCTTCTTCTGCGCGCTCTACGTCGTCACGCTCTACCTGCTCGCCAAGAAGCACGCGACCCTCGCCTGGACCAACCGCGAGAACGGCATGGACGTCCCGATCGGCTACCTCAACCCGGTCGAGCCCAAGCAGGACCAGATGGCTCCCAAGCACTAAGCGATGCTGGCCTTTACAAGTCCCCGACCATCGAGCGAGAGCATTTCAGCCGGTCTTCCCCACAAGCGCCGGCTCCTCTCTCCTCCCTCCTTGCACCTCACATATCTTACAGATCCGTCCCTTAGACCCAAAACCCTAATCCCGACTCCTCCTTACTCCCTCTGACACCGCACATCTCTATAGCGGTGTCCGACGAACTGTATCAAACAGCCTCCTCCTCAGAAATCTCGCGTTAAGCCTTTTGCAAGCCGTCGGCCGACTGCAGCTCGCACTGGCCCTCGACCGACGAGGCATGCCTGTCACTTCGCGCCGCAGGGCCGTCCTCTCCGCCGTCCTCTCCGACCTCTCTCCGACAGCCTCAACCGACGCACACGCGAGCAAGCAGATGAAAGAGTGCCATGAGAGACGCTCCGCGGTGGAGGGATCGGGCAGAGGCCGGAGAAGACCTCCCTCCCGCCCTCGCTCCGCCTTTGTACAATACTCGGATCGGCCGTTGGACCCCTCCCCACGACACCCTTCGAGAGCCTGGTAAGCGCGCGCAAAACGTGCTTAAAGGCCGGCTGGAGGGAGGAGCGAGGCGGACAGGTTTGGGGTCAGCAAAGCTCCTGAGTCGGGACTGACCCGAACCGAAGTAAGGGTCGCACCTTCCGGCGTCTGCGAGCGAACGACAGGGCGAGCGGAAGACGGAGGTCAGCATACGCGCGGGGCAACTCGAGGATTAGCGCCGAGCCACGGTTGGCGCAGTGACGGACCCGGAGGATGTAGTCGACAGCTGCCAAGGGTAGGTCAGGTAGGAGGGGTTAGCGTAAGCTCGAGCGGGAGTCGCGGCCGGCGACGAGCGAGGGCATGTCCTCACCCTGGCGAACGGTCCTGATCTCGTCGGCCTCGGCGTCGGGGATCTGACGAGCGGACGGGACGGATCGGAACCCGGGCGAAGGGGGACGTCAGCAAAGGGGACTTGGAGGGGGGCTGACGGCATCGGGGCAGGGAGCAGGGGCAGGGCCGGAGCGAGATGCGCGCGACCGACCTCGATGAAGAAGTCCTCCTCAATGGCCATGATGACCTCGACGGCGTCCAGCGAGTCGAGGCCGAGGTCCTCAGTGAACGAGGCGTCGAGGCTCAGCTGGGCGAGAGTGAATAGGGAGAGAAAAGGCGGGTCAGCCAATGGTTGCTAGAGCAGATGGGCCGGAGGGGAGGGCGGGAGCTCTCGTCGAGAGCGACCTCGGGGTGCCCGGTCGA
>Ga0308160_10002432_pt1 | contig 22560 bp, 31 predicted proteins | sample PhyFR1_FD_201036 | JGI IMG/M metagenome (GOLD analysis project Ga0308160, IMG submission 201036) | Phyllosphere microbial communities from UC Gill Tract Community Farm, Albany, California, United States - DLSLF.R1 | ecosystem: Host-associated > Plants > Phyllosphere > Unclassified | place: USA...
GATCATTCCGCCTCACACTCACATTCACCGACTCGTACCCCACCCGACCCCCTGTCGTACGCTTCATCTCACGCATGTTCCATCCAAACATCTACGCGAATGGAGAACTCTGTTTGGATATTCTGCAAAATCGATGGAGTCCGACTTATGATGTGGCTGCGATATTGACGAGTGTGCAGAGTCTGTTGAATGATCCGAATCCTGCTAGGTGAGTTGTATGAGACAGATGTAAGGGAGGTTGGGATAGAGCTGATGATTAGTCCCGCCAACGCTGAAGCTGCTCAGCTGTACAAGGATAATACCAAGGAGTATGAGCGCCGAGTCAAGGTAACCTGGAATTCACATTTTGAGGTTACAAAGCTAATATTGTAGCAAACGGTAGAACAGTCCTGGGTGGATAATGGCCCGGAAGGTTCAGGGGATGCTCCAATGGCGGAGTGACCGACTTTCCAAGTTACTATGCCGTTTACCATATTGTTCATCCAATCTTATAGTGACGCCTTTATATCATCTTCCCTTTCCTAGTATCGCCATGTATCATCTCATCATGTCTACCGTAGTCTAGTCACTCACAGTCTGCACTGTCTATCTACCATAGGCTAGTCCACGTGATACTGTTAAATCTGTTAAATTACCCCTTAGGTGACGCGACTTCTTTAGACGCGTCAATCCATCAATCAAGGAATCTCATGTCGACTTTCTCTTCCTTCTCTATCATCATTTACATTCTCTCTTTCGTCATACAGCAATGTCGAACGATATAGCAGAACCAAGGAGGACAGGAAGAGAGAGGAAACAGGTAGAGAAGTTTGAACCGAAGCGTAAGCTCAACCACTCTCGGTGAGCGGAATCAGCTGATCGATCAGGAAATCAAAATGGAAAAGGAAAAGGTCGAGCTGTTCAGAATCAAGAGGTACGTGACACCAAGGGGCTCCAGCTGATTGATAGAGTGACGAAGATAGTCAGGACGACTCGAGTGAAGAGGAGGACGGGTCTGAGGAGGAAGTACATCGTCCAGCACCCAAGAAAGCTAAACGAGCGGTGAATGGTACGAAGAAGGTGAAAGCAGCTACTGCACCTGCACCTAAACGACAACGAAAAGCTGTAGCAACTACGAATGGAGATGCTGGACCGGCTGAGGTCCAGGGAGAGAATCTCAAGACGGATTCTGCTTTCTTTAGTGAGTGTCTTTCTTCCCTTCCTTCCTCATTTCTCTTCCTTCCTTGACTTCGTTTGCACTTCATATTATGATACTGGGCTGATAATAGATGCTTTACTATCGGCCGATATCGCTCTCGCTCCACTTGTTGAAGACTGGGTCGAGAACTACCAAAACACCACCAATGATGAAGTTTCCGAGAGAGCTGCTGTTCACGAATTGATCCTCTTTGTGATTCGAGCTTGTGGATTGGCGGCGGATGTCACGGAGGATGAAGCTATGGATGTGGATGGTGTCCCTGAGGCTGTCGATACCATCCAGGAAGAGAGCGTCAGGGTGAGCTATTTCTTACGGTTTGTGGATAAAGCTGATGGGTAGGTCGCCGCCGCCGCATACCCTTTGATATCAAAGACCAAAGTCCTCAAGCCATTCAAAGCAAACCTCGATTTATTCATTTCTCTCCTCATCAAAACTATGGCAATCTCCGATACACTCTACGAAGAAGCTGAAACCACCACCCATACCCTGCCATTAATCTCGATCCTCCTAACATGGCTCAATACAATGTCATCCTCACCCCTTCGACCAATCCGACACACTTCCACGTATATCGCGCTCAAGATCGTTACGGAGTTATGTGTTCAGGCTGGGGATATTAGTAAAGAATTGAATTTGAAGCAGAGGCAGAAGGATATGGAGGCTAAGAAAGGTGGTGTGGGACCTGCTTTCCAGAAGAAGATGAAAGAGGCGGAAGCGAAGGTTAAGGAGGTACATGGGAAGAAGGTCAGGCTGGAGGAGATCATGAAGGATAGCTTTGATACGTGAGTAGCTACTGGACCCTTAGAGAGGTGAGCTGATCTGTAGGCTATTTGTCCACCGAGTTAGGGATGCCGATCCAAACATCAGAACTGATTGCCTGAAGGAGTTGGGTGTTTGGGTTCGAAAATACCCAGATTTGTACACTGGCAATTCGTTCTTGCAATATCTCAGCCGAGGTACCAATGATCCTGTATGTCTCCCTTTCCGACTTTACAGCTCAAGCTGACTTGCAGAACTCTCACGCCCGTCTAGAAGCTGTCAAGGCATTCGCATCCCTTCTCTCGAAAGACGCATTCATCACAAACGCCCGAACCAACATTATGCGAATCTCGTCCCGTCTCATCGAGATATCCCTCCGAGACGTTGATACCAATGTCCGTATCCACGCACTCAAAGCTCTGGCACTACTCGACAAGACTGGTGTCCTACAAGACGAGGATGATGATCAACGAAATCGAGTTGTCAGGGTCGTATTCGATCAAGAACCCCGAGTACGCAGAGCCGTTGGAGAATTCGTTAAAGGTCTCTTGGCTGAGAAAGTGGAAGGTCTTGAATCTACCTGGTCAGCTGTTAAGGGTACCAAGAAGAAGAGAGGATCCAAGATCTCCGAAAAGGACATGAGGACCTACCTCGGTTGGAAGGCTTTAGCGACAATGTTGGTCGAGACCTACCACGAGCTTGATTCTAGGGAAGTTGGAACTTCAACTGCTAATAATGTACCGGTCTCTGTATCAATGGGGAGGGCTACTGCTGCCGTCGAAGCTTTGAGAGGATCAATCGAGGGTCTGTCGGATTGGCACGAATTGGTCGATTACCTACTACTTGATCATTCGACTGGGGATCAAGATATGTGGTTATTGGAAGATGAAGAGGAGGATTTCATGATCCAAGTCTTGATTGCTTGTATCAGAGCTGATGCTGCTGAGGATGTGAGTCTACTCCAATCCTAGGAACTAGAAATAGGAGCTGATGAGTAGGAGGAGAACCGAGATGAACAGACTAAAGCTTTGATGAAAGTCTACCCTAGGTTGTTGTCGAAGCATCAGGCGGATGTGGGCAGGATGAGCGCTCTGCTCATGATTCCTTCTCAGATGAATTTGGGTTTGTACCTCGATATGAGGATGACTAGTGTAAGCTGCCGTCTTCCTATCCATGTACAGAGCTAACATTCAGGCCTACGACAGCTTATGGGACGACATTATCAAGCAATTCCTCCAACATACCGACCAAACAGTCCTCACTTCCGCCATTCAGGCAATCAATGAACTCACGCTCAACACCTCTCTCGCAAACAATAATACAGCAAAACTTAACGAACTTACCGAGTCCCTCTTCACATCCATGAGAGACGCGATAAACGGTCAAGATGTATCGAGCATGTCGATTGATGATGAGGAAGTCGTCAGCATTCAAGCTATCCTCTTTAGGCTTACTTTATTGGGAAAGAGTAGGGATATTACTGAAGTGATGGAAGATGAGGAAGGGGGACAGAGTAGTGGATGGGAGATTGTTTGTGCTTTTGCCGAACGTGGGGAATTACCTTATAAGGATGAAGCTAAGGTGTGTCCCTCACTTACCGACGAGGATCAAGCTGATGGTAGATTATCGAATATGCCATTCAGGCTGTTTTCTTACATCTTACCTGGATGTTCAAGGGCTTCACTCTAGAAGACAAGGATGATCCAGTCAAGATTCTAGCTCTTAATGAGAAAAGGGATCGAGCAGTCGAGATATTCCAAAAACTCGCTTTGAAGGAATTATCAAATGCCCCAATCTCGGTCAAACGTCAAGTCAGTTGCTTGAACCGCCCCAGGAAACAGCTGATGATTAGGCATTCATCGCATACGTTAATGTCCATATCTTATTTTCGTCCAAATCCGAGAACGCCCTTCCCGCTGCTCAGGCTTGTCCGCTAGTCATGCCTAGTGAAATTCAATCGAGGTTGGGTGGGGCATTCCAAGCTGCCGTCGAAAGATATGCTACGGACAAGGAAATTGGGGAAGAGGAAACTCAAGCTGATGATGATGGTAAGCTTTTGAGACCGAGTAATGGGCGCAAAGCTGATAATAGACTTCTCACCCGAGAAAGCCAGTTCTGAAATCCAATTCCTTCAGCTTGTTGCTGTTTTCGTCGGTGCTATACGATGTGGTGTACTCGATTCGGATCACGCTAAGGAACCACTGGCTCATTGTGGGAGATTTGGCGCTACTTATGATGCTGTCGTCAAGAAACTTGTGGATGTGTTGAGGGATGAGGGGATATATAATAGGGATTCCGATACTGTTGTCGCTATTTCTGTGGAGGCTCTTCAAGCTGTAAGCTGTTTTGATCACACCACGAAAAAGCTAATAGACAGTCAGTCGGTTTCTTCCTTGATACTGAGGCAGTAGAGCCCACCGCTCCTCTCGTCCTTACGAAACTACTAGCATCCGCATTCACCATCCACGGGAACCACTTTACCGTCCTCAAACACCTTCATCCCAACGACGCTCAAGATTTCCATACCGAATCCCTCAAAGCGGCGTTCCAAAAGGTCTCCACGTACGTTAAGCAAGAACGACTGGCTACCCGAAAAGATGGAAAAGCCCTCTATGCCCGAAAACGAGCTCAAGTCTTGACGATCTTTAAATGCCTCATCCAACTCCTCGGACCAGTAAACGGACGAGGCGCACTAAATATTAAAAGTGAGATGGAGAATGCGTTGAGGCAGATTGGAATTGAAGTCTCCGGAAATAGAATGTGGGAGGGATATAGGGCTTATGAGAAAAGACTAGTGTTGATTGCTAGTAAGGATAGTAATATTCGAGCTGGGGCTGCTAGGGTTGTTGAGGAACAAGAACATGAACAGGAAGTAGAGAGGGAAGGAACGGAGGTAGGATCACCTACTCCCCGAGCTACCGAGGACGAGGTGGAGGTGGAATTACCAGAGATGGATGATGAGGAAGAAGTAGATCCGGCAGAAGGGATGGATTTCGATCTTGGTGATCTCGAAAATGGGGATGAAGAGGAGGAACCAGTAACTCCTTCAAATGGAAAGAGGAGGTCAATCGCTGGTTCAGAGAGACCTAACAAGAAATCGAAATCAAGGAAGTGATTGTGAGGTGAATAGAGGTGGTCGGTTGTAATATACCTGTTTTTGTATATATAGAAAAATCATCAATTTCTTTGGGCCTTACATTTACAGTACATCAAGATTGGAAATGCATGCAAGAATGTATATAATATCGATACAACAATTAATGTTAAGCTACAAAGGGGGTAAACTCCTCTTACACAATGGACATATCGTCTAAATCGTCAATCACCTGACATCCTGAATATGAGTGACATACCTTGATAGCAAGCCATTGAGCAAGACACCTAGTATGAAACAAATGATGACATGGAGCAACCGCATAACTTCTCTTTCTGTTCATTCCTAGTAATACCTCAGAACTAGGTCCGGGGGAGGTATCAACTTCTTCCATACAGATTGAACATGTTTTCTCTTCGATTGATAAACTCGCTTGAGCTTCGGGATCGGATTCGAGAGAGGACTTGGAATCGAGCAGGGGGTGGTAATTGTATGAATCTGCTGGTTGGAACTGGTCATTAGTGATAGCTCATGTTTGGGGAAGGTGATATGTACTCTTGCTGGAAGACTGGATGTTAGTATTAGACGAACAGAGAAATGGGAGGACATACAAGAAAGCAGGTCCGAATCGTTCTTGAGCGAGCAACATTCCAATCTGGAAGCCTAACCAAATAGGTAAGACCCATACCCACGGGCTGGTATTGACAAAGAAGATATTATCGGGGCATGCGAATATATCTGCTATCAGCCTGCACCCCTAAGATTAGACGTACAGAGAGGCAAACCCAGCCTGGCGAGACTGGTACCAAAGATGAACGTATGATCGAAAGCACCGATCGTACCCCTCATTGCATTCCTGTAGATCTGCGGGACCCAGAATCCATACAGCGCAAAGAGGAAGAATGGGACTACCGAGGGTAAGAAGGCGACATGGAGGAATACAAAGAATGCAATGATTCCACCGATCACTTATCATTAGCTTTTACTATGCGAAGGCTGGGAGAGGACGTACACCTGATTCCTGGGTGATTGAAGAAGAATTCTCGGAATGTTGGGCCAGGTTCTGCTTCGGGTACTGCGACTGTTGTAGGTGTTGTTGGAGTTGTACCTGGAGTAGTGGTTCCCTCAACTGCAGGCGTCGTAGGGACAGGTGGGCGGATTCGGGCTGGAGCGGGAGGCGTGACTCTCTCAGGAGCTTGAATAGCATGTAACATCAAGCAGTACCGCTATCCATCAGCTTCGTTCACATCAAATAGCAGGACTCACCGAGGCAAAGATGACGGCACTGCAGAACCCAAAGAATCCGGGAACTAGTAGTGCGATACTTGCTTTATTATCGCTCAATAGACCCATGACGACGTGTGCGCTGAATATCCAGGAATCGGAAACACCGAAAATGACCATTGTCCATACTGATATTCCGGATAGAACAGATGGGGTTCGGGTCGATTCCATCTGTCGAACGAGGAGTAGGAGGAGAGCGAGCTGGATAGCACCGGAGAATGTTGCGTCTATCATTGGTTTCCACATTACAATCAATGATGAGCTTACAGTTTATTGACTTTCTCCAGAAATCATCTATACGTACACCTTTTCCTTTCTCGAATCCGATTGCTACTCCACATTGATCGGCGATGATCACTCCACCCAATCCCACGCCGTCCCAGTAATTGGGTGGTCGGGGTAGACTTAGTCTGATACCGGTCGGGCGAAGGAGTTCCTCTTCATACCGTTCCAGCTCGAGGGGTGATGTACCGTGAGGTAAAGGTGGGACTGTCATGTAGACCAGTATAGGACATGATGTGAATGTGGAAGCTATTTGTCAGCTTCTCTCCTCGGATCAATAGTATTGAGCAGCTTACTATCCTCCTTTGCGTCCATTAAGAGCAGATTCTCCTGTTGATGCTTGAGTTCCTTCTCCATTTCCAGGAGCACCACCCTCGTAGCTAGGTCATGTTCTTCCTCATTCTCGAACAAAGTCGGTATACGCCTTATATCCACCCTCTTACCCTCTGGCATTCCAAACATTCGATACGTTCCATTCCTAATATGATGCAGCCCATGGACCTCATATTCAATTTCCCTCTTGTCCCCTTCTACTTCTTCTCCATCTACTATTTGAGATGGTGGTGGACTATCGGCAAAGAGTGTGATACCCCCTTTAACCCATGTCCAGCCATTATACGTTGCATTCTGGTGTCCGTCGGCATCGATGATAAACCGTTCTTTGAGGTTGAAATCGAATCGATTGGTTGATGCCCAATCCCATGATCCTTTTAGTTCCTCTGCTAGTGTCCCATTCCAGTTGGATGTGTTTAAGTTTGGTATACGAGTATCGCTAAAGAATGCTGTAGTCTCGGATTGAGATGTGGAAATGAGGGATAGGGGAGTAGCGTCGGCATGACGGTAGAAGCCCGTGATATTCGTAAAGAACGGTCCTTGCACAGGTGGGTGGTCGTATTGGCTAGGCATGATCCTCTCAGGTCTCAGAGCAGGTATAGCAGACTATTGTCAGCTGGTATCGACTAAGACCGATTTGTAGCTTACCTCGGTCCAATTACTAGAAGTCCCATTTAACCATCCCCTATACTCCTCCAAGCTCTGCCTAGCCACATCCAGCTCAGTCACTCTTGGAACAATCTTTCCATCCTCATCAATAGCGATAGCTTGGGGCACATTATTATTTCCAGACATGAAGAAGAAGAATGCCGTTAAGAATAGCATAGAACCAATATTCGGACGAGGTGGGGGAGGAGCAATGAATGTCCCCGGTGGAATTGGAGTTGGGGGTGAGAGTCCGACCGGCGCTGTCCGAGGTGAACGAGGTGATGTAGGTGGTCCAGGCGGATCCCCTACTGGTGCCGGGGCTACTGGGTCCGACATTGTGCCCTGTGTAGTATATGTATAGAATGTATGGAATATAAGCAACAATGGAAGTTGATCTTGATGACGCGACGGAATGAGTTGATTTGTTCAGTAGCCGAAGACCGTCTGTGAGTAAGATATGTCGTGTGATGAAAGCTATGCATATGATGAGATAGTAACAATGGGCAAGAGTGTACAACAAGAGAAACAATACAGCATTAAGCAACGATCAAGACTTCTCCCTTTTCACCAATCAAGCATAATCGGACCTTGTCAAATAGTCTTCTACCCTTTTCCCCAGTTCCACCCTGCCCAGGTTGTCCGTCAAAGTGGATCCCATGTAACCATGTCCTCAAGCTCAATGCTTCTTTGGCATCGCAGTATATCCTCATATGATCGCCTGCTTCGACTCGTACTGGTCGACTGGGTACTGCGTTCGACATTTCAGGAAGCGTTGTGACAGCAATTGCGTTCTCCTTTCCAACCTCGGGTTTGCGGTTTGATCCAGATCTCAAACTATGTGCATGATCAGTGAGTTGAGGAGGTGGTAGCAAAGCGATGAATGGATCAGGTTTCGATCCGGAGAATACTATACTGAGGCCATACACCCTCGAACGTCGTAGTGGGAGCAGGAAAGATTGGATAAAGTGATCCAATAGCGATGTGGTCCAGGGGATGGGCGCAGGTCGGTTCGCCCTGCCTTTCATCTTTGGGATATTCAGTACTTTGGTTGCGAATGTAGCTGAGGATGGGATAGGGATTGCATCCTCTGTCGTAGCGATTGGCGAAGTCAGGACATCGTCGTTGAGGTTGGGCACGATTACCGGTCCGTGAATCGGGATCAGCCAGTATACTCTCCCACATGGGTTCTTCTTGGTATAGCGATGTAGATCAGGATGGTATGGGTGAGTGACCGTCTGATATTTCCGAAAGAGATTATAATCGGGTGGTTTGGGCATATTCGCAAGTCCACCTAGATTGGGATAGGAATGAGGCTGGATAGTCAGCTCGAGTTCGCACCGGTCTCAAAAGCTGGCATACCCTCGATAGAGAATCCCAGAACCTCCCATACCCCGGATCTTTCCCTATCAACCCCCTCCACAACTTTTTCCGGCGTTTACATTCCCTCTCCCAATCCGTCTTTTCCTTTTCCAGAGCGACCTCCTCCTCAGTCCGAACTCCCTCGGGTACCCTAGCAGGCGGATAAGGCGTTTCGAGGACAATGGCATGTACTTGCATTGGCGTATCCGGATTGGTGTTGAGTCGAAATGGGTCGAGGGCTTTGAATTTCCCTTTTCTCAACCAGCGATTTACTGGCGTTTCCATTATTATCGGGTTTTCTGGGACTGGTTCTTCTGCCGGGTCCTCTTCGTGATCATCGAGGGCTTCGCAGAATCGGCCTGGGCTTAGCTGGTGTGCCCAGAGAGTACCTGACGCATTCTGCCAATCGACTTCGAACTCCTTTAGGTGGTCTAGGTTGGGGTCGAGGTCGATATATCCGTCTTCTGATTGGTGCCAGGTAGGTATGTCGTCGCCTAGTCTGACCCTCTCCGAAGGCCCGAGCTCTTCAAAGAGAGGTGGTAGGTCGTCCGAGGTAGGAGGAGGTCGGCGTAATGTGAAAGCAGCAGGAAAGGTCTCAAGATCACCTATCCAGGTCAGGTCTTGGTTTCTGATTAGTGGCTTGGGAACGTACAGGAGCAAGCATGTCGCAGACTGGCAGTGTACCATAGTATATCCTTTCCATCCTCAGCCTTGTCTTCGTGAATCGTATCATTCAGACGCCTCTTCTTCCTAGACCTCGACGCGACCAGATCTCCAAGTACCCCCTCCTTGTCTCCAACCCGCCTAATCCCATCACTCAGAAACTCCTGCCCACGTACATACTCCTCCACCTTCTTCTCTTCACTGATCTCGCTTGCATCTATGGATCTGGCGAGTTTGATGATATATCCAAGAGGTAAGACGGCAGTGGAAAGCGATTCGAATGTCTCATCCTCTTTTGGTTTGGGCTTTCTACGGGCGGATTCGAGAGACGAGGATTGGCTTTGAGATTCGCTTTGGCTTTGACGGAGCCGAGAGCGGGTGGAGGGCATGATATGTCCCCTTCAGGTCATCTGTGCATTGTGTGATATGGTAGTGTGAAAGTAAAGGGTGACTGGGTGACGCGATTGAAGTTGATTTAGTTCCTGCCCTGTGGCACCTCAAGTGGCAAGATTCTGCAACAACCTCCTATAGATTTTCCTCGTCTGGATGGTGGCTCGATCACTGCTCGAAGACTACTAGCTCGACTCCACCTCCGTCTCCTCGGCCATCAAGTACAGCGATCCCGTTTGGCCCGCCTCAGCATAGATGGTCTTCATCACGTCGTCAATGCCGGCCACGATCGAGTCTTCAGAGGCCGCAGTTATGGCTTCGGGGGTCCAAGGCAGCTCGGACGTGATTGCTGCGAATCGGGACCCACGGGATTCCTGCTTGGGTTCACCGTCTCTTTTCAAAAACTGGTCACATGTCAGTCCCGTGAAAGACAAGTGATGACGTTGACCAGTCTCGACTCACGAGAGGTCTTTCAAGCGCATCAGCGTAGTCTAGGTACCATTCAGAGTAATTTGGATGAGCCAACATGAACTGTAGCTTATGTTGTCAGCCGGCCCGACGAGCGAGGGGATCTGCTACGTACGGAGCCAGGTAGATCAGTCCTTGGGTGTGTGGTAGTGGGTATCGAGACTTGGCGGATCAGTGCTCAGCCAAGACAGTCGATTGGCTCACTAGCTTCTTGAGCCAGCTTGGGTCGCCGTGATCCCTGATCTGGTCATGTACGCGTCATCCTCCGCTCTCATCTCCGGTTCATGTCCTTCGGGGTTTTCAGTTGATGCCCTATGCATCAACAAAGATTCGCCGGTGCCTCCCCACCCAGGACGGACAGCTCAACCCCAAAATGTGCCGCACGAGAGCGTCTGCCGATATTCGCACCGATTACCAGACGTGTGAGATGTCGAAAATACGTGTTGCTCAAACCCCCCTCAATACCAGAAGTCAATGTTCAGCAGTCAGCGTGAGCCGCTGCTTCCTCTTCTGTACAAATGCATAACTCTGCTCTCTCTCTCTCTCCCGATCCATCTCTCTTTTCTTCTCTCACGCATTCTTTCCACAAATGTGATGCGTAATCTCTGGACCCTCTAGCTCCCCGCACTGACAAAATTACAAGCATAACTTCACTGTCCGATCAGTCGATTCGCTAGCCGATTGGGGGTCGACGATCTTACCCGGAACGTACGTGATGCATGTGCCTTATCAGGTGGCTGAGACGATCATCGTCCGCCATTTTTCATTGACGGGAGATGTAGGGTGTCGTCAACGCTGATGAATCCCTTGCACCCTTCAAGCTTGGTTCTGTTGTCAGCGATATCATTACGGTGAGACACGAACCCAGCAGGGGCAACGAAATCAATAGCATCGGAGTCCAGATCATTGTCTAACGCTTGTCGCGAAACCTCCCGCTGGGCCAATTCAGTGGCCTTTTGGAATTCCCACAGAGTTTCCTGTACTTCTGCTCTTGATGCGTCGAAGAGACTGAAAACAGCCGAGGCCTGTGGCGTCCCCTCGTCATAGAGCGCCGCCATGGTCTCTCGCAAGAGCTCATCCTCTCCTCCGAGGATTGTGGCCGCCTCTGTAAGGAGCGCGGCTGCATGATCAATCTGGTCTTGCTTGGGGTGTGTCATGTTAGTAGGGTGATAGTATGGGTCCTCGTCATCGTCGTTATTTCGCCTCTTGGGCCTTCTCGGTTTTCGGGTGTTCTTAGTATCACCGGTATTCATTCGAGACATGCCTACCTTGCCAGCTTGGCTGCTAGTCAGAGTGTACTCCCACGATTGATCGACACAGCTCACCTGCCATCCTCTGTATCGGGGTGCAAAGAGCTATAAGTCAATACGTGCCGTCCGGGCAGCTAAACGAATACTAACCCGGAGTTGGATTGATATTGAGTACTGCGAGTCAGTAACAGCTTATGCCACGCATTGTAAGACCTACGTTGGCATGTTAATGGATCGATTTGTTGAAATGGCAAATCGTCAAAGTGAGAGTTCTGGGGTTTTGTGACCTCCTCAATGACATATATATAGCCTCAAGCAGGAAAAGTCCAGTGCGTGGATTCTGCACAGCTTCTAGAGTCTGGCAGAATCGCCTTCAAAGGACTGACATGATGGCCTCGGGGAGTCCCCTTTCTTTGCCGTCACCACTCGCAGGTTCCGGAGTCAGGCCTGAGGCAGATGAGAGGACAACTAGGACAATGGAACGCTCTAGATTGAAGACTGTTGTGGAGCTTTTGAAAGGAGGACGTTGCCAGTGTTTCACATGAACGGCGAATGGCATTCCCTTTCATCACGACACATAGCCTGTGTAAAAGGATTACAAGTGAACGATTCGTAAGCAACTCGTGGAGCGTACTAGTGTGTTGAACAGTCAACGGATCAGCACGAAAAGCGGTGTAGCTCACCACACACGTGTGTGGAGCAGATAAAAGGCTCGATATCATGTGAGGAGGTGTAAAGCGTAGATCCGGCCGGATTGTGGAGCAGGGTAATCCCTCATGGAGCTGTTTGTGCTGGTGCTTTCGATAGATTTGGCCCCGATGTCGACGTGCTGTATACTGGGGACGCGTGATCCTTTCATTGAAATGTTGGACTTTCACGCATGTTCGTGAGAGTGTGGAGCGATGACTTCTTGATGAGAGATGGCGTTACGAGCCTTGGAATGCCGCACCAGTAATTGAGGACTTATCGGATGATGGTTGTTGTGGTTGTTGACTCCTCATAACTTTCCTGATCGACGGAGTCAGCGAGGTTAGCCGTAACTTCAAGTTTTGGCGATTACCATCTCACCTCTATCCGTCTTAGCGAAGCCACTCCATCAGCTGCCCCCGATCCCCGAGTGTCGTGGCCACTTGATGCTTGTCCCATACATGTGAGCTACCGCCGCCGCCGCTGCCGGTTGCTATGATGCGTGATGGAGCATTCGAGTGACGAAGTGAACATCGACATAATCATCAAAGAAGATCGTTGAGCGATTTGACCCAAACCCTGAGATCTAGCACGACATATATCCGATCAAACCTTCCATCCAAGCCAAAAACGTGCGGATGTCAAATTTCACAAACCCGCTGGAACCCGCACAAAGATCCTGCGTTCCTGCAGAAGGGTCTTGTGTTCCAGAGGGGAACGCCGCGGGAAGACTTTCCGGATGCAGACTTTGTTGATCGCAAGCCACCCTCCACTTTTGATCATCACGACATCGATTCAGGGTATGCAATTGCACAAAAGTGGAGGGGATGTCGGTACCAAGATATTCATTTGTTAAATTTACAATAAGGAGATCTATTCTTCATCAACACCTTTCACACCACATCGACCGGAAATGGCGGAAGACAACAAAGAGTTACGACCGGCTTCGCTCAACCTGTACGACCAGGCTAGTCTTGACAATGGACAATTCGATCCTCATTCCGGTGTCAAGCGGGCTCTCAAGACGAGGCATTTATCCATGATTGCCCTCGCTGGTATCATTGGACCTGGTTTACTGGTCGGTGCAGGTGGTGCACTTTCCACTGGTGGACCGGCATCGCTCGTTATCGGTTTCGGTGTTATCGGACTCATTGCTTTCGCCATCATGCAATCTCTTGGTGAAATGACTACCCTCTATCCATCCGGAGGTGCTTTTACTGGGTTAGCCGATCGATTTGTCGACAAGGCTTTCGCCGTCGCTGTAGGATGGAACTACTTTATTATCTGGGCCGCTGTTCTCGCCAACGAATACAACGTCATCACCTCCGTCCTTACCTATTGGTCCGACAAAGTACCTCAATGGGGTTACTTTTTGCTACTCTGGTTCGCATTCCTCGGTTTCCAGATGCTCGGTGTCGAGTCGTTTGGAGAGGCAGAATTCTGGCTCGGTCTTCTCAAACTCGTCGGTCTTTTCGCATACTTTGTCTTTTCAATCGTCTACGTCGCTGGTGGAGTTACTGGAGAAGTCATTGGTGCTCGATACTGGCATGATCCTGGCGCATTCAATGGCAATGGATTCCGAGGTGTCGCATCCGTCTTTGTCTTCTGTAGTACTTTCTACGCTGGTGTTGAATCCGTCGCTGTTGCCGCTACCGAAACCCGTAATCCCCGACGAGCTGTACCCCTCGCTATTCGACAAGTGTTTTGGCGAATCGTGTTCATCTACATGGGATCTGCCATCTTCTTCGGTCTCACCTGTCCCGCCGACGCCGAAGGCCTCGTCGGTGGATCATCCCGAGCTCTTCAATCGCCCATGACTATCGCGATCCAGCAGGCAGGATGGTTAGGAGGTGTTCACCTCATCAATGCTTTCATTCTCTTTACCTGTCTTTCAGCCATCAACAGTTCCATCTTTATCGCTTCTCGAACTGTCCTCCATATGGCTCAGACCCGCATGGCACCCAAGTTCCTCGGATACACCAACAAACGTGGTGTTCCCGTCTACGCCATTATTCTCACCAACTTGTTTGGTGCGCTCAGCATGATGAACCTGTCAACCGGTGCTGGCAAAGCATACCAGTACATCGTCAACCTCTCTGGTGTCAGTACTTTCCTCGTCTGGGGAGCCATCAGTTTTACCCATATCCGATTCCGAAGAGCCTGGAAGGCCCAGGGACGAACACCTGACGAACTCCCCTTCAAGGCCATGGCTTATCCATTCGTCGCATACTTTGGACTCGCTGCCAACGTCTTCCTTGCTCTCGTACAAGGGTGGACGACATTGTCGCCGTTCGCAGCTGGAAACTTTGTCGACGCCTACATTCTGCTACCGCTTTTCCCAATCATCTTCTTCGCCTACAAGTTCTGGAACAAGACGAAATGGCATAGGGCTTCCGAGGTGGATTTGGATGCTGGACAGAGGAGAGATATCGATGAGAAGGTCACGGTGGAGTCGGTGGCAGAGAGTACGGAGAAGTTGTCCTGGTGGAAACGTATAGTTGCCAGCTTCTAGGCTATGGACATTATGGATCAGGTGCAGTCTTATGGTCGCGGCGAACGATGTTACGTCTTCTCACGGCGCAAGCTGGATTAAAATGACTCATCCTCCGTGCCCTTTCGCTGACAAATTTACTTCGAAAATGATACGATCGAGATGACGTGATCGACGTGGTGCTACTGCTATTCGGTGACGAACAGCTACGGGCTATAAAGAAACTATAATTCACCTCCCCTCATTGCTATACGCTGATTCATTCGTCTCAGCCTCCCTGTACGTCCTCTCGGCTTCTTCCTCGGCTACCAAGCGCTCCCTCTTATGCACGTCTGTCAATTCTCCGAATACCGGTTTCGAGCCTTCGAAGGTCCATGTGATCCTGCAATCTATCTCTCCGCTGGTGGTCCTGCCATTTATTCTCTCGAGGGTGGACCAAGCCGTGAGTCGAAGGTCACGCATCATTAAATCGATAAGCTTGGTCCACGGCTTATGGTTGACGTGGACTCTCATCAGGGTCGGATCAATATCCTATTTTGTCATTACCGAGGCTGTACACACATAAGGGACATACCTCAAATTGCTCTTCTACATCTGTCACACTCTGATTTTGTGACGCTGATGGAGCACCTGTGCTGGAAAGCTCAGCCATGTTTGATGTCACCGGGAGCACTCACTTTGGGGTCACCTCGACCCCCGTCAGCGAGTGTTCAGGAGAGCCATTCGACATGGCTGTGAGATCTCGAGAGATGATGGGGCGGTAAGGCTGTAGAAAGGTTGAAGTTCAACAGATGGAACTGCACCTCCAATGTGACTGGAAAATATCTGACAGTGGCGAGAGAACGGCGTGAAGCCATGCTCCTTCACAGATCTCATGAATGATCAGAATATCGTGTTCTGACTAGAAAGGAGGTGCTAAGCCGTGTGAGCCTGTCAGACCTGCAGCTCCAGTGTAGTGGTGGAGCTGATTGGAGACACAAAGGACGATATGCCACGGAGTACCTAAGGTGGTCCCGATCCTATCGATGCTGTTTAACCTCGCCCTATCACCAGCAGGTCGGTTACTAAAGGTCATTCTGCCTCTGCCATTCCATACAGCAGTCCCTCAACCGACGCTGCTCCCAATGTTGGGCCGGCCATCCGACGTACCCACGCCTCAATCGTCAATTTACACGAGGCATTCGTATAGTCACCCACCCCTTCTGCCACTTTATTACAGTTTGTATCGTACGAGGATACGCGCCGGCTTTTTTTTGGTAAACTCGTCCCATCAAGTATTGTGTATACTTGCTCTATCATACTACAACAAGCATGGCGAGCACAAAGAACGGCGTGAAAGTCAAGGCAGCTCCTACTACCACCACGTACCAGCGATGGGCGAGGCGTGCTATATATGTCGCTGTATTTTGGGGTATTTGCTCGTACCTGAACAGTATCAATGTCAGCTCGATGATCTCGACATTGGGATGGTAGCTAACGTTTAGGCTCGATTCTATAGCTTCACCCCTGAGGTGCTTGAAGAATGTTTCCAATCGACTCTTCAGCAACATGGAGCCAAGTCGAACGATACTGCCGCTATTATCACTACCTTACTCGAGAAACTTACTTCTGCCTACCCCAATGCTGGTTTCCAGGTGGACTTCAAGGATACGTCCGAGTGGATGTTCAACAATGCCGCAGGAGCTATGGGGAGTATGTACATCATCCATGCTTCTATTACCGAGTAAGTTCCCGAATGTCAGATATAGAATCAGCTGAGACTAGGTACTTGATAATCTTTGGTTCGGCTGTTGGAACTGAAGGACATACTGGACGACATACGGCGGATGATTATTTCCATATCCTTACTGGACAGCAGACTGCTTATGAGGCTGGAGCATTGACTAGGGAGATTTACAATCCCGGAGATGTGCACCATATGCACAGGGGAACGGCAAAGCAGTATGCTATGATCCCAGAGACTTGGGCTTTGGAGTATGCAAGGGGTGAGTCTCATTTGCTAATGCCTAAAAGGATCAGACAAAGTATATGGGCTGACTCGCAGGATGGATCCCATTGATGTTGCCCATGGGTTACGCCGATTCCCTCTTTTCGACGCTCGACATCCCCACTATCTACAAGACGACGTATATCACCGGTCGGGAGATCATCAAGAACCTATTGAGGGGTAAGATCTAGATCTAAAAGTACATAGACAGGACATGCATGGGTGTTCTGAATCTACCATTGTTTTTCCTGTCGGAATTATAAGGGCATCTATCCTTTGGACCGACTAATTTACACATGCTCAAAGGCGCAAAGGAGTCATCGCTTCTTGCATCCTCTCCTGTCTCCTCATCTGAACCAGGTCCATGATGCAATCATGTAGAGTGCTCGTTCACCCCCACCACTACCATCCAAATCAGCGTAAACCATGAATCTACGTCATTGATTGCCATTTCAAGAACAATAATCAAACTCTCTGGGTATCACGTATTTCTCATCCTCTACCTCGTCTACCTTATACCCAGTCCAACCGATACCCAGGCTCGAGCTTAGCTGCAGGCACAGCATCAACGGTGGTCAAGTCAACGCCAGTTCCTACTGCGCCAGCAAACGACACAAGCTGCGCCAAGCTATTTTCAGCCAGCAACCGCAGTCTCTCATTTCAATCCGGTCGCCGGTCATCCCTTTCGTTATAGCTTGACCATCATGTCAAGCGATCCATACCATCCTCTCCCATCAAGTTCGAGCGCAAGATTCCATAGTACAACCAATACGAATTCAGCAAGATCAAGTCTGAGTTTAATGTCGATACCTACAGATGAGGAGAAATGGATCCCATCTCCTGTTCCTACACTTGCTACCCGGTCATTGCTTGGTGGGGCATTACGGAGAAGACGAATATTGACTTTTGGGGGGATGCTACTGGCTGTGATTGGGTTAGGGGGTTGGTATGTGGGAGGATTACCGGATATGGGGGATTTATGGAATGATATGGATGATGGTGTGTCACCGACACTTTGGCCGGGAGAAGGGCTGACAAGTAGCTATACCATCTTCTTTCTCAGACCAAACGGAAGATACATCGAATTCCAAGCCATATGTACCGAACAACGTCCCCGTTCTGCCAAACGTAAACATAAATACATGGGGACTAAATTACGATTCCTCCCACATACTCGACGGCTTAATACCATGGCCAACCCGAGCCCGCTACTCCGAAATCGACGAACCCCTCTCATCGCTAGGTAAAAAAGCAGACGAAGTGTATAACCTAGGTTACTGGGAACTTCCAGAAACAGCCGCTCAGCTAGATGTATTCATCTCAACAGCGTTCCCGGAGAGTATGCAGGGAACATTGAAATATGGGATTGCTAGGTACCTTGCTGGAGTTGGAACGAGGGACGAGTGGGATAAGGAGAAACATATTTGGCAGACTGATAAGGATCGGGAGAAGGTTGGGGAGGGACAAGTAGGGAGCTGGGCAAGGGGCAAGGCGATTGAGGAGGGTTGGGATTGGGAGATGATTGAGGAAGGGTGAGTCGACAAGCGTAGCTTGGGATCATGTCACTGCCTACTTTATCTGAATAACGCTGATGTAGTAGGAGAGCCGATGCTTGGGTCGAAAGACATTTTGCAGGAAGTAGGATCCACCAAATGTGGACCATGCTCCCTTCCGGTATCTTAGTGAGTTAAATCCCTCTATCCACCCGAAGATCAGCCTAACATCCAGCGCGCCGATACACTCCGCTACCTCCTCCTCCTGGTTAAAGGCGGTATCTACTCGGACACCGATACCAGACTACGTAAACCCCCTTCGAAATGGGGTCAAGGCGCTACGCTTTGGGCTGACGGGAAAGGTCTAAAGAAGGAAGATAGAGCTAGGATAGCAGCTGGAGAGAAATGGCAAGATGTACTGGGACCGCCTAGTGTGGTTGTGGGTATCGAGGCGGATGTGGGTGAGAGGGATGATTGGAATGAATGGTGGCCTCGGCCTGTGAGTCCTTACCACTGAACAGGTCTTGTGTGATGAGGACTGATAACAGATCCAAATAGTTCAATGGACGATCGCATCTGCCCCATCCCATCCGATCCTCTTATCCACCATCTTGCGGATCCTACACTCAACAGCCAAAGCGATCGACTGGACACACACCCACGCTGCTCAGCTTCAGAAACTTAAAGATCAAGGAAAGAAAGGTAGTCAGGCATACAAGGATTTAGAGAGGGTGAATGTACTTGATGAACCGAGCATGGGTGGTGCTGTTGGCGTGATGGACTGGACGGGACCTGGGTTATTTACCGATGCTGTTCTAGCGTGAGTCTCTAAGCTTGAATCATCAAAGTGGTGGGAGGATAGAGTAAGAGTCATGTCAGATAGCGAAAACGATAGAGGTGGTGAAGAGCGGAGAACGTCGAGCTATACTGATTGCTAGATACCTAAACGTCCGATTTGGAATGGTCTGGACAGACCTCAAAGATATCCAGGTCCCACTAAGAGTAGGCGACGTAGTAATCTTACCTGGCATGTCTTTCTTGCTCCATGCTCCATCACCTCTTCGTGCCCTGTTCGAGCTGGGCTGACGGATAGTAACGGGCTTCTCGCCCGGAGTAGGTAATTTCGGCGCAAAAGCTCCTTCTCGTATGTCCCTCCATCCCTTATGCCTCCTCATTCGAATGAATAGCAAAGAGAGTAGAGAGGAAGAAACTGATGATAGATTCTCAAGCTATGGTTGAACATAAATTTGCGGGATCATGGCGGAAAGTCAATAAAAATGAAAAGAGGTGGAATGAGACCTTGTCGGATTATAGTAAGTAGTGTGGGGTTGTAATAGTATGTCTATCTTGTTTTGTAGCTGTATACTTAGAGGAGTACATTTTGCGTTGCTATACATTAGATATCTTAGAGCAGATGCAAGATAATTTGCGAATTATGATACTGTATTGAAAGCATTTGCATTCTGCACATCGTTATCAGATTTGATCCTACTAGTACATTATATGAATCCATGTTGACAATCCCAAGATCCATTCCTGCTCTGATCCCAAAATACCCTAGTTTCGAAGACAATACATCTCGACCACAGCTCAACCTCTACTCCGATCCAAAATTCTGGGAATGTCCCATCCCGTCGAATCAGCTTCTCCCCACCGCGTTGTTGGTGTTCCTGTCCCAATTCAAGGTTTTAGATTAGAGTACCTCCGGATGCCCGATAACCATCAATACCCTTCTTGAGCTGTTCAAGGGTCAAGAAACTGCAGATCAGCTCTGGGACATTATCAGAGTCTCCACCAGGCCCTCGGAGAAGTAGAGGAGGATTGAGCACTTACATCAAGATCGTCCTGCTAGTCAGTACTTATACGAGACTGAGTATAGGGACTTACGTAGGCTGTAATCTCGTCCAAGCTGGTAACCAGCCTTTAAAGATGAACATTGGACCTTCTTTTGCTAATCTGAAGAATCAGCTCTTGGCCTCTGCCATGTAATCCGAAGGGGCTGTATCTCAAGTCATAGACAGCTTGAGGAAGATAATGTGAAGAGACTCACGAGGTCTTGATCACGCCCGCGATGGTTGCGTGTCCAGAGGCAGTCATTATTCGGGACTTCAGTACGTCTGCAGGAGAACAGACCGCTACTTGTCAGCTTGCCTCTCCTAGACCTTCTCCTCGGGCTAGTAGGTATACGCACTGGTAGCGATTGTTCCCTATTCGTCAGCTTCGCATCCCATATTGTACCAACAGAAGAAAGAGAGACGTACAGCACCAATGGAAGCTACGAAATGTAAAATAGGTCCATCTTCCATCATTTTCGTCCTGACCATTTCCCCCTTGATCCAATCGTAACTACAGTTAGTTTTTCACCTCCCAAATTCGCACACGTGTGGGTGGCTACTATCGCAGCCTAACGTACCTGGCAAGTTGTGACATATTCATCAAAATTGCTCTTACTGTATTTGGAGCGATTCCTCTTGCCCACGATGAAATCCCTTCTTCCCTCGTCATTCGAGCTAGACCTTGGATAGAGTTCTTGTAATTGAACCGTTCTATCATCAGCGTGAGCATGCGAGCGGAGCGAGCATTCGACTGCCAGGGTGCATTTGAGTGTGAGGGAGCGAGCGTTTGAGCTGAAGGAGTGAAGGAGAGGAAGGTTAAGACTCACGACCCTCTGGCTTTGCTTTATCAGCCTGCATCCTGACCATTATCAATTCAGCTGGATTCCCCAGGAACCCTGCAATTCCACCAGCCATAGAACCTGCTAATGCCATTTTGTATCCCGGGATAGGAGTTGTCGTATCTAGGTCATTAGCTTCTCTTCCTCTTCTCCTTCGTCCTTCGCTGAACACTATACACTTGAGAAGGAGGACATACCTGTATGAACTACTGTCTTTGCCCAATCATACGCTGCGAACCTCATCATTGAATAAGTCATTTGTCGAAGTAAAGTTCCAGTTAGACCATCATATAATCCTCGTACACCTTTTATCAGTCTTCCTTCTATCTCGTTTTCCAAGTCAGGCCAGCAATACTGAGTGCGATATACATGTAACAAGATGGGCAGGTAGAGAGGGAAGACGTACCATTCTGGGAAATAGTCTTTTTGAACGAATTCAACATCCCCTTATCCCCCGACGTTTGGAGTCTGACTTTAGTCAAGTCGAGTGGATGTGTACATGATCCAGCTATTGAAGCTGCTACACCTGTTCATTAGTCTATGTTTTCAATTCCCTTTCATTCATACCTGACCGCCTCCTTGACGGATGTCATGACAGTGTGGGATAGGAACTAACCTCCTAGCCAGAATGGATATCCTTTCCTGGTTACTGGTACTTCACGCCCAGGCTGAGGCCTAGGCATCTGACTCTGATCAATTGCTGACATCTTGTTCTCTCTTGCTGTCTATCTCCTCCTCTTCGGTAGGTAGCAGATGGTGGAGTAGGGGTGTAAACAGAACAACCCTCATACCCAGGATGCTTCTATTCCCCACGGGCGGATATACCCGAGAATCAACTAATTGTATTATTCCCCCACTACTGCCGATTCGGCTTCTTATACGTGTCATGTACTAGGTGTACCTCGGCTTGTGTGGATCTTGTGGAGACTGGTTCATATTCATACATATATCTTTCTTCATTCTGATACGCTACTTCATAATTCAATTTCTGCCTTTCTGCCTTCCTAAACCCGTACTAGAACTACTTCTTGGGAGTCGCCTTGGTTTTGACTTCTCATCAGCTTCCTTCACATAAAGTTGGAAAAGGGACTCACTCTCCTCGACGGAATCGGGGTTTGCCAAAGAACTCATATCACCCAATTGATCACCTTCACCTGAAACGATCTTCCTAAGGACTCGTCGCATGATCTTTCCACTTCGAGTCTTGGGCAGGTCGGTGACGATGTACTGTGGGTCAGCAGAATTCAGGATTGAGAAAAGGATAAATGGGGTAGAATGGGACAGAAGAACAGTCCTGCTTTTGTACGATGAAAGTAGGGAAGAAGTTCATTTCTCTCTCGGAATCCCACTTACAATCTTCTTAGGAGCAGCAAAAGGTCCAATAACCTTCCTAACTTGAAGCGTCAATTCCTTAGCGAGTTCGGGATCATCGGTAGATTTAGAATCATATTCCGGTTTCATACAAACGAAAGCATGGACAGCTTGGCCCGTAACGTCGTC
>Ga0308160_10002433_pt1 | contig 22558 bp, 19 predicted proteins | sample PhyFR1_FD_201036 | JGI IMG/M metagenome (GOLD analysis project Ga0308160, IMG submission 201036) | Phyllosphere microbial communities from UC Gill Tract Community Farm, Albany, California, United States - DLSLF.R1 | ecosystem: Host-associated > Plants > Phyllosphere > Unclassified | place: USA...
ATCGTCGTAGCACTGATCGTCGGCGCAATGGTGGGTTATGCGACGTTTGGTGGTGGCGAGGCAATGGATGTGTTAAAGCTCGACACATGGACCCGCATCACCGATTTTTGGATGAAATCTTAATTTAATCAGTGATGGGAGCTGTCGAATATGTATACGATCGAACAAATCAAGGAAGTCATTCCGCACCGGTACCCGTTTTTACTCGTTGACCGCATTTTGGAAGTCGAAGAGGGAAAACGTGCCGTTGGAATCAAGAATGTCACGGCGAACGAAGAATTCTTCAATGGCCATTTCCCAGAATACAATGTCATGCCCGGCGTCTTGATCGTCGAAGCACTCGCACAAGTTGGTGCCTTCGCCGTATTGAAGATGGAAGAGAACCAAGGAAAGCTCGCCTTCTTCGCAGGAATTGAAGGATGCCGCTTCAAACGTCAAGTCGTGCCCGGGGATCAGCTCCGCCTCGAAGTCGAATTGACGAAGGTCCGTGGACCAATCGGTAAAGGTCGTGCTACAGCCACAGTCGATGGGGAAGTCGCTTGTGTCGCTGAACTGACGTTTGCTATGAAGTGAAGCGAACATGAAACGCTGGCTTCTCCCCCTCGCGATTTCCTTACTCGTCGTTCCTGGTTGTCAGCGCGCAGAACAAGCGAAGACCGCTTCCCCGACGGTCATCGTAGATCCCGTTAAGCGTGCAGGACAGACCGAGAACATTTCCGCTCAGGTCACTCTGACGGAAAATGACCGGATGCGTCTTGTTATCCGGACAGCGAATGACATTCGACTCGATGACCAACAGGTCGATATTCGGCTCGAAGTCGCCAATCAATCGATTCCGTTTCCGTTCGTCTCCTTCGAAGCGAAGAAGATGGGGGAAATCCGGACCTACACGTCCAATACGACGATCGAAAAAGAAGTCTTCGATGACCAACGTCTTCCGGTCCTCATCATTGATGCAGGAGCAGGGCGTGGGATCGAGATTCCGCTTGAGATCGTCAAATAAGACAGCATCGCGAGCTTCTAGCTCCATGTGCTGTCTTATTTTTGTTTTGTTTCGAGTCATAAGGGTACAAAACATATACAAAGGAGGAATCAATATGGATCACGCAGTACAGCAACGACTGACCGATTGTATTCTCGCTTGTAATCATTGTTTTGATGCCTGTCTGAACGAGGGACACGTCGGACATATGGCAGATTGTATTCGACTCGACCGCGATTGTGCCGATATCTGTAGCTTATTGCTACAAGCCATCGCTCGAAACAGCTCGAATGTCGCAGTCCTCGCAAAGGCATGCCAAGAAATCTGTGAGGCATGCGCTGCAGAGTGTAGCAAACACGATCATGACCACTGCCAAGCCTGTGCGAAAGCTTGTACGGAATGTGCAGAAGCGTGTCGTCAGCTTATCTAAAACCTTGTCCTTGGACGAGGTTTTTTGATTATAAAAAAATAGCAGGAATTCAAGATTTCTTCTGGTTATTTTTGGCGGATTTGTTTACTATTTAGGGAGGTAATATTAAATCACGATAGGAGCATACATACACTCATGAAAAAACTTGGTTTACTTATGATGGCACTCGTCGTTGCGTTCGGTCTGAAGTTACCGGTCTACGCAGAAACCGTCGAGTGGGACGTCACAGGAACGGGCACGGGTCCGTACACGTTGACGTTTGAAGGCACAGGCATCGTCGATATCACGTCGGAGACGGCACTCGTCTTTGAAGACGGCGTGACAGGTGAAGATGTCAACATCGAAGAGACACCGGTCGTGACGTTCACGGCAGAGACGGCACCTGTCGTCAAGGTCGTCTCAGCAGATGGACAACGGACGATTCTCGTCGAATTCGGTAAAGTCGTTACACCAGAAGAACCGACGACAGAAGAACCAAATCCAGAGACACCCGTAACAGAAGAACCGGTCAAAGAAGATCCAGCAACGGATGAACCAGTGACGGAGGAACCAACACCAGAAGAGCCTGTGACGGAAGAACCGGTCAAGGAAGAGCCAACGACAGACGAGCCAGAGACAGGTGATGACGCGACACCGACACCAGTCGAAGCGCCGACGACGGCAACGATTGAAGGCACGATCTGGTTCGATGAGAACGAAGACGGCATTCGCCAAGAGAAGGAAACACGTCTCGATGATGTCGTCGTCTATTTGATGGACCGGAATGAAGATGTCATCGATGAAGCATATACGAAGAATGGTCTATATAGCTTCAAGGATTTAAAACCAGGAACATATGAAGTCGAAGTCGACGGATATGACATGGGATATTACTTCTATTCCGAGCAAAACGTCGGTGATGACCGGACGATCGACTCGGATGTCGATGAAGACTTTGGGATGAAGAAAGTTCGTCTCGTCGCCGGTCAGAAGGAAGTGATTGACGCTGGGATTTACGGCGACGAAGAGCTCGACGGTATGTTCGAGCATTGGTTGGCTGTCGTCAATTTCTTTGATGCAAACGGAAACCAACAGCCAGATTTTGATGAAGGAACAGTTCCTGCGACGTATACGGTAACGGATGCGATCACAGGAAAGGATGTCTATCAGGAAAAGATCGCAAAAGATGACTTGATGATGCTCCAACTTGATCCGGGAACGTACACGATCAAGACGGAAGTCGCAGCGGGCTACACGGTCAAAGCGATGCATCACCTTGACATGGATGACTTGATGATGGATATGGATGAAGAGATGTATGAAGACTATGAGTCATTCGCTCAGCAAGCGAAAGCGATGAAACTGATGGCGAGCGATGAAGAAGCAATATCGCCGGAAGAACAAGAGATGATTGATGAGTTGTTGAAGTACTTCGAGCGAAAATCACCGGAAGCGGGTGTGACGATTGAAGAAGGTAGCCTCGGTACGATCTTGCTCGCGGAAATCGCGAAAGCAAAACCGGTCGCGAAACCGACGCCAACACCAACGTCAACAGAAACATCTGTCCAAACAGTCGAATCGGCTGAAAAACAGTCGAAACCTACGACAGCAACGGGCACATTACCACAAGCAGGTGAAGACAAGCCGTTCCCATATGCAGCAACGGGAGCAGGACTTGCTATCGTCGGCCTTTGGTTACTCGTTCGTCGGGGAGCATAACGATTAGAGACCTTCTATACGAGGGTCTCTTTTTTGATGTGTGTATCCTTTGACACACACGCACACATGTGTGTATAGTAAAGGTACTACTAGAGGGAAAGAGGGATGACGATGTTAACGACAAAACAGATCAGTGAATTGTTACGTGTCTCAGAAGAAACGGTCCGTCGCTGGATTCGGACGGGCGAATTGCATGCCGAACAGGACGGAAAAGGGTATCTCGTCGATGAATTGGCGCTCAAACGTCTCGTCGATGAAAAGTCACAGATTCCAGGAACCGCGATGAACAAGATTCTCCCACTCATCCAAGATATGTTCGGACCGGAAGCGGCTCAGTTCGCGAAATCAAACTTGTTTGATCCACTCCGTCAATCGATGGAGCAAGCACCTCCGAAGCCGGAAGCGTCGAACGAGTCGCTCGCGGAAGAACTCGATCGTCTCAAACGCAAAAAACGTCGTCTCGAACTCGAACACGAACTGAAGTTGCTTGAGATCGAAGAGAAAATCGCAGCAATCGAACGCAAAGTCCAGTCCTGAATATGAAAAGCGATGTCCCCCATTTGAGGAGACATCGCTTTTTTCGTTCATCTACAAGAAAAACCCACTTCACGAGTCGGAAGGGGTTTTGTCGGTTGCTTGTTTCTTTTTACGGTACCAGTACCAGTAAGCAAGTCCCAGTCCAATCGGGATTGCAGCTAGATACGGGTTAGCTTCGATGAAGCTGATCATCTCAAAGAGCGCGAACCATCCACTGAGTAAACCGAGGATGAGTAAAATCGTCCGTAGTGCTTCGGGAAGCTTGCGGATCCGATACGCAATGAGACAGACGAGGCAAAAGATAATGATAGCCACGAGCATTCCTCCCATTCCCGTAATCCAGTATAGCGTATTCGGAAAGCTTTTTCGATGCACAAATCTTCTGCTCTCCCGTATAGTGGAGACAGAGAAACTATCGAAGGACGTGATGAAATGCAACTGACAGTGATTGGAACAGGATATGTTGGTCTCGTGACCGCAATCGGACTGGCGGAAAATGGACACGACGTAACGTGCGTTGACTTGAATGCAGAACGGATGGCGCAACTGACACGAGGGATCCCGCCGATTAAAGAAGAGGGGATCGAAGAAGCGCTAGTCGCGAATCAACAACGAATGACATTCACGACGGAATACCCAGTCGCAAAGACATATCTTGTCGCTGTCGGAACACCGGAGAAAGCGGACGGGAGCTGTGACTTATCAGCAGTAGAAGCCGTCGTCGCCCATATTGAGCGAATCGCACCAACTGCAGCTGTCATCATTAAATCGACAGTTCCACCTGGTACGACGATGCAACTAGCGATGCAGTATCCGACGCTACGCTTTGCGATGGTCCCTGAGTTTTTACGGGAGGGTACGGCGCTTGCTGATATGCGCAATCCTCATCGGGTCGTCATTGGAACGAATGATGATGAGTTGTCAAAAGAACTTGCAACATTATTTGCAACGACAGCACCTCTTGTTGCAGTCGACCCGACGACGGCTGAGTTAACGAAATATGCAGCAAATAGTTTTTTGGCAGTGAAAATCAGTTTTATCAATGAAATCGCGCGACTAGCGGATGCTGTTGGGGCTGACGTATCGGACGTCGCAAAAGGAATCGGTCTCGATCCACGAATCGGTTCCTCGTTTTTACGAGCGGGAGCCGGATACGGGGGATCATGTTTCCCGAAAGACATCGCAGCGCTCACGACGCTTGCGCGCGAGCATGAGCAACGACTTCACGTCATTGAAGCAGCAGATAAAACGAATGAAGCCCAGCTAGATTATGTCTTACAAAAAATCCAACCGCGGACGGGAATGCGCGTGGCGCTACTCGGTCTCGCCTTTAAGCCGGGAACGGATGATTTACGAGACGCGCCGGCACTACGCCTCGCAACACGACTGGAGCAATTTGGCGTCAGTGTAACCGGATATGATCCAGTTGCCCGGACGTTACTTGATCAGAAGCAAACGGTCGAAGAAGCATTGAAGGATGCAGATGTTGCAGTTATTATGACGGAATGGGAAGAGCTCCGTAACATTACACCAGAGCAATTCGTTCGTCAGATGCGTCAACCACGTGTCGTCGATGGACGCAACTGTTGGTCGTTTACGGATCAACCGGGAGATGTGCAATACGAAAGTATCGGACGACCGGCTAAATCATTTTCGAACAATCGAACCGTTTGACCTGTCATGATAGGTGAGCCCCTCGCGGACTCACCTATTTTTGATGAAAAGGAGCAGACCCATGGTCATTGATTATTTCGCAGTCTTACCGAGTGGGAAAAAAGGCGCACTAGAACCGCACTGTCTAACACAGGGAACGTGGTATCAGCGCGTCAACGAGGAATTGTTTCGAGCCATTCATTATGGAGCCGGCATCATCCAGATACGCGACAAGGGAGCGGAATTGCGGATTCCGATTGAATTCGGATTCGGTTACGTCTTGCAGTATCTGCGCCAGTTCACGGAGGCGGAACGACAAGATGGACGAAAACGTCATATCTTGCAACGGCAGCTCGATTGGATTGGTCGCGGATTACCGATTGAACTCAAACGACGCGGAGCGAAGATTGAGATGTGGGTCGATGATGTCCATCGTTTGCACCGAGAATCATTTCTTCGAGCAATCGAAAAAGCAGATCACTTCATCTCGTAAAAACAAAACTTTATTTTAGTAAAATGAAAATAAGACAAAAATTTAATAAAATGTAAACGTTTTCTTTAAAGGGGTGAATCCAAAATTTAATTTCCATGCACAGCCTATATAAATATATTTTGATTTACTACTATTCACCTATTTTTTACAAAAAATCTATTGTAGCGTTCTTCCTAGTTTTGTATATTTGACCTGTAGCGTTTCTACCGATTCTCAAAAACGAAGCGGTGAAGCGCACGAATCTACAATCAGAAATGGCTTTTTGAAGCGATTTCGGCGGTTTCTTTAGTTCATCCCAATCGGATACATAATGGCTCACGAATGATCGTCTTGATGATAGACGAAAAGTCGCACGTGAAACAGAAGGTACTCCTCCTAAGACGACTAAAGAATTTTTTAACTGCTTTAAAGTAAAATATTTCTATATTTTACTTATATTGTAGATTTAAAATTGGGATTTGCGCTTTTGATTTGTTAGAAAAGAGGAGGAATAGTAAACATGGGTTATTCGAAGAAAACGAACAAATTGTACGCTGCTGCAGCTGCGCTTGCAGTCACGGCGTCTGTCGTAGCACCGGTTGCTGCTGATGCAGCATCGAAGGTCTCGGTTAAATACATCTCTCCAATCTTGATGAAACATGCTGGTGGTTCGAAATATGCAGTCAAGAAATTGACGCTTCCGACGAAAGTGAAAGTCAAACTTTCAAACGGCAAGTACGAAATGCGCTCAGTCAAATGGAGCGGTTCTGTCAAATTCGAAAAGAAATACATCAACAAATACCAAGTCCTTTACGGTAAGGTAGCGGGTACGACAAAGAAAGCTGTTCTTAAAGTCGAACTTCAAAACTACCCAGTTGATGTCCTCGAACCAGTCCTCGAGCCGGTTGCTGTTGGCGGAAAAGTTCAATTGCCAAGCACGATCAGCATCCAGTACAAATCAGGTATCATCGTTAAGCGTCCAATCAGCAAGTTCAACCTCAAAACACCATCGACTTCAAAAGCAGGTAAATATAAACTGGCTTACTCGTACAAAGGTGCTAACTCTGTCGTAACAGGTTACATCAACTACGAAGTCAAGGCAGCAAACATCTCGAACGTCATGGGAAGCGTCGATGATCAGATGCTTTCAGTCAAAGCAGATGTCATGTACCCAGCAGTGGGCGCAATGGCAGAACTCTTGATCTACCCAGGCAAAGACATGTCAGCAACGCCAATCGTTGCAAAAGGAACGCTCTCGAAAGGGAAGTTCATGGCATCGCAAGGTGGCATTCCGGAAGGAACACACAGCTACGTCGTCAAAGTCGGCGATGTCAAATCAGCTCCGATGGACTTCACGATCGCAAACACGGTCCTCGCTTCAGCGAAAGCAATCGGCAAAGAGAAAGTCGAAGTCTCATTCTCGCGTGCAGTTGATTCTGTCATGGCAGACAACTTCAAAATCGCAGGTGCGACAGTCAAGTCAGCGACACTCAGCGCAGACAAGAAGTCAGCAGTTCTTGAAGTCGAAGGGCTCGAGTACGGCAAAGACTATTCAGTTGACGCGAAAGGCATCTTGATCGGTGGCGTTGCGAAAGACCTCGGTTCACTCAGCTTCATGACACAAAGCATTGAAAACATCTGGATGCTTGAAGTGACACCAAAAGCGTCTTCGATCCTTGCAAACGGATCAGACAACACGGAAGTCACATTCCAGTTGAAAAACAAAGCGACAGGTGAAGTTGATACGAAAGCAGACGATATCGTCCTGAAATTATCGACATCATTCGGTTCACTTGCGAAAGAACGTGTCACGATCCAAGACGGTAAAGCAACTGTTCTTTTGACATCTGAATTCAGCAACACAGACATCGAAGCAACAATCGACGCACAAATCATCGAGACAGCAGACAACGAATATAAAGAGTTAATCGGTAAAATCGATGGTCAAGCGAAAGTCAAGTTCAGCACGGTCATGGTGACACCAGCACCAGTTGAATTGATCAACGTGCTTGCAGCGGAATCGAACCAAGCGGATCGTGTGACGATCTTCCTCGATAAAGCCGTCTCACGTGATCTTCTCTTGAAATCGTTCGGTCTCGATAAGAAATTACCGACTGTTGACGAGAGCGAGTATCTTGCGAACGACAATATTCAAATCGAGCAGTTCGATGGTATGAAACGTGTCATCGGTATCAAATCGATTCCTTCGAATCCAAAAGCATTCGAATTGATCCTTGATAAAGAAACACCACTCCAAGACAACGCCACTGTTAAAGTGCTTGCGAAAATCACAAGCAACACGGATACAGAAGTGAAGTCAAAAGCAAGCTTCAAGTTGACGGATGCACGTCAACCGGAAGTCACTTCGGTCAAACCAGTCGGTCTGAACCAACTTGAAGTGAAATTCTCAGAAGCAATCGCAGGCGCGAAGTTCAAAATCGATGGTCAATACGGCGAGAAGTACTTCAAAGTCGAATACCTCGGGTTTGATAACAAAACAGGCGTCGATCGCCGTGATACAGTCATCATCACGTTGAACGACGCGAAAATGATGGGTGTTGCTCCAGAAGAAGCGTATCCAGGAGCAAAAGAAGGCTACTTCGCACCTGGTAAACACTCACTCCAGATTTGGAACGCGATGGACTTCGCAGCCCTTTCGGATGAGTCGAACATCGGAACGACACAAAACCTCGACTTCACAGTTGCTGCTGATACAGTCAAACCAACTGCAGGCGTCGTTGTTGAGTCGCCAGAACAATTCCGTATCATGTTCAGCAAACAGCTCAAAGGTCTCGACCTCGATGCAGTCAAAGCATTGCTTGCTTCGAAGAAGTTGAAACTTGAGCGTTACAACTCAAGCACGAAGTTGTACGAAGACTTCAGCCAGTATGCTGATGTCACGTACTACGATGAAGAGACAGGCGAAGTTCTCCTCGAGCTCAATAAGGACTGGACGGAAATCTACGATACAGTCAACACGAAAGAGAACTACTACAACGATAAGTTCAAACTTTCGCTCGCAAAAGATTCTGTCAAAGCAGAAGCGAACGGCGAGAAAAACGATGCGTTATCGCTTGACCTCAACTATGCTGGTTCACCGCTTAACTCTCCAGATCTGAAGAGTGCGGAAATCACGACGATTGACCGTTATCTCTTGACGAATGACTTCACAGTCATGATGAGTGAACCGGTTAAACTTCGTGGTCTTGATCAGTCGGATACGCCACTCATCAACGCAGAAGGTACAGTACTTCCGCCGAAAACAACAGTTGAGTTCATCGGTAAAGATAAGAACGGTAAAACCGTTACGATCGATGGATCAGTCGTTGGTTACACGGATAGCTCAGATATGAACTTCCGCGTCGCTGCGAACGAGAACCTCCAGTACCTCGTCGACAAAGACGGTTACGGAGAAGATTGGAAAGTCGTCGTCAAGTCACTCTCTGACGATGTCGGTAACACGGTCGCTACAGCGACACACGACTTCAAAGTTTCGAAAACGCCAGTCACACCAGTGGCTTCGCCATTCGAAATCGCTAAAGTCACAGCTAACGCAAAAGATGAAAAAGACGTGATTCGTATCAAGTTCACGGAAGGTGTACAATACACTGGTATGTACGATGCAACGAACACTGCACAGTACACGTTGAACGGAAAAAATCTCCCAGTCGGCACAAGCATCTCGCTGGCTGATTCGGATGATGATATCACGAACGGTCTCGACATCGTTAAGATCAAAGTTCCAGAAGGAACACTCAAAACATTGTCGAACGTCATCACGGTCAACAAAGAGCTTCAGTCGTATGACAACTCTGTCTTGACTGGTGGTTACGAGAAGGCAGTTCTTCTCGGACTATAAGAAACGCTAAACCTCTTCCTACTTCGGTGGGAAGAGGTTTTTTGTGACAAATTAGCGCAATCGATTGCATTTTGGTAAATCTATTTACCTGTTTTATAAATTTATAACTGTCTTTACTTTGAAGAAGATGTTAAATTATGTGATGTTATTTGGAATTTTAGGTAGAAATAATCAGAAATATAGATTAGTTAAAGGGAGATTAGACTCATGAACAAGGCGAAAAAAGTCTCAACAGGTTTGCTTGCGGCATTGGTAGCGACAAGCGGACTGACGTATGCACCAGAAAGCGCAAAGGCTTTCGCACCAAGTGAAAAACTCGATAACCGCGTTATTTTCCAAAGCTTCAGCCTGTATCAACCATACGAAAGCAACATGTACCGGACGCTTGCTAAAAAAGGTGAGTTGCTCAATTCGTGGGGTGTGACAGATGTGTGGTTACCACCTGCATATCGTTCATTCGATATGGCACGTTACATGGAAGGATATGCAATCGCTGACCGTTATGACCTTGGTGAATTCCCACAAGGACCAGGTGGATCGGTTGCGACGAAATACGGAAAAGCCACACAACTCGAGATGATGGTCGACATGTTGCATGACGACAACATCAAAGTCCAGATGGACCTCGTTCCAAACCAAATGCTCGGTCTCAACAAACGTGAAGCTGTCTTCGTTCGTCGTGCGACAAGTTCAGGTGAGCCGTTCATGAACCCATTCACAGGTGGAGAAAAAACGAAGACCCTCGCAACGCCTTACCTCGCTTACACAAAAGGTGGCGGTATGGGACAAGAGAAGTACGGTTACCTCAAAGAGTGGAACAAATCATTCATCAATGGAACATCACTGCAAGGGCAGGGTATGGGGCGCGTCATGACGGACAAAGACGGTAAACCGTACCGTTACTTCGGTAAAGACGATGCGAACAACTACTTACCAGAATGGTTGCTTGACGCAGCGAAGACACAGAACTTGAATGTCGTCGATACGTACCTCGCAGCAGACGGTTGGTATGAAGTCTCACCAGAGAACTGGAAGCCGATGCTTTCGCAATATGCGAAGGATGAAGGATACCTCGAGTACATGAAACAAAACGGCTTCGAAACAAAAGAAGCTTTGCTTACTTCAACGGAAAACACCAAGATCGCTTCGTTGACGGAAGAATACATGAAGACACAAGCTGCGTACGGTTATGGGTCAGAAGAACGTTCATACCAAAACGATAACTCAGGAATCGATATCGAAGATCAGTTCCTCTTCGTTGATGAGACTGGTTTCCCAACACAGGCATACAACAAAACGATGACGAACAACGATGAGTTCTTGATCGGTGTCGACCTTGCGAACTCGAACCCAGAAGTCATCAAGGAACAAAAGAACTGGATGAAGTGGATGCTTGAAACGTACAAGTTCGACGGTTTCCGGATTGATGCTGCGTCGCACTACGATACGGCGATCCTCAAAGCAGAAGCGGAAATTTCAAAAGCACACTTCGGGAAACAAGATTACCTCAGCTATATCGAGAGCTATAAAACAGAACAGAATGCTTACATGAAAGCAAACAATAACGAGCAACTCGTCATGGACGGAGAGCTTTACTTCACGCTCCGTTCAGCACTCACACCATCGAACAAACGTGCACTCCGTGACTTAGCGAAAGTCTCAGTCGTTAACCGTGAAGGTGACGGCGCGACGAACGTTCAAGCGAACTGGTCATTCGTCAACAACCATGACCAAGAGAAAAACCGCGTCAACCAAATCATGCTTGATGCGTACGGCATCAAAACGAATACGCAGTACGGAAAAGACGGCGAGCCGAAATCGTTCGAGAAGCTCTACAATAAAGAAGATGAAGCGAAGGCACTTGCGATCTACAACAAAGAACTCGCAAGTCCAACGAAGAAATACTCGACGGAAAACGTCGTCGCGCAATACGCGTTCCTTCTTTCGAACAAAAACACGGTGCCAACGGTCTACTACGGTGATCTCTACCAGACGGATGCATCGTACATGTCGAAAACGACACCGTACTATGATGAAATCACGAATCTCCTAAAAGTCCGTAAACAGTATGCGTATGGTAAACAACACGTTGCGTACCACACATCGAACACGTCAAAAGAAGCGGGTAAAGACTTGATCTCAAGCGTCCGTTTCGGAAAAGACCGCAACACAGGTGTCGCGACAGTCATCGGGAAAAACGCAGCGCTTGATACGACGGTTCAAGTCAACATGGGTAAAACACACGCGAACCAAGTCTTCGTTGATGCTAGTGGCGTTACGAACACGAAACTCGTCACAGATAAGAACGGTATCTTGACGGTTCCAGTCAAAGGTATCAAAACAGCAGAAGTCAACGGTTACGTCGGCGTCTTCGTTCCACAAGCAACAAAAGCGCCAGTTGCAGCAATCAAAGCAGGTGCTGTCTACCAAGGAAAAGCACTCGACTTGAAAACGACAGTTGCGAACACGACATCAGCAGTTGCGTCAACACGCTACCGTGTCCTTGATACGAAAAAAGCGACAGTTGATTCAAAAGGTCGTCTGACAGGTAAAGCAACAGGTAAGACGACGGTTGAAGCAACAGTTACGTTAAAAGACGGTTTTGTCTTGAAAACAGTTTTACCGATCGAAACAAAAGCGAACAGCGTCACGCTGAAAGCAACAAAAGCAACACTCAAGAAGAACCAGACGACACGTATCGCGTATACGTCAGCAACGGATAAGATCAAATCTGTTCAGTATGCGTCAGCGAACAAAAAAGTCGCGCAAGTCTCGTCACGTGGTAACGTGAAAGGGATCAAAGCAGGCAAAACGACGATCCGTGTCACATACACGACAGTAGGAAACTACAAAGTCGTCAAAACGTTCACAGTCACAGTCAAGTAATATTAGACATCACTCTCCCTGCGAGAGTGATATTTTTTTGATTCACGTCAATGTTTTACTATATTCCACATAATCCCATCTAATCCGGGTATTAGTAAGAAAGACCTAGAGGGAGGAACAATGATGCGAACATGGATAGCAGGGAGCTTAGCGCTTGGTTTGATCTGTAGTACAGTACCAGTCAATGCGTTTGAAAAGCAGGAAACGATTCGTCCGGCAAAACTAATGAAGGCAAAGGAAGTCCCGGCGTTCTCAAAGCAAGCCGGTAGTGCTTTAACAGGTCGCTTTGATTCGGATGGATTTGCGGTCTGGTATTTTGATGCGAAGGATTTCGTCGCAAAAGGAACGCATTTTGAGTTCGAGCTCGACTACAATACGTACGGAACGATGTTCGCCAGTAAAGCCGACGCGGAAGCAGGTCGCGTCTACAATCGGTATTACCAAGTCACGGATGATACGCTCTACTTCCCACTCAGTTGGAGCGGACGACAATACTTAGTCCTCGAAGGCTATCCGGGCGACCGTTATTCTGTTCCTGCCTACATCTCACGTTACGAACCAATCGAGGAATCGATGACAGCTGCTGTCAAAGCAGTCAAACCGGCGTTACTTGTGCAGACACGCCCTGGTGCAATGCGGGCACAATCGTTCGGTGCCTCAAAAATCGAATCGTTAGCGTCTGAGCTCCGCATCGAACGACTCGTCTATAATTCCTATGTTGAAGCTGAAGCAGCGAAGAAAAAGTTCGAGCAATCGAACAGCGTTGCGTTCGCAGAGTTTGACGCACCGATCCAAGCATTCGGTGTCGACGCCTATCAAAAACATCAATGGTCGCTACAGAACACGGGACAAAAAAAGGGACTGAAGGGAGCAGACATCGGCTTTGTCGCCATGCAAAAACGCATCAAAGGCAAGAAGCTGTCTGCAACGAAAGTCGCAGTCCTTGACTCCGGCATTAATCCGACGTATGCCGACTTCGCCGGTAAAGTCCGGATGGATCTTGGCTATGATTTCATCAATGGCGATAAGACGGCGTGGGATGATAACGGACACGGTTCACACGTCGCCGGGATCATTGCAGCAGGTGGAAATAATACGTACGGGATGACCGGTATCAATCCGATGACGACGTTGATTCCAATCAAGGTGCTCGATGAGTCAGGGGCTGGTTCGGTGTCGGGACTCGTCAAAGGCATCCAGCATGCAACGAAACAAGGTGCTCGAGTCATCAACATGAGTCTCGGCGGTAGTTCTTCTTCGAAATCGATCGAGTCGGCATTAGCAGCGGCAGTCAAGAAGAACATCCTGATCGTCGCCGCTTCCGGAAATGAAGGACGCGGAACGGTCGCGTATCCGGCCCGTTCGAAATATGTCTTGTCGGTCGGTGCAACCGGACGAAAAGATACGAAAGCGTCGTTCTCGAATTATGGAACAGGTCTAGACCTCGTTGCTCCAGGCGTCTCGATCCCAAGTTATCTCGCAGATGGGGAGCTGTTATATGGAAGTGGTACTTCGATGGCGACGCCACACGTCGCGGGTGTCGCGAGTCTTATGATCAGTCTGAAGCCTTCCTTGAAGGCAAGTAGTGTGGAAAGCATCCTCAAGAAATCAGCGAAGGATCTCGGGAAAAAAGGCTATGATACGAGCTATGGTGCCGGTCGTTTGAACGCTGATAACGCCGTCAAACTAATCCCTTAATGCAGTCAAGAAGTCCTGTGCGAACAGGGCTTCTTTTTTTCAGACAATTCATTGATTGATAGAGGTAAAAAGAACTAGGAAAATCAATTTTTTCCATTATAATGAAAAAGGATACAACGATAAGGAGTGAAACCCAAATGAAAAAGGTCATCGTCAGTGCTCTCTTCGTGAGTGCATTTGGTACATATACATGGGATACGACAGAAGCTGCGACAACGGCGAAAAAAGTCCCAGCCATCGAAGCCAAAACGAAAAAAGGCTACATCAAAGGAACGTTCGATGCGAGCGGGAAAGCCTTATTCTATTTTGATACGAAGACGTATCTGTCAGGTGGAACACACTTGAAGTTCGCCTTTGATGCTTCAAAGAAAGCGACCGTTTACACGTCGCAGACGGAATACAAACAAAAAGATCCATATGCGCGGTATGCGAATAGTAAAAAAACACTCTTTTTCCCACTGACGTGGAGTGGGCGACAATACATCGAAGTGACGGGGGCGAAGAACAAAGCATTTACGATTCCCTATAAACTCGAACGCCTTGAACCAATTCGGGAATACGCGACAAAATCAACGACAACCGGACAAGCGACGAGTCTCGTCGTCCGTCTGAACGGGGCGACGAAAGCGAGTACGTTGTCACAGACGTCACGCGCCACTGATCACGAAACGATTGACAGTACGTTACGTATTGAAAAGTTCTCCTACAACAGCTTCATCCAAGCGATGGCAGCCAAACGCCAACTCGAAAAAACGAAGGGCGTGCGTTACGTCGAACTCGATCAACCGATGAAGTTACTCAGCACTGATCCGTTCCAATCGGTTCAGTGGGCATTAAAAAACACGGGACAACGCGGAGGCGTTAAAGGAGCGGACATCGGTTATCACGCGATGGTCAAACGAATTGCCAACAAATCACGTTCGACCGTTCGCGTGGCGGTCGTCGATACGGGGATCAATCCGACCTATGCGGATTTCGCTGGACGCGTCCGAATGGATCTCGGCTACGATTTTGTCCATAAACGTCAACTCGCTTACGACGATCACGGACATGGGACACATGTCGCCGGTGTCATCGCCGCAACATCAAACAATGGGTATGGGATGACGGGGATCAACGACCGAGCAAGCATCATTCCGATTAAAGTCATCTCGCGCAATAACTATGCGTCGAACTCGAACATTGCCAAGGGCATTCTGTTCGCTGTGAAACAAAAGGCAAAAGTCATCAACTTGAGCCTTGGTGGTGGCGGTGTCTCACTGGCGATTGAAGATGCCTTAGCGGAAGCGCGCAAGAAAGGGATCTTCGTTGCAGCAGCAACCGGCAATGAAGGTGCATCGAAACTGTCCTATCCGGCACGTTCGAAATATGCGTTCTCGGTCGGGGCGACGAACCGATTCGATAAACGAGCGTCGTTCTCGAACTACGGCGAAGGACTGGATCTCGTTGCACCGGGACAAGACATCGCGAGTTACCTGCAAGATGGCGAATCGATCTTTTGGAGTGGTACATCGATGGCGACACCGCATGTCGCTGGCGTCGCGAGTGTCCTCTATAGCTTAAAGCCAAGTATCAAAGTGACGGACGTCGAATCGATCCTCCGCAAGTCAGCAAAGGACCTCGGCAAAAAAGGTCGTGACACGACGTACGGATACGGTCGCTTGAATGCTGATCGTGCCGTTCAGCTCGTGAAATAAGGAAAGTAGGTAGAACGATGAAACGTATCCTATGTGTCTTCCTCATTGGTGTTCTCTGTATAAGCGGGACACTCGAAGGACAAGCAGCATCAAAGGAAGCGTTGCAGATCAAAAAAGAGTACAAAGCACTCAAGTTCGGTATGACGCTAACGGAAGTCGCGAAGACGATATACGGAAAAGAGTACCGGAAATACATCAAGAAGCAAAATGGAAGCGTCATCTTTACGAAAAAACCGGGAACGACCGATAACGAACAAGGGTATCGGTCCCTCGGATATGTACTTGATCGCTCCTCCAAAAACCTTCCAACGACAACGCTTCTTGAATTTAGTACGAAACAGCACCAGAAGACATATTATCTGACACAAAAAGCGCTGTACTACCAAGCCGATACGGAAAATGGGTTGTATGAAAATAGCCGGACACTCATGAAGCCGGCGTCATTACGCCACGGGATGACGGAGAAACAACTCGATCAACTCGTGACAGGCAAAAAACTCGGACAGGTGTCAATGTATTTTAGTTGGAACGTTTCGTCTGTCATCAAAGAAAGTCCGATGAAAACGGGGCGCTACAAAATCTATCAATTCCATCGACCACATACGAAAAAGATGCAGGTCGTCGCCTTGTCCTATAACACGCAGAAAAAGCGATATGAGGTGGATACAGAAATCGGGATTTCATTGAAATACGAAAAATGAATAAGGATGATTCATGGAGTCATCGAGGAGAGTAGGAAACAGGTATGAAACGTATCATGATAGGGTCACTCTGTTTAGTACTGTTGCTTGGTCTGTTTGTTCCAGGAACAGTATCCGCAGCAACAAAAGCAGAAACGCTTGCGACGACACAGTACAAGGGCTTGAAAAATGGAATGACGATGCAACAAGTCGCGCAAGTCCTGTACGGCAAGTCGTATCAGAAACACCTGAAGAAAAGAAACGGATCGACTGTCTTGAAACTTCCAATCAACTTCGAAGGGGATGAGGAAGAACATAAGCAATTAATCCACGTCCTATCCGATTCGGCAACAACCCATCCCCCGACTGAACTGGTCTTACAATTCATGACGAAAGAGAAGAGTGCGAAGTATCGCTTGGTGACGAAAGCCTTGTTCATCGAACGGAAGACGAAGACAGGATATCGTGAAAGCACACGGACGCTCGTCAAAGGTGCCGTACTCCAGAACGGGATGACGGAAAAAGAGCTGGATGCGAAATTGACGGGGAAAGGTCTTGGTAACTGGACGATGCTCGGTCATATGGATACAGCGTCTGCTTATACGCTGGACGAACAAAAACTAGGATTTGCTGAAGTGTCTCGGATCAAAGAATATGTCTTTAAATCGACGACGAACAAGTGGAAACATGTCGAACTGACGTATAGCGAACAAAAAAGAACTTATCAGATCAGTGATGTTCGGACGATTCAGGAAAAAAACTAAAGCACGTGCAATAGAAAGTGAGTGAACGGGATGCAGAAGTGGATCAAGTCGAGTTTCGTCTGTCTGATGGTCATCGTATTACTTAGCAGTGGAACGGTCTCGGCGGCAACGAAAAACGAACAACAATTTACCGATTCTTTGAAAAACTATTCGTTCGGGATGACGGTGACAGAGTTTGCTAAGCAGATGTACGGCAAGTCGTATCAAAAATACTTAACGAAGAAAAATGGATCGACTGTTCTCAAACACGATGTAAAGAAAGTCATTTCAGAAGAATCTGTCGATAGCCTCCAGTATTTCTTCTATGATCAAACGAAACAAGAGCCGATGCATGTCATGCAAATCATGTTCATGAAAAAACCGAAGGATAAGCTCTATCGCCTTGTATTTAAAGGCGTGGACATGAAACGAGATCACCCGATGACCGTAAGGCAAAGTACGAAACAGCTCATGACAGGGAAACAGATTCGATTCGACATGACCACGAAACAAGTAGATGCTGTCCTGACAGGGAAAGGGCTCGGCGACTGGATGACGTGGGCTGTGATGGACTATCGCTCGGTCTTCTCAAAACGAGAGTTGAAGACCATTGGATTCGGAAATGCAAAAGTGAAAATCTATATCTTCCAGACGGATAACAAGGAGAAGCAGAAGCGCGTCAGGATGCATGATACGGGTAAAGGCTATGTCGTTGCGGATGTCATGACGGTTTCCGGCGCAAACGAAGACGGTGGATTCTGATGCATAAGTGGAACGTAAAACGATGGCTTCTCATGGTACTTGTCGCAATAGTTTCTTTACATCCAGTAACGGCGGATACGGCAACGAAGGCTGAGACAATCGCCACAAAACAATATCGTGCTTTAAAGCCCGGGATGACGGTGGAACAAGTCGCCAAAGTCCTCTATGGCAAGACGTATAAAAAACAACTGAAGATGAAAAACGGTTCACAAGTCTTACGATTGAACACAGAAATTGAGATGGAGGAATGGGATCGGAACGTCCTTCTCTATGATCTTGTGAATCGAAAAGTGGAATTCCCGTCAGCGATCGGTGTCCTGATGTTCATGACGGAGACGGGCGGAACGAAGTATCGGCTGACGATGAAACAAATGGAGTTCAAGCGTGACACCGCAGCCGGATTCCGGACGAGTGATCGCAAACTGATCAAGGGTGCGAAAATCAAGAACGGGATGACGGAACAACAAGTCGATCGATTACTAACGGGGAAAGGGCTCGGTGCATTCGGAACACTCGGTCACGTCGATACGACATCCGTCCTTCGAAAAAAAGAAGTCAAAGCAGGGAAAGCGACGATCATTCATACAAAATCGTACGTTTTTCCGACTGCAACAAACAAATGGCAATACATCTTTTTCATCTATGATACGAAAAAGAAAACGTATCGTGTCGAAGATCATAGTCAGTATTAAAAAGGAGATTAGAGTATGAACACGACATTCATGAGAATCACAGTGGCGACAATCATCGCAGGATCAACATTCCTTAGTGGCACGGCATCGGCAGCGACGAAAGTCGAGACGACAGCGACGAATCAATACACAGCACTCAAAGCGGGTATGACGGTGGAGCAAGTCGCAAAAGTCTTATACGGCAAAGACTACAAAAAACAATTAACGACAAAAAGCGGTTCACAAGTATTGAAGACGAAAGAAGAGTTTAAGGACGTTGAAGATAAGCGTAAAGAAATTTATTACGAAATCTATGATCGGAAGGCAAAGATTCCTCCGACTTTGATGTCGCTCAGTTTCATGACGAAAAAGAACGATTCCGTGTATCGTCTTATTTCGAAACAAGTCGAAATGGGACGGAATACATATTCCGAATACCGAGAGAGTACACGGAAGTTAAACGCGGGCGCTAAAATCAAGACGGGAATGACGGAGAAACAACTCGATGGTGTGCTCTCGGGGTCTGGTCTTGGGGAATGGGCTGGATTGCTTGAGGAAGATGCACGAAGCGTCTTCAGTGCGAAAGAAATCAAAGACTATGAGATTGAAGCGTTTAAAGGAAAATTGTATGTCTTCCAAAAATCGACGAAATCACGTGTTTACGTTGAGATGAGTTATGACACGAAAAAGAAAGCCTACGTTATTGAAAATCACGAGACATTCTAAAAAGGAGATAGGAACATGAAAATGACATTTACGAAAGTTGCAGTAGCAACAGTACTCGCAGGAACGACTTTATTCGGAGGAGCGGCATCGGCTGCGACGAAAGACGAAACGAAAGTAACCGATCGTTACACCGCATTAAAAGCGGGGATGACAATCGAGCAAGCAGCAAAAGTCATCTATGGGAAAGATTATAAGAAACAACTGACGAAAAAAAGTGGTTCGACGGTACTAAAGAAAAAGGCGGAATTCACGACCGTATCACAAGGTCAAAAAACAACGGCATACACGTTCTCTGATGAAAAGAACTTTACGAACACATCTGTGTTTCAGTTCATGACGAAAAAAAATAGTTCAGTCTATCGTTTGACAGGAAAATCACTAGATCTGTTTCGTGTTGATAGTTACTCAGGTGCTCGTGAAAGTAAGATGAAACTGCTCAAAGGAAAGAAAATCAAGACGGGCATGACGGAGAAACAATTGGATGCAGTATTATCTGGTTCAGGTCTTGGTGAGTGGACAGGAGTGGACTCGATTGATTGGACATCGATTCAATCGAAACAAGAACTGGACTATGGACTCGGAATTAAAGCACTCTCTAAAACATACGTATTCCCGACTTCGACAACTCAACGTAAACTCGTCATTATGAACTATGACTATGAGAAGAAAACATATATGGTAGAAAGTCAAACATCACTCTAATGAACGAAAGAGCTTATCTGAACGATATGCTCTTTTTTTCATCTTTTCCCGTTTTTGACAAATCGCTCTCAAATTTCGTTATACTCGGACTGTAAGTTTTTTCATGGATAACCGATACTAATGAGAAGCAAAACACAGAAGGGAATGGACGCAGTTGGAACGAGTTAAAAAAAGACGTAAGGTGAAAAAACGCTGGACGCCACTGAAAATCATGCTATTGATTGCGCTTGTCCTCGTCGTCGGTGTCGGTGGATTCATCGGCTATACATATTATCAAGTCGACCAAACGGTCAAAAAAATTCAATCACCCGTCAAGAATACGGGAGACAAAGTCGTCGAAGAGCAAAAGCCGGTGTCGGTTCTGTTACTTGGTGTCGACCAACGTCCAGGCGAGCGCGGGCGTAGTGACTCAATCATGGTCATGACATTGAACCCGACACGAAATGAAAGTCGATTGATCAGTATTCCCCGGGACACGAAGGTTGATATCGTCGGAAAAGGAACAAATGATAAAATCAACCATGCCTATTCATTCGGTGGACCGGAGATGGCAATCAAGACAGTCGAAAAGTTTCTTAATATCCCAATCAACTACTATGCAGAAATCAACATGGAAGGGTTCACGTCCTTGGTTGATGCAGTCGGTGGGGTGACGGTCAATAACGACATCGACTTTACGGTCAGTGGGACACATTTCCCGGTCGGTAAAGTTAACTTAGATGGAAAATCAGCATTGAAATTCACACGCATGCGTTATGAAGATCCACGTGGAGACTTTGGTCGACAAATGCGTCAACGGGAAGTCATCGCCCAAGTCGCAAACAAATTATCATCCGATGTATCAGTCAGTAATTTTAATGCCATCATGGATGTCGTCGGGAAGAACGCACAAACGAACGTTTCATTTAAACCGATGCGGACACTAGCTTTTGATTACATGGATGCCTTCCGTAACCAGAAGAACTTGAAACTCGAAGGAACGGGTGGAAAAGAAGGCGACGGAATCTATTACTGGCACCCGACAGAAGATTCACTCAAAGAAACACAAACGGCATTACGCTATTCACTTGATATGGAATGATAAAAAGCACCGACTCCACTATGAGTCGGTGCTTTTGTTTAAAACGATTGTTCCGCTAGACGAATCCGACTGATCGTTCCGTCTTTTGCAAAACGTTGGAGACGATACGAGTTACTCGTGACGAGTCCTGTCGATTCCGTTTCTAGTTGAAGTGGGGCGAGTGAGGCTAATTGCTCATTCGTAATAGTCGTCTCTGTCCAGTCAATGGCGATGACCTTGTTGTCCTTCAAGACAAAGAAGTGATTTCCGTAAAAAAGGTAGTCATGCAATTCATCATTGAAAGTCCGATCGGCTGGTCCATAAAGACTATTCAGTTCTTCACTACTTTTGCCGATAAGGTCAATGAGGGTCCCGGTAACAAAACTCGTATCGAGCTGATCGTTGACCCACGTCAAAAGCGTTTCATCAGCAAGTGATTCACCTTCAAGCCGTTTTGTCGTATCGGACGTTTTAATATAACCCGTTAAATCATCCGACAATTCAATTTCAGTCACACCGTCATTTTTCTTGACGATGCGATATCCGTCACCGAAATCGGCTTCGTACAGCAATGTCGTCATCGACTCTTCCCGGTAGATGTTGCTCGAACGTGTTTTGACGTATAGGACATCATCAACAGCGGCAGTCTCTTCTGGTGCTGTCGGTTTCTTTTCCTTCGTTTTTTCAACTGTGACCGGTTTTTCGACAGTAGCCTTTGGTGTCGTATCTGCAGATCCTACGAAGTATGTCGAGTAGACGTAAGTTCCACCGGCTCCAAGTAAGAAACAAAGAATCAACAGCGCAATCCAGCCCCAAGGTAACGGTCGTTTTGCTCCAGCATGCTTGATTTCTTTCTCTTTTTTACGTCGTTTTGGTTCCGGTTCGCGTTGACTCCGTGAAAGAGTTGGAAGTGGTTCTTCTGCCTCGTCCGGGAGTGGACCATCTTCGTCCAAGATTGGACGAGCGACTAATGTACCGTAAAAGTCAGCTAATGTCGCATGATGTTTTCCGGCGAGGAATGCATTCCATTCTTCGACCGTGACGGTATCTTCGTCATAAGGAATCAGTGGCGGTTGACCGGTAATTCGGATCATCGTATCCGTCAAGGATTCCGTCGAAGCAAGACTCAAACGAATCCGTTCATGAAGTCGTGCGATATCCTCCTTCGAGTGAGATGTATAGAATTGTAGCGCTTGTAACGAGCGATGCATAAAGAAATTCCTCCTATGTCGAGATACGGAAATGAATGTAAAAAGTAACAATTCATCTTTTATTATACGCAATGTTTTTCAATAAACGTAT
>Ga0308160_10002436_pt1 | contig 22529 bp, 34 predicted proteins | sample PhyFR1_FD_201036 | JGI IMG/M metagenome (GOLD analysis project Ga0308160, IMG submission 201036) | Phyllosphere microbial communities from UC Gill Tract Community Farm, Albany, California, United States - DLSLF.R1 | ecosystem: Host-associated > Plants > Phyllosphere > Unclassified | place: USA...
CGCGTCCCGGCCGACCCTACGACGACTCGGTCGGCCTCTCCCCCGCGCCGACCCCTCCCTTCCTGCTCATCGACCACTCATGGACGACCGCTCGCCCGGGCTCGCGTCCCTCCCAGCTGGTTCGGTTTCCAGGCTTGAGCTCGCGCCCAATCTCCCGCATGTGATGGCGGGGATCGTCTGCGTGGCTCGCGCACCGTTGACGCCGCTCGAGGGCAAGTCGGATCGCAACCTCCGTCCCTGACCCATCGGATGACGGCTTCGTCGAGTCTCGGGTATGCAAAGGGCAGAGCATGATACAGTGTGGTGAGAGCAGGTGCAAGGGGGCAGGAGACAGATGTCGAGCATGGCCGTTCAGACGGCTCGATGGGTTGCGGAAGCATGCAGAGAGTGGAGAGAAGCTCGGTCGTCTGTTTAGGCTAGGCGCCCTCGACGAAGCGCGAGCCGGTCGAGTCGCCCCGATCATGGCTGGGCCGGACCGTCCTTGACGCGGCAGTCGTATGGTCATGCCGGTCTCCGTCGTCGTCGTCGTCGTCGGGGGCGGTGTCGCGCGAGAAGGTCGAACCAGCGTCGTCGTCCCCGAAAGGGTCGCGCATTGGACCTGCCTGGCCTGGGGCAGGCACGAGCCGGATCGTCGAGCTCGACGCGGTCGGGTCGGCGCCGTTTGCGAAGTGGGCGAACGGCGCCCGAGGGGGCGACGATGAGGCCGCCGAGTGGAGCGAGAGGGCAGAGTCGGCTGCTCCGGCCGGAGCGTACTGCCCGCCGCCACTGCCGGCCGACGCTCCGCCGGCCACGCCATACGGGTGCGTGTCGGCTCGATGCGCGTCGTCGTCGTACGTCGTTCCTTCCGGCTCGAGGCTGTCAAAGCGTTCCCTCCGCCGGTCGCCGTCCTCGTTGAGGCCCGGGCTCGACAGCCCGCCCTGGCCGTATGCGCCCGTCGCCGCCCCACCCGGCCGTCGCGGGCTCCGAAGGCCGCCCATGCCGTACGCGCCCGGACCAGGCCCGAAGCCGTCCTCCTCGTCGTCGCCGAGCGTGTCCCAGGCCCGCTCGGACGGATCGGCCGCCCAGCCCCGCTTAGCAGCTGCGGGCGGCTGGCCAGACGAGCCGCCCGCTGCCCGACCGCGGGTGAGCCATGAGAACGGCTGCGGTGGCGGCAGGCCCTGACGTGCGCGTCGGCGCCGGAGGAGGATGTACCAGCCTGCGAGGCCGGCAAAGAGAACGGCCGCTGCGAGGCCGAATGCTGGAAGGGGCGACGGGGGCGACGGAAATAGGCGCAGCAAAGAAGGGTCAGCGACGGCTCGCTGCGGGCGGTCGTCGAGCCCCGGAGGAGCTCGCGCAGACGAAAAGAAGGCGAGAAGGGTCACGGACTCAGGCCCCAGAAGCCACCCTCTGAGCCGTTGATTTGAGGGATTTTGTGCCCGTGGATATGGTCGGTCGAGCTCGGCGGGTGGTTCGGCACCTGGGAGAGAGAGAGCGAGCGATGACGACGGGGTGACAGGGAGGTCAGGTCGAGCGACGGCGGCGGCGGCGGGCAAGGAAACTGATCGGACGGACGGTGCCGGTAACTGCTGCACCGTGACCCGAGCCCTGGGAAGCAGCAGGAGAGGATGCAAAGGGGTCAGCTGCTGGAGGACGAACAAGGGTGCTCGGCTGCCGCCGCCGCTGCTGGTCGGGTCCGACGGCGGGCGGAAGGCGGAAGGCGGCAGCGCCGGCGGCGAGCAACCTATCTCTCAAGACCTGTGGAACGCACGCCGCGCTTGACAAGTCTCGCTGCCGTCCTCGACGGCCCTGCTTCGGGCATGACGGCCATCGCTTCGGATGTCGGTCGGGGTGAAGGGTGTTTGCCTGGTCTGGCTGGTGCTGGACGACAGCAGGAGGTCGGCCAGCCCGCCTGCCAGCCTGCGCGCGTGCGCCCGCCCGCCCGCCCGCCCGCCGCCGCGGCCGCCCTGGCTGGAAAACGGGCTTCGGCTGGCGCTGGTTGGCTCTCTCGCCCCTGCTCGCCCATCCACCAAACCCTCTGCCACACCCCTCCTCCCCTTCTCCTTCTCTCCCTCCGACTTTCTCAATCATGGCCGCCGTCGGAAACGTTCGTACACTTGATGAGGCGCGAGCGGCCGAGCCGGCTGCAGCGACTGACGCCTTGCCCCATCCGACCTCCTCCGCCGCCCGCCGCCGTGCTCGATCGGGCCTGCTCCTCCTTCCGTCGTCCCTCCCTGCCGGCCGCTCTCCCGTCATCTCTCCCCTTCCTAAATTTCGCCGGCCACCTTGGCGCTCCGGACGCATACACAGACCCTCTACCAGGCGATTGCCAAGCGCAACTCGGTTTACGTCACCTCGATCTTTGCGGCCGCCTTTGCCTTCTCGATTGGCTACGACCAGGCGACGAGCGCGTTCTTCGACCACTGGAACAAGGGCGTGAGTCCTCCTGATCAGGGGTGTGGACGAGGACAGCGGGCTCGGCTGGGTCGCAGAGGGCCACTGGGTTATTGAGTGCGCCCGCTGTCGGGGCTCGGACGGTGAAGGGAAGCTCGCGAGCTCGTCCCTGCCCGCGGCCGGCCCCTCAGCCGGTACCCCTTCGAGTGCAGCGCCTCGAGCCCTTCAGGCTACCAGCAGCCTTCCCTCGAGAGGCTGCTCGTCGCCCTCGCTTCGCTAGGCTGGCCTTCCGTCTCTCGACAGGGTCTCAAAGCTGACGCCGTCCCATCCTTGCCGCCAACAGAAGCAGTGGAAGGAGTCAGTCCCTGCTTCCGCCTCGGCTCCCGAGCCACACAACAGCCAAGCGCCCGCTGACCATCTCACTCTCTCCTATCTATCTGTCTCACCCTTTTAATCACTCCCGTCACACAGCATCCGCCACAAGTTCATTTCGTCGGACGACGAGGAGTAAAGCGCCGTGGGTGCCGAACGAGTGGGCGACAGCGGACGCCGATGCCGCATAGACCGGAGAGGGGGGGAACGAGGAAGAGATTCGATGACCACCGACCGTACCGACCAACCGACCGGCTTGACGAGTGGGGGAGGGCTCATCCCGCAGCCGCTTAGGGCGGGTGCAGCCCGGGGGCGAAGGGAGATGTCCTGCGGATCGTTGGCCCGAGTGCGAAAACGCTGACTGTCTGTTCGCCCCGCAAGGATATGCTGACCAGTCGAGACGGCGCTGATACATTGCTGGGCTGAGCGGCGAAGAGCGGCGAAGGGCGTTCTGAGCTAGGCAAGGGCGCGACGACTCTCTGCTCGAGCTCGGGCGCGTGGGTGTCGCAAGCTGCTTAGCGGTGTGGAGGGAGGGCCTACGTACACCGACGACACGCCGCGCTTAGTGCAGGGTGTCTGCAATAGGAGCACACGGCTTTAGCATGCAAGCAAGCGTTACTCATTCGGCTGGCTTGTAGAGGGACGCGGTGCGGTGGAGCAAGAAAGGTGAAGTCTAGCAAGAGGAAGGGAGGGCGTGTCTGCCAAAGTCGACTGAGCCGCAAAATGACCAGATGACCGTCGGGCGAGGGCATCGGCTGACCCAATCACTAGAGTCAGCACTGGCGAGGAGAGACGAAGGTTGATGACACGCATCGACTTACCGAAGGGAGAACGGCAACGCAATGTTTGGAGGATGACCGCCACTTGTCGTTTTGGGCGACCGAGCATCTGGTCATGCGATAGCCGGCCATACGTAGGTCGCTCTCGAGATATCTCGGTGACTCGATGTCGTACTCCTCGAGCCAGGGGAGGCCGGCTTCGTCGACGAGGGTCAGGCCGAGCACGCGAGCCACAGGCACCATCGTGCCAAGCGGACGCGGTCCCGATCAGCGCGGGTCGAGAAAGAGACGGGTCCGTCATAGTAGGCGATCTCATCGATGCGCAGGGCTGGGTAGTGGTCCGGATGCAATCGGACAAGCGAGCAGATACTGTCGACACTTGTGCTGCGACGCCGTTCGAGGGCAGTTTCGAGCACCGGAACATCGCCTGGGGCATGGGCCTTGGATGTTCAGCGTTACTTGCTCGAGCGTGCTGATTCGTTCCGATCCGAGGATGGCTCCGATGCTGATTGCAAGAGTTGCATTTTAGCGGTAATCCAGCCGCCGAAGCAAGTGCAGATCGAAGTAGTTGGAGGCGGCGGAGGCGCGAGGAGAGTCACCGGCGCTAAAGGCAACGAGCGAGTCGAGCGTCGGCCGTACGTTCCTGTCGGATGGACCTCCCGGCGGATTGGAGTACGGTTTGAGCCGGTTGACGTGTTGGAGGTTCGACAGCCGCGCGAGAAGTTCCGGCCAACCAGAGTACCATCCGAGATTGACCGACTCGACCAGGAGGCCGAGAGGCGCGTGCACCAGGATCGACTGCGAGCAGCCTTTCGAGTCAATCGAGCGAGGGTCGATGTGATGATAGAGCAGACGCTGAGCCTCGACCCGAGGACGGTTCAACAGATCAGTCGCGCCGTTGCTGGGGCAAGTTCGGAATGTCGGGAGGAGGGGGAGGGGCCACTTACTGCCCAGGCCTTAGAGATGAGGCAGAGCTCGGCGAGAAGCGCCATTGATGCCGGGAATAATGATCGATCCGGTCTAGTCTCGGCAGCTGCCTTGATGACCTCGAGCTGGAGCTCAAGGGGTAGCTCGGCGCCTGCTGGCGGTGCTGCAGCCGCGAAGGGAAGAGGGGCGCAAAGAGCGCGACACTCGGCCGGTCAGCGACGGCGACAGTCGGCTAGCTAGGGTCATGTACGAGTAGGAGGGCGCGACGCATGGCTGAGGAGGACTAAGAGAAGAAGCTGGCTGGCAGTACGACGACAGGCGGGGTGATGGTCGGGTGGAAGGCAGCTCGCCACTCCCCCCCCCCCCCCCTTTGACCGGCCCTTTCGCGCCGGCGCTCGCGCGCCACCGCTCGAGCCCCTTTGTTCCGGCATCGCTCGCCCGCAGCCGACAGTCTGCCCGCCCTCTCCTCCGCGCGCCCGCCACACAGCGATCCGCCTGCCAGCAGCTAAGGAAAAGAAAGAGCATGCGTCGGTCGACCTGCGTGCCTCCCCTGGTCCCAACGACCAAACCCAACGGCGACGGCGGGCGCCAGTCCTGCTCTGCGCCCAGGCTGCCTTGCCGGCCCGACCGACGGGCTGGCGAGGGCCGTCCTCAGCGGCGCTCGAGCGCAAAGGCGAGGTAGAGATCTGCGAAAGGCGAGGATCAGCTGCCATGCGTATGAAAGCAGCAAGAAAGGAAGGAAGGAGAACGCACTCGCCGCCTCCCACTGGTCCTGGTTCATCTCGCTCTCGCCGGCAGCGTTGACGACCTTCATCCGGGTGAGGAGCTCCTTGAACTCTGGCCGATCCTTCTCCTCGGCAAAGACCTCGTGAAACTCCTTCTTGTAGACGACGTGGAGGCCGTACTCCTCGGCCAGCCTAGGGGCGAGCGCGTCAAGACGTCAGCATCAGTCGAGTTGAGACGCGCAAGACAAGGAGGCGCACGAGGTAAAGTTGGGCCAGTCGACGAGATATTCCGGTACGTCCTCGACGGCGTCTTGAAGATAGAACTCGTACCGATGGCCATATGGCCGGAAGGCGGACCGATCGCTGAACTCGATCGAGTAGACATCATTACCGAACGCAAGCCGTTCCGTGTCCTTAGGCAAGGCTAAGACCTGCTCACTTTTGAGCAGCAATGGGGAAGGTCGGGCCAAGTTGTTAGACGCCGTGCTACTCGCAGAAGTTGAGAGCGAAGGCGGACAAACATGAGCTTCTCGGCATTCGGCGTGGTCCCGATGAAGACGCCGCCGGGCTTTAGTCCGCGCGCGACATTCTCAAGCATTTGCCGCGCCTTGGCCTCGGTCTCGAAGGCGTAGTGCATGCAAAACTGCATTGTCACCATGTCGAACGGCCGTTGGTCAAGCCTTGCCGGGGGGAGGACGGCCGAGAGCGGTTCCTGCAGCGATGAGACGCAGATGGGCTCTCAGTCCCGCGACCAAAGGAGGAGCCGTGAGGGTGAGGATGAACGTACCGAGAAGCAGTCGACGGCGTGAAACTCAAAGTCAAAGCAGATGTTGCGCATGTCCTCGGCCCGGGCGACCGCCTGCGAGATCGAGACGTCGGCGATGTCTGCCGGAGGAAGTGGAGATGATCAGCCGAGCCCCCGACCTCGACCTGGAAGAGCGCACGCACCGAGTCCGGTATAGCGTGCGACGCGCGCCGCGTTCCACTTGTTGAGGTCGCCGCCCTTCCCGCACCCAAGGTCGAGCACGCTCCCCTTCGGCTCAGGCCGTCGCGCGCCCCGGCCGCTCGGCCCGATCGTCATGCCGTCGCCGAGCTTGCCGTGGATCGCGAGCGGGGCGAACTTGCCGATGAGGACCGACTTGATCCAGTTGTTGAACGACTTCAGGCCGAAGATGGGCGAGAATCGGCGGTTGTCTTTGCCGTACTCGGGCCGGTGGTTGTCTACAAACCGGGCGGGGGGGGGGGCAAGGAGAAGAGGTCAGCGCCGACGCACGCCCGGGTCAGGGAGCAGGGTCAGACAAGCGACGCACAATGCGACGCGATCGCCTTGACGTCCTCGACCGGTCTCGGCAGCTCGTCCACCCGCTGTCGCTTCTCGGCCTCGGCCGCCCGGTCGTCCACGCCCTCCTCGAGCGCACGCTTGCCAAGCCCCGCGCCGCCGCCGCCGCTGCCACCCTCATTCGGCACGGTCGCCCTGGCAGCATCGTCGCCCCGCTTCCAGCCCCTGAGCGCGTTCCGCGAGCCTCGCGTCGGATCCCGCCGCGCAGCCTCGTACTCGTCGGCCGCGAGCGCCCGGAGGACGCTGTACGGCGGCGTCACCCGGTTGGGCGCGTAGGCCGTCCGAGGTCGGCTGCCGGAGGCCGTCGCCGTCATCGTTGTCGTCGAGGACGAGCCTGCTGAGTTCGGCGGCGGCTGCGACAGCCGGGACGAGCTGGAAGAGGAGGAGGGCCGAGGCGGGAGCGACGACGAGTGCGACGCGGGCGAAATGTAGGGGTTCACAGCGGCGGCAGCGGTCGGCGCTGGCGGCGCCTGCGCCTGCACGACCGGACGCGCCGGGACGTAGACAGCAGCGGCAGGCAGGGGAGCGGCCGGGAGCGGCACGGGCGAGCCGAGGTCGGGGCTCTCAAGTCCCTCGCTCTCGCTCCCGCTGCTGTTGCTGGCGCTCGCAGCGACCGCTGGCGGCGGGCCGTCGAGCAGGTCGAGCAGAGAGCTCGAGCCCGACCGCCGAATCGCAGGCGGCGCCGGAGCGGCCAGCTTGGCCTGCTGTTGACCGGTGACCGAGGGCGAGCAGTCGCGGATCGGGTCGTATGGCTTGGACATCGTCGGTCGGCTCCGGAGCGGTCGAGGGACGCTCGAGGTCAGGGGTGTGTCGCGCAGGCACTCGCGGCGCGCCGGAGGCAAGCGGCGGGAGGTCGAAGGGCCGTGCAGCGCCGCTCGGAAAGGGAACCGCTTGGAGGTTGTCTCCTGTCAATCGGCCGAATGCGGACTGGCCAGGATGTATGTGAGACTGGTCTGGATGGCTGGCTGGCGAGAAGCAGGATGGGTTCGAGCGTGCTGCCTTAGGGTCGTCGTCGGGCGGTCGGGGTGCGCTGTCGCCCTCCTGCGCGCGCGTGCCTGCGCCGGGCGGGCGGAGGTTGAAACTGGTGAGCCAGCCGGGGCCAGCAGCCCAGATGGCCCTCGACCTCCTCCGCCTCGGACGACACCAACCCCTCGCTGCTGCAACCCACGTCCCTCGCCATGGCCGCCCTCGCATCGTACGTGTCCCAACATGCTGCTGGAAAGGGCCGCAGCCGTGTCGGATCGGGTCGACGCCGAAGCCTGACCCTTGTCCGTCTCCTCCCCCTTCGCAGCCTCCTGCCGACGCCGCGCTACACGCCGGCCTCGAACCAGCCGGCCGCCTCGTCGTCGTCCTCGTCGTCTGCCGGACCGGCCGCCTCGTCCTCGTCGACGGCGCTGACGACGACCTCGGCCCCGCCCTACGGCCATCGGTCGACCTTCCGCCCCTCGTCCCAAGCCGACTTTGGCGACGGCGGGGCCTATCCCGAGTGTCCGATCGCCCAGTACCCGCTCGAGCTCGGGCGCAAGAAGACGGCCGGCAACGGAAAGACGCTCGCGCTCCAGGTCGACCAGGACGGCAATGTCGACTATGCGGCCATTGCCCGCCAGGGTCAGCGCGAGGGCAAGAACGTCCAGTCGTCGTTCAAGGGTGCGTTTCCCCGTTGAGCCAGCTCGGAAGTGGCGGCGCGCCGCATCTTCGGCTCACGCGCACGCTGACACATCCTAGCCCTCCTCTCTCGAACAGACCTCGTGCCCATCTCGCAGCGGACCGACCTCTCCAAGAAGGAGAAGGACATGGAGCGGCCCTCGGAGGAGGAGGTCATGTCGACGGCTGAGCGAACCCGGCTCGCGCTCGAGAAGATTACCAACTCGCGCATCCAGGCGGCCCAGCCGTCGCGCGTGCCCGACTCGCAAGGCTCCACCTCGTACATCCGCTACACGCCCTCGCAGCAGTCGACCGTCTCGCAGCGGATCATCAAGATGACCGAGGTCGTCGAGGACCCGCTCGAGCCGGCCCGCTTCAAGGCAAAGAAGATCCCCCGCGGGCCGCCGAGCCCGCCGCCGCCCCAGCTGCGGAGCCCGCCCCGCAAGGCGACCGCGCAGGAGCAAAAGGAGTGGATGATCCCGCCCTGCATCAGTAATTGGAAGAACAACAAGGGATACACGATCCCGCTCGACAAGCGGCTCGCCGCCGACGGCCGCGGTCTCCAGGATGTGCGTCCTTCTTCGGTCACGCGCCAGCGGCATCGCGTCCCCTCTTGGCTGACCCCTCCATCCACTCCCCTTACCTTGCAGGTTCACATCAACGACAACTTTGCCAAGTTCTCCGAGGCCCTCTTCGTCGCCGACCGTCATGCGCGGGACGAGGTCCGCCAGCGGGCGCTCATGCAGCAGAAGATCGCGGCCAAGGAGAAGGCGGCCAAGGAGGAGAACCTGCGGCTGCTCGCCCAGCGTGCGCGCGACGATCGGGCAGGTATCCCCTCGGCCCCGCTGCCGAGCAAGGCGACCGAGACGGGCCTCGGCGGCGCCCTTGGCGGGTACGGCAGCGGGTCGGACGACAGCTCGTCCGACAGCGACAGCGCCGCGAGTGGCGCCGAGGACGACGAGGACAATGAGGAGGTCCGCGAGCGCGAGCGCATGCGTCGCGAGAAGAAGCAGGAGCGCGAGCGCGAGATGCGGCTCAACAACATGGGCAACGAGAAGCGGGCGATCATGATGGCCAAGTGGGTTCCCCCCCTCCCCCCGGAGCCTCTGCTCCCTGATTCCCCGAAGACGATGACTGACCGACTGCTTCCCGCCTCCACCTCAACAGAGAGCAGAACCGCGACATCTCGGAGAAGGTGGCGCTTGGCCTCGCCAAGCCGACGGCGAGCAAGGAGACGATGATCGACTCGCGCCTGTTCAACCGCGAGACGCTCTCTGGCTCGTTCGGCGGCGACGACTCCTACAACATGTACGACAAGCCCCTCTTCCACGGCTCGGCGGCGGCCGCGGCCATCTACAAGCCCCTCTCGTCGACGGCCCAGGCCGCCGGGGACGAGACGTACGGCGGCGGGACCGAGGACGGCGTCGTCAAGAACCTCCAGAACGACCGCTTTGCGCTCGGCGTCTCGCACGCGTTCGAGGGGACCGACGGGCCCGCCGCGGCGGGCGAGCGCTCGGGTCCGGTCCAGTTCGAGAAGGACACGGTCGCGACGGTCGACCCATTCGGCCTGGACGAATTCCTCGACCAGGCCAAGGCCGGCAAGAAGCGCGGCGGGCTCGAGCTCAGCGAGAAGTCAGTCCCCGTCTGCTCCTCCTACCCGCTGTTTTCGCAAGAACACGCGCTAACCGACGGCGGCTTCGCCTCTTGCGCCCGACCTAGGGCCAAGGGCAAGCGCGCAAAGACAAACGGTGAAGACTGAAGAGGTCATCGAGCCGCCTGCTCTCGGCCGTTCGTCTTTCCCTCTGATCATTTTTTCCCGATACCCTTCATTCTCAGCCCGCTCTTCGCGGGGCTGCCTACTTCCTCCCTTCTTGTGCTTCGTATACGGATGTCTTGTTGCCTAGCGGACGTGCTACTTGCGGGTGAGGCCTTTCGTGGTGTTCGCGTTGGGTCTGCGCTGCGTCGCCACCGTCGACGCCATCGCCTGACGTTACCTCGCACCCGCCCGTTCCAGGGTCGTCCGGGATGCGTCGCGTCGATTCTTACAGACCGTCCTGTGGCCTGCGGTCATAGTCAGGGGCTGGGCAGGGCAGGGCGATCGACGACAATGAGATGCTCTTCGGATGCGATCCCGGCTCAGGCTCGAAGCGCATGTTGATCGAAGCTCTCGACAAGCGCAAATCCCCTTCCTTGCTCACGCTCTAGAAGTCCTCGAAGTCGTCCCAGTCGTCGGTCTTCTTCTTCGCGGCAGGAGCGGCCTTCTTGGCCGGTGCGGCTGCGGCCGGGGCGCGAGCCGGCTGCGACTCTGCGGGTGACGAGTGGAACTGCAAGAAAGAAGCACAGGGTTTTCAGCGGCCAGGCGGCTTGCGGAGGGGCCCACTACAGCCGCGGAGACATACCTGCGAGTAGTCGTCCTCGTATTCGTCCTTGTAGGCGTCGTACCCGGCCGACGGGCCGCCGAAGCCGCCGTTCTGGCCAGCGGTATACCCTCCCCTACCGCCCGCGCCTCCACCCGCCCCGAGACCGAGCTCGCCGAGCTTAGACGCAAGATCGACGCCGGCGCGGTCACGCACGAAGCCGTTGGCGTCATTGCCCCATCGCGAGGCCTGTGTGGCGGCGGTCGAGAGGCCTGACCGGACGTTCTGGTGCAGGTTCGGGTCCGAGAGCTGCTGGATGGCCGGCTCGACGATCGTCGACTGGACAGTACGAGAGGCGGCCGAGCTAAGGAAACGACGACGTCCGGTTAGCTAAGGCTCCTGGACACAAGTCGTCAGTCTTCCAGAACGCACACAGCGGCGGAGAAGAGACCCCAGCCCTTGCTTGCAGCCTTCAGCGGGTCATTGCGGATGTCGTCAAGCGAGGGCGCGTTGTGAGATGAGAGTGCGAAGCTCGGGTGGTTTGACTGCGGCGGCGGGTCGGGCGTGCTGCCGAAGCCGGCGTATTTGCCGCCTGTGGGATGTCGAGCAGGTGGATCAGCAGCGAAACGCCTGAGCGGGCTCAAAGCGACGCACCCTGGCTCGGAGGCAGGTCCTCTCTCCGCGAGGCATTCTTGTTGCCCATGCCGGCAAAGAAGTTCTCGTTCGCGGCCTTCTGCGCCGAGCGCTCGTCCTGCGGCTCGTCCGAGTACCCTCCGCCGCCGTAGCCGGACGGCGAGGACGAGCCGGATTGGTAGTCGGAGCTCGAGATGCCGCCGCCGCCGTAAGCGCCGCGCGAGCCACGGACACCCTGCGCTGAGGTCGGGCGCGAGCTGTTGGTCGAAGCCGAAGCCGGAGGTGCGAGCGACGCCGGGGGTGCTGCGGAAGGCGCCCAGGGGACGGGGGGGTCGCTGCACTCGGCGGCGAGCTGCGGCGGAGCAACAGAAGGCGTGAGCAGAGTGTACGTGCTTCCTGGCTGCCAACGATCGCTTCGCACCTTCTCCTTGTACTGCGTCGCCGCCCACGAGTTGTACTTCTCTTTGATGTCCATTCCAGCGCTGTAGCCGCCACCCGGGCCGTACGAGCTGAGGAAGTCGTTGAGCGCCGTGTTGCCGCCAAGCTAAGGGAGCAGCTGAGGTCAGTTCAAGGACACCCCGCGTCGGTGCTGAGATGGCTGCGCACCTTCATCTTCTTGAGCTGCTCGTCGCTCCACTTGTCCATGGTGACAGAGCGGACGAAGCTGCGAGGAGGAGCATGAGCGGGCACCAGGCCGCAATGTAAGCTTGGCTCGCGCATGGCGTCCTCGCCCATTGAAGGTAGCGAAGGGCGTACGTGATGTGAACGCCAAGACCGCGGTGGGCGCCGCTGCACTCGAGGCAGACGAAGCCTGGCGAGCAAAGAGAGAAGGATGGGTCGGTCGCGCGATGTCTGTTTCAGCCTACGAGTGCTCCCTTCCGGCGCGACGAGACGCAGGACCCACTGCCGAAGCCGAGTGATGCCCACTGCGGGTTCGGGGCCGGGCAGTCGGCGCATTTGGAGTTGCCCGGCAGCTTGATGAGCGAAGCCAGCTCCTTCTTTTTGTAAACTTCGCTCGTCATCGTTGGCGGCGAGGGGGGCGAAAGGAGGGAGATGTAGTCGGACGGACCGACGCGGCGCGGAAGGGTGCGCGCATTGTCGAGCGGCCCAGCCCGGCTACGTACTCCCTAGGACCCGACGACGACCCACTTCCAACATGATTCGACGGACGCCGACGGCCATCACGATCACGTCCGAGGACGTCCAGGAGGCGAGGGCCTCGCTTCAGGCCCTCCGGGACGCCCAGAGCGGTCGCAGCGCCGAGGACAGCGCAGCGACGGCGGCTTCGGCGGCCCATGGCGGAGACGTGTCGGGCTCATCGTCGGTCCCGGACGATTCGATGGCGGCAGCGGCCGATCACCTCGAGGAGCAGCGCCGGCGGAGGGAGGCCATGAGCCGGAACGAGCGTATCGGACTCTGAGGTTCTAGCTAGGCGTCAAAGGTGCGCATTGTGTCATCTGCCCGGCTAGTCCCTTCCCCCAGCGGCGGCTGACGATCTGCGCATCCGGCCGGCCCGTGCACAGAGCCACCGACACCGTGGCGTCTCAGCGGATGAACAGAACGAGCCTGCGCTCTCACTAGATCTGGCAGAGGGACATCAATGTTGGTACAGCTCGATCAGTCGCGAAGAGCAAGGCTGATCGCTCGTCCCTCCCCGTGCCCGGCTTCAGCGTCGCGGTCGCACCTCCACCCCGTCCGCCGACACGACCAGACGACTCTGTCCCTTCCTTGGCAGAACGTTCCAGCGATCCAGGGGGCCCGCTGGTCGACATGCATCACGAGCCGAGAGATTCGCTCTACGGCAGACAGAAGCGCTGCGTGCGCTCAAGAGTGACTCGACGAGGTCATGGGATCGCGAGCGGACCAGAAGGCGTGGTCGGGTGTGAGGGGTATACGATGCAGTGGGCTTCGAAAGAGAAGACAGGGATGAGAGGGAAGAGGGGGGGGGGGCGGGGTCGGGGAAGCTGCGGGCATGGGCGAAAGCGTGGAAGAAGGGGGGAGCAAAGAAGCGAGGAGGGATGGACAAAGAGGTACAAGCGGCTGGAGCCGACCGTCGAGACAAAGAGAGACGGGCCGGACCTGCGCAAACGCGGGAAGCGTGTATCGGAGGTTGCGGACGAGGGGCGGGACCGGCACTGCCAGGCCGGTCGCTCGAATGGAATTGAGAGGTGCGAGGAGGGAATCCTTCCGAGGGCGCGGGCGACGACCAGAGGCCGAGCAAGCGTGAAGCGAGGAGTAGAGAGCGAGGCCTGCAGGCGGCTTCACATGCCGTTCTCCCCTTCGAGTGACCGATGCGCCTGGAGGTCGCGCAAGACTTGCGGGTCGATCGGCAGTGTGCTCTTGCGCCGGACGTGCGGGTTGTTGGCCAGGTTACCGGCTGCCGGCGGCGGCCCGCTCGCCTCGATCTCGTCGCCCATCGGCTGATCGAGAGGCAAAAGGAGGAGGGATGACAATCAGCGAGGCCCTTGGCCTCTGTGAACAGAGACGGAGAGAAGAAAAACGCACCACCATCTCGGCCCGGTCGACCGGCGCCGTCTCCATCTGGAAAGGCCCTCCCGAGCCCGGCCCGTCCGAGGCAAACGAGTCCATGCCGGCGCCGTTCTGAAGCTCGATTGAGACGTCGGTCATGTCGTCGTCCTCCGGCGGCGGTGGCCGCGGTGGCGGTGCCTCGGTCAGCGCGCGAGGCAGCGGGCCGCTCGCACCGCTCGCCTTGCGGTTGGCAATCGCGTTCTCGCGAAGCGTCTCCCACTGGTCGTAGCGAGTCTGGATCTTCTTGAACTCCCTGCACATGACAAGATGATAGGGGTGAGCAACCGGCGGCCGATCGCATGGCGCAGCGGCGAGAAGGGGAGAGAGCACTCACTGCTGCCGAGCCAGCTTGTAGTTATTGGTACACTCGTCAAAGAGTGTCGGGTTGATCTCCATGAAGAGCTTGAGCGCATTGTAGACCATGCCGTGGATCGTCCTGGCGTGAAGGGGGCGAAGGGTCAGCGCCAAAGCTGGTCGAGGCGGCGGGGCGGGAGAATGGCACGCACCGGTTCCAGTGCGCCTTGGAGTTTTGGTAGAGCGCGGGGAAGACGATCGGCAGGATGACGTTGATGTTGTCGCCCATGAGGTTGACTGGAGCAAGAGCGGGTGTCCGTCAGCGATCGGCGCGCACGTGTGAGCGAAAGGGGGGAGGAGCGACGGACCGATATATTCGTTGTTCCAGTAGTAGAGCGCGCGCTCGGCGACCTGGAAGTGCTGGCTGTTGATGCACCGCGAGAGCTGCTGGAAGAGGGGGATCTGGATCTTCTGGAACTCGGCCGCCTCGATGACGTCGAGGATCTCCTCGACCTCGTTCAGGTACATGACCTCCTTGGGCGAGTTGACCTTTGGCCAGTAGCGGAGGAGGCCGAGCAGGACCTCCTCGGTGAGAGTCGCGTCCTTCTCGAGGAACTGGACGACGCAGTAGGCCAGCTGGGGGTGGTAGAGGGCGAGCGACTTGGCCTTGTGGAGCGGGATGAGGACGCGGGTGAGGAACGTCTTGTGCTCCTCCTTGAGCGGGAGTGCAAAGCCGTTGATGATGGAGCCGAGGATCTCGAGCAGCTCGGCGATGCCGTTGTGGCGCTCCGTCTCGTAGACAAACTGGAAGAAGACGTTGTTGATCGACCGCCGGATGAAGGCCCGGAGATTGAGGAACTTGCCGTATATCCGGTGGAGCGTCGTCTTGAGGAAGTCGCGCTCGCGCGGGTCCTCGCTGTCAAAGAGCTCGAGCAGCTGTTGCAGAGCAGTCGATCAGGCGCAGGTCAGCGACTGGGCGAGCGAGTCGATCTGCAGGTGGCCGGCCGGCTGAACTGACGTGGATGACAAACGACTGGTCGATGTACTTCTTGGCCGTATTGGTGTTGAAGTCGGGGCTCTCGACGAAGCGGAGGAAGAACTCGTAGACGATCTGGAGGTGGGGCCACGCCAGCTCGAGCACGGGCTCGTCCTCCTCCGGGTCAAAGGCGTCGCCCGTCGGGTTGACCTGGGGCGGTATCGACCGGAAAAGGTTGCTCGAGAACTGCAGGAGGGCACGCGAGGTCAGCCGGGCTGGGGAAGCGAGCGAGCCAGACTGGATTGATCGCGGCGCACCATGTTAACGACCTCGGGGTAGATCTGCTCCGAGATGACGCCGCGCTGCGTCGTGATGTGCTCGAGCATCTCGTGCAGCGTCTGGCCCTTGATGCCCTTGCTCTGCAGGTCCGAGCTGGCGTCGTTGAAGTCAAAGACGACGGCACACTGCTGCAGCTTCTGGATAAAGAGGTCGGTACGTTCGCTCGCCGGGACCTCTGCAGGAGCGGAGCGAAAGGTGATGCGCATGATCAGCCTGCTGGCAGAGGCAACAACGGTAACTGCGAGCGACCGGCTTCGGGCGACGCACCGTGGAACTGGGGCAGCTTCTCGAGCTCGTGCTTCTCCGTGACATGGAAGCGACTGCTCCGCTGCTTGCGCGGCGTCTTCCCCGTGATGGGGATCGTATCCTTGACACCCCGCAGCCGGCCTAGCGGTCCGGCCTTCGGGGGCGTTGCGCCCGAGCCATGCTCGCCGCCCCCACTGGACGGCGAGAGCGCCCTGCTGTGGGCGACCGGGTCCTGAGGCATCTCCGTGCTAACGACGACGACCGGCGGAGCCGGCGACGTCTTGTCGTGCGACGACGCTGCCTGCTTGCGATCGGGCGTCGACGGCCCACCCCCACCCTGGCCGTGCGGGCCCGGCGGCGAGCTGTTTCGGCCCTGCTGCTGCGAGCCGCCGTTACCACCTCCGCCGACGCCAAAGTTCGAGAGCGAAGCGACGGCTGGCGTCGGCTGGCCGTTTGACGGCAGGGGCGGCACCGGCTTGCTGCCGTTGGCCTTGGTCACTTGCGGCGCGGGCGCGGCCGACGCCGGCGTCGGCGCGGGTCCATTCTTGTTCTTGGACGAGTCGGACGACGAGCTTTTACTGCGCGAGAGCTGGAAAGGACGACAATGAACTTGGAGTCGTCAGTGATGCTGCCCCTCGATGGACAAGCACGGCCCGGTCCTAAGCGGGCGACGGCGAGGAGGGCCGGTGATGGCGTCGGCAGCCGGTGTCCATCGCTCGCGTTCACTGGCACGTCTGCTCAGTCTGCGACCGCGGGAACACTGGCAGGGGAGCTGGCTCGCTCGAACGAGCACGCCAGCGGCCTCTAGGGCTCGTCCGGCCCGCTCTTGCGAGCGGTCGTGCGTCCGCAGGGCCCAACCCCTCTCGCCGCTGCCCGTGGCCGTTTTCGAGCCCGCGGCCATCGATGATGCCGGCAGTACCTCTGGCCCGTGCACCCTGCGGGAATGCAGTACAGGTCGACCGGACGTACCAGGGACTTCTTGAGACCCTTCATCTGGCGCTAGAACGGGGGGTTCGGGCTCCGGACAGGCGTGTCGTCAGGCGAGCGCGCGATGGAGGAAACGCTGTTGATGGGAGCGGCCGAGCGGTGCGTGCACTCGAGCGGCGGGGAGGGGCGGAGGTAACCCTTGGAGGGAGTGCTGGCCAGACTGTCTCTCGAGGCGAGAAAATGACCAGAGGAGGAGGCTGCTGGGATCTGTTGTAGAGGGGTGTGTTGGCGTAGGGGCGGAGGGCGAGGACGGGGGAGGAAGCGTCTCGCCAGCGACGGCCGGCGCCGCGGAGGGAGGGAGGCGTGCGGGCGACCGCGCGGGCGGCCAATAGATGAACTCGACGGTAATCAAATATCACCGCTGCCCTTCCCACGACCGACGCGCTGACGATGCTCCGACGGCCAGCTTTCCAATAACGGGTGGGCGCGCATGTGGATTTCGACGGAGAAGGGCGCGGGAAAGATTGAAGAGAGAAGACGGAAGCCTAGGCCTCCAGACGCTTCGCCATGGCCTTGAGGAGAAGGGCAACCTTGTCGGCCTCGACCTGGGCGGCGGCAACGTCGCGGTCGAGCGTGAGGGCCTCGGTGATGCTTGGGAAGGTTGTCGCACCCTGCGCGTGAGAGCAAGGAGGGTCAACACAGCAGATTAAGGGAGGTCGCGAGCGAAGGCAGGCGGACGCACGTATCCGAGCCACTTGCCACTGCAGTCGAGGGGAGAGCGTGTGAGCATTGATCTCCGACAGGGAGTGAATGAGCGCAGAAACATACGGTGCTGTGCCGACGTGCTTGTACCACTCGCGGTCTTTGAGGCCCTCGCCGATGAAGCCCTGCTCGAACGACCGGATTTTGGCGTTGATGCCCTTGATCTCCTCGAGCACGGCCCGGATCTTGGGCCACTGGGCCGGCAGCGGGAACGGGAGCTTGCCCTTGCGCGGGTGAGTCAGCTTGGCCAGCCGCTTCAGGGCCGCCTCCTTCTCGATGTCGAGCGAGGCCGTCGCACGCTGCAGGCGACCAATCTCGTGCGTGAGGTTGCCGAGGTCGAGCGACTCCTTGAAGTCGAGCGAGGAGTGGATGTGTGCGACCCTGCAGCGCAACGCGAGCGAGGAAAATCAGTCGGCAGACGACTGCGAAGGACAGACTATCGGTCAAAGCGAGAGAGGGCACGTAGGCACGTACTTGTTCTTGTAGTCGGTCAGCTCGGTCGCATACTGGGTGACGTTAAGCGGGATGACGAGCGAGTCGGCCATGCGAAGGAGGACGAGGCCGAGAACCTTGGCCGAGACGACGTGACGACCAAAGCCCGGGTCGCCGTACTTCTCCATCCAGTACTCGTTGTCGTAGACCGAGTGGTAGCTGAACCAGACGCGGAAAGCGCAGAGAGGTGGGAGGTAAGCCACCGGGCGAGCAGGCTGGGGTTTCTAGTCTGGACTGACTGGTAGACGGCGTCTTCGGGGGAGGGGCTAAAAGCCGGACCGTCAGACGAGGCGATGCCAATGAATTGCAGGACTGGCAATCAAAGTCAAGACTCATGTCAGTCTCTCGATTAGCATAACAGCAGAGTTCAGTGGTGCAGATCGCACAGGCCGTGTAGTCAGACCCGCTGCCGAGTGAAGGGATGCCAGTAGAGCTGTCGGAGTCGTTGATCGAATTGGGACCGGCCGCCGGAGAGAATGCCGATCGGGTCGGGTCATTCGGGTGCTGGATTTCCTGCGAGGCGGCCTTCATGAGCCCGGCGAGTGAGGGCGAGGCGTTGGCGCCGTACCTTGTTCCGGCGCCAGCAGAGTCGATGTTGAGGTAGGCGACGACGCGTTCAAAGATCGTCGTCGCAAAGTCCTCGACCCACTCGGTCGAGCCAACCAAGCCGTGTTCTTCTCCGTCCCAAGAGGCGATGAGCACGGTCCGGAGCGGCTTCCAACCTTTGGCGAGGAGAGCGCCCTGGCCGCGGACAATCTCGTGCACGACGGCCGTGCCGGATGAAGGGTCAGACGCGCCGAGGACCTGGAAGGACAGACGACGGTCATTGAGCGAGACGCAAGAGCATGAGAGAGCAGAGCAGAGCGACTCACCCAAGCGTCGCGGTGGTTGCCGATCATGACGGCCTCGTCGGCAAGGTAGCCGGGGACTAGTCGGAGAGGGAGATGGTGCGTCAGCGTCAGCGCGAGCTGCTGAGCGGTGAGAAAGCATGACCGACTTTTGGCCATGACGTTCCAGATCGGCATGACGCGAGTCGAAACCTCGTTGCGGACACGGACGTCGGCCTCGCTCGGGCCGGTGTAGTAGTCGAGGTGCTGGAGGCCACCCGACCAGTCCTCGCCGAGATCGGCCGCCTTCTTGCCACGCTTTTCCAGAAGGCGGAGGAGCGGAAGCGCATCCTCGTATGAGAGCGGGAGCGATGGGATGCCAGGGACGTTGCCGCCGTCCTCGAGCCGGGTGCTGTTGCGGTATGCGGGCTCGCCGGGCGTGCTGGAGGATCGGCAAGGCGGCGTCGGTCGTCAGCGTGGGGTCAGAGGGGTTTGAGGCGGAAGGCTTCGGTAGCTCACGTGGGGTCTCCCGGGTAGATCGACAGGTACATAACGCTGCCACGCTGGACCGAGCTGGGGTTGCGCGCCGGGCCGTCGGGGTAGGGCAGGTGGCCGTTGGCCTCGGTGATCGGGCCGTCGTCTCCTGGGTCGCTGTAGATCAGGCAGGCGACCGCTCCGGCCTCCTCTGCGGCCTTGACCTATCGAATCAAGATAATAGGAGTCAGCGATTGGCCTGAAGACGCCCTCCAGCGAGAGGCTTGCTTACCTTCAGACCGCGAAAGACGCCGCCGTACCTGTCGGAGCGCAGGAGCCGATCCGTCAGTTCGAAGCGCGCGAAAGGGGAAGCAGCAGTTGAAGACGTACTTAACGAGCGCGATCTTTCCAGCGACCTCGATGCCGGCCTTCTCGAGGGCGTCAAAGTCGCTCTTGCGGCCGTAGCCGGCGAAGACGACCTGGGCGGTGACGTCGCCGCTCTTGGACAGTCCGTGGAAGACGGGGACCTCGTCCCGAAGCTTGGAGAACTCGTCGCCCTCGACGATGTCCTCGCGGAGCTTGGCCGACCACGCAGCATCGGATGAACCGGCCCGGAGGATCGAAACCTCGCGGTCGACGGGCTTGTTGAGCACGGGGAAGTAGGTGTCGATCCAGACCTGCGGCCGCGTCTGCGTGTCGCGGACCATGGCCTGGCTCTCGCTGCTGCCGGCCTCAAAGAGGTTCTCGAACGGACCGGTGACGAGGATGCCGAGCAAGCGCTCGTACTCCTCCTTGAGACGGAAGGCCGAGATCTGGTCGAAGCCAGAGCCGGCCATGTGCTCGGTGCCCGTGTAGCGTTGGCTCGCGGCCTGGCATGACTCCTCGTTGGGCACTTGGAGGAAGATGCCCTCAGCGACCTTGGGCGCGATCGGGAAGCCGGCCGCCAGCTGCCGATCAGCATAAGCGATGGCAGGGTGATCCGCCAACAGCGGCGGGTCCTGGACGTAGGCTGGCTGGACGTCGTAGCCGTCGTCGATGAGAGCTACGAGGGAGAGATAGGGAAGCACAGCGGTGAGATTGTCAGTCACACGTCGTTCCAGAAAGCCACCGGACCACAGCCGGGCGCACCTTGAAGATAGCCGTCGTTGCGAGCGTGCTTGCCGTGACATCCCGAGCGCTCAAAGGCGCCGTCGACTAGCGATGGGCCGAACTTGGCGCCGAGGTGTAGGGCGACGATGGAGCCGAGGGCAAGGCCGACGAGCCATGGCTTCCGAGGTACGCCTTGGGTGGGACGAGGAGTTGAGGCGGCCGACGGCGACGCCAGGGCCGACTCGGGGTCGGCCTTCTCAACAGGAGAGTAGCCGGTCGACATGTCCGCTGGAACTGGGTGTTGGTGGTGAGGGAGAAGGAAGGCTCGCCGTCAGCCCGACCGAGCTGCCCACAAGGCGCGGCCGGAGATCGCCGGTACAGCGCGCGCGGTCGGACGGCACGAGTCTGTGCGACCGACTGCACCGACCTCGCGTAGGCTATCTACGCGCCAGCGGTCAGTGGTCGAGGTCATGTGCCTCTGCTCATCCCAACCTCGCGGCTTTGGACGCCGAGGGAGCGATCTCGGCCGGTCGTCCCCCGCGTCGATCTCGTTGCGCGCACGTCGAGCTCGTCCCAGAGCTCGCAGACCGCTAACGTCGACTGCTAGCTGATGGCCTCACAAGTCGCTCATCCTCTCTGACAACCCCACCGGCAGCCGGACGATCAGACGCTGCTCTCCGACAGGCCGCGTGACCTCTGGCGCTCGCTTCTTCGTCGTATTCCGTCGACGACGAGGGCAAGGTACGCTGGTCAGCGACGCGTCGGCCACCGCTCGACAAAGCAGCAGCCGCCTCGGTCGTCCTCACTCGAATCGGCGTCCGGCGCTGGCTCAGCTCATCCGCTTCTGGTGCGGACAGCGACGTCTCAGCCTCGCACTAGGATCAGCTGGGGCCGGCCGGCCGGTCGACACCTCGAGTTGCCGGAGCATCGCTCGCGCGACCGCCGCGTCATAGCATGCGCCGCTGCTGCCCTTGCCGCCCCTCGTCTGCTCGGGCCTGCATCTAGGATCCTCAACCGTACGTGCCCCCAAGCTAGACGCATCGGCAGACAGCCTCTCTCTTCCTATCCCCCCATGATGCTGACTCGCCCGCGCCCTGCGTCGTCAGGCCTTCAGACTCACTTCGCCATCGCATGGCGGTCGTTCCTCTCTGCGTGCCGGATTCGCTGTCGGCTTGGCAAGGCGTCCTTGCTTGAGCTGCTCGCGTCGATTCGGTCAGAAGACTTGACGACGCTGCTGCGGTGCATCGAAGACGAAACGCGCTTCCTGCAGGGGACGTCGTTCGGCGTCAGGTCGTCGACGCTAGGCTTCCCTTCGCCGGATGTGCGGCCGCTCGCACTCGTATTCGCCCGATGCGGATCATGGCAGCCGACAAGTGGCGCAGCCTCTAGACGCAGGCAGAACGGCAAGCGCCCGCGACGGCTCTCCGCCCATACCTCGATGTGCGGCTTGGATCCAGTCCCGCCCGAGGCATGTCTTCCCCCCGGGTGAGACGCTCGCCGACATCTCGCACCTGCACGAGGTATCCCGAGGACGAGCTGACCTGGCGCTGACATTGACACTGCTGCGACTTATTGGTCAATTGACACTGCTCTGGATTATTAGTCTATCATCGGGCTGAGCGGCGGAGTGACGACCGCTACGCCCCTCTCGAGCGGCTGATTCAGGTCGGCGCGGCAGTCCTCGAAGTGCATGCTTCCGGCGGACGGTTCGAACATCTTCTCGCCGGTGCAGCATTGACCGGGCGGCAATCATCTGTCGGGTCACTGAGAGCGCATGCCGTTCCGCCGGTCGGTCCCATCTGACATCGACCGGCCAACCTCTTGCCGCCTCGCTCGCCACCGCCGACGACTGGCTTGTCCTTCGACGCCTCGTCTCGTGCCGAAAACGCGGAACAACTGCTCCCTCCAGTCGTCCGCCCGTCCGCTGCCGCCGGCAGCAAGCAACGGAGGGGTCGGGCGAGTTAGTCGCCCTTCATCCCCGCGCCCGCTTCCGTCGAGACCTGCCGCTCTAAAGGCCTGTCTGTCTCCGTCGTCGGCCTGTTCGCCGCGGGCCGTTTCTTCGTCGTCGAGGGCCGGTCGGTGGAGCCTGGGCCCCTCCCTTCTGGCTGACCCTGGCTCGGTGGCTGTCGGCGTCGGGCTTGCCGGTGGGCACACCCGCGGGAACTGACGATCAAAGCTCGGAAGCTGCTGGTTGACCTGTCGCTGAGATGGCCGGTTTTCCTGCTGCTTTCCCGCGTTCGAGCCAGACTTACGCTGAGCTGGGAGGGCTCGTAATACTGCTTGGGACGGCTGGCCTCGGCCGAGCTCGTCGGCTCCTGAGTTGGCAGCCGCGCGGCACACCGCTTACAGTGAGTTGACCAAGCAAGCGGGTCGTCTCAGCGGTGAGCGCGTTCTGCTTGTCGCAAGAGAGACTGCTGCCGAAGCGGGG
>Ga0308160_10002437_pt1 | contig 22520 bp, 22 predicted proteins | sample PhyFR1_FD_201036 | JGI IMG/M metagenome (GOLD analysis project Ga0308160, IMG submission 201036) | Phyllosphere microbial communities from UC Gill Tract Community Farm, Albany, California, United States - DLSLF.R1 | ecosystem: Host-associated > Plants > Phyllosphere > Unclassified | place: USA...
CGTCCAACCTCGGCACCGTCGAGCTGACGATCGCGCTGCACTACGTGTTCAACACGCCGGAAGACCGCATCGTCTGGGACGTCGGCCACCAGACCTATTCGCACAAGATCCTGACCGGCCGCCGCGACCGCATGCCGACGCTGCGCCAGCACAACGGCCTGTCCGGCTTCCCGAAGCGCGACGAAAGCGACTACGATACCTTCGGCACCGCGCACTCGTCGACCTCGATCTCGGCGGCGCTGGGCATGGCGCAGGCGGCCAAGATCAAGGGCGAGAAGCGCCACGCGATCGCCGTCATCGGCGACGGCTCCATGACCGCCGGCATGGCCTTCGAAGCGCTCAACAACGCCGGCGTCGAGGACGACGTCAACCTGCTGGTGGTCCTGAACGACAACGACATGTCGATCTCGCCGCCGGTCGGTGCGCTCAACCGCTACCTGGCGCGCCTGATGTCGGGCCAGTTCTACGCGGCCGCCAAGAACGTGGGCAAGAGCGTGCTGCCGGCCCCGATGCTGGAACTGGCCAAGAAGCTGGAAGAACACGCGAAGGGCATGGTGGTCCCGGCCACGATGTTCGAGGAATTCGGCTTCAACTACGTCGGCCCGATCGACGGCCACGACCTCGATTCGCTGATCCCGACGCTGCAGAACATCCGCAAGCTCAAGGGTCCGCAATTCCTGCACGTGGTGACGAAAAAGGGGCAGGGCTACAAGCTGGCCGAGGCCGAGCCTATCCTGTATCACGGCACCGGCAAGTTCAACCCGGTCGAGGGCATCAAGCCGGCCACCGCGCCGGCCAAGATCACCTACACCGAAGTGTTCGGCAACTGGCTGTGCGACATGGCCGCCGCCGACAAGCGCCTGGTCGGCATCACGCCGGCGATGCGCGAAGGCTCGGGCATGGTGCGCTTCCACCAGCAGTATCCGGAGCGTTACTTCGACGTCGGCATCGCCGAGCAGCATTCCGTCACCTTCGGGGCCGGCCTCGCCACCGAAGGCATGAAGCCGGTGGTTGCGATCTACTCGACCTTCCTGCAGCGCGGCTACGACCAGCTGATCCACGACGTGGCCCTGCAGAACCTGGACGTGACCTTCGCCCTGGACCGCGCCGGCCTGGTCGGCGCCGATGGTGCGACCCACGCCGGCAACTACGACATCGCCTACCTGCGCTGCATCCCGAACATGGTCGTGATGGCGCCGTCGGACGAAAACGAATGCCGCACCATGCTGACCACGGCTTACCACTATCCGGGCCCGGCGGCGGTGCGTTATCCGCGCGGCGCCGGCGTTGGTGCGGCCATCCAGCAGGAACTGACCTCGATCGCGATCGGCAAGGGCGTCGTGAAACGCCAGGGCAAGGGCGTTGCGATCCTCGCCTTCGGTTCGATGGTGGCGCCGAGCCTGAAGGCGGCCGACGAATTGAACGCGACCGTGGCCGACATGCGTTTCGTGAAGCCGCTCGATGTCGAACTGGTGAAACGCCTGGCCAGGGACCACGATTACCTGGTGACGGTGGAAGAGGGCTGCATCATGGGCGGCGCCGGTTCGGCGGTGGCCGAGGCGCTGGCTTCGGAAGGTCTGGTCAAGCCGCTGCTGATGCTGGGCTTGCCGGACAAATTCATCGACCATGGGGATCCTGCGCTGCTGCTGGCGTCCGTCGGGCTGGATGCGCACGGGATCGGTAAATCCATTCGCGAGCGCTTCGGGATCGGGGAGCCGCGCCTGGTGGTGAACAATACCTGATCGGCTGGCCGCTTCACGCCGAACGCCATCCCGGCAAGACCGGGGTGGCGTTTTTTTTCGGCCGTGTCAGCGACGTGTTCCGAAAAGTGACAATTTTTTGTGTCAAATGTGTCGTATTTATGCAAAGCAACATAGATTGTAAATTCAGCATCGGTTACGCTTGAGCTTCCAGCCTGTTTCGGTGCATGCCCTTCCTCCGTGCCTTTCATTTCACAATTACCCAACATCTCCCGCCACTTTCCTTCGTCGCTGGAAGATGTCTACCAGGCCGATATGGCGGGCGAAAAAATCCGCATCTTTCATATCGCCTGCGCGCTCAGTTCGATGCTGTACTTGTGCTTTGCCGCCCTCGACATCGTCGTCCTGTCGAGCAACGTGGCGGCCGCATGGACCGTACGCGCAGTCGTGCTGCTGGCGACCGTTATGGCCGCAGTGTTCGCCCACCTGCAGCGCGAAGCCTTCCAGCGCCATTACACCGCTGGCGTATGCCTGGTCTATCTTGGCTGGGGCGCCGGTGTCGAGGCGCTGATCATGCTGTCGCATCCAACCGATCTTGCATGGAGCAGCTATTACGCCGGCCTGATGCTGGTATCGGTGGCCCTGTATGTCTGGAGTTACCTGCGTCCCTTGCATGCGGGCCTGGCCGGACTGGTGGTGGTGGGCAGTTACGTGGTGGTAGCCCTGTGCTACCAGCGCATGGGGGACCGCGGGCATTGGGTGCGCCTGGTGCAGAACGTCTGCTTTCTGATCGGGACCAACGTCGTCGGTATCTTTGCCTTGACGACGCGCGAGCGTTTTGCGCGCCAGGCTTTCCTGCTGAAGAACGCCCTGGTGCACGAGTTGCGGCTCGAAGAGGAGGCCAAGCGCCAGAGCGAATACCTGGCCGCGCACGATGCCTTGACCGGGCTGCCGAACAGGGTCACCTTCGTGCGCCGGCTGGGTGAACTGATGGGTACGCGCGCCGCAGGGGGAGCGGTGGGGGTGCTGTTCCTCGATCTGGACGGTTTCAAGCCGGTCAACGACCAGCATGGACATGCCGCCGGGGATCACGTGCTCGGCGTCGTCGCCCAGCGCATCCGCAACGCGATCCGTCCCGAGGATGTGGCGGCACGCATGGGCGGCGACGAGTTCGTGATCGCCTTGCCGCTTGCCGGCCAGGATGCGTCCATCGTCGAGCGCATCAGTGCCACGCTGCGCAGGTCGATCGCCGAGCCGATCGACTACGCCGGATGCAAGCTGCGGGTGACGGCAAGCATCGGGATGGCAATCCGCCACCAGGATGGCGGCAGCGCCGAGGAACTGCTCCATCTTGCCGACCAGAGCATGTACGAGTCCAAGCGCGGCTGCAAACAGCCGGTCTCCTGACGGTCAGTCCGACTGCGACATCGAAGGCGGCGCCTGCCGCGGGTCGGCGCCCCAGGTCTTGTTCGGTTCGGGGCCCATGGTGAACACGAGCGTGCCGCCGTTGTCGATATCGGCCTGGCTGAACCATGGCTTGTTCCATGGTTTGCCGTTGAGCGTGGCCGACTGGATGTACATGTTGCGGGCCGAGTTGTTGCGTGCGACGATCTCGAACACCTTGCCATTGCCCAGGTGCAGGCGAACCTGGTCGAAGATCGGGCTGCCCAGGATGTAGTCGGACGTCGACGGATCGACCGGGTAGAAGCCCATTGCGCTCAGGACGTACCAGGACGAGGTCGAGCCCTGGTCGTCCATGCCGGGATAGGCGTAGCCGCTGGCATCGCTGCCGTACAACTGGTCCAAAATGCGCCGCACCAGCGCCTGCGTTTTCCAGGGCTGGCCGCTCCAGGCATACAGGTAGGCTGCCTGCTGGTCCGGCTGGTTGCCCTGCACATATTGTCCGATCATGCCGGTGCAGTCGCGGCAGATGCCTTTGGGCGTGTAGGGCGTGGAGAAGAAGGCGTCGAGCTTGGTGTTGAACGCGGCGCGACCGCCCAGCAGGCCGATCAGACCGTGCACGTCCTGCGGCACCAGCCACAGCGTGGACCAGCCCGACGCTTCCTTCATCATGAAGTTGTAATAGGGTTCGCCCGGGTCGAAGGGCGAAATCCATTTGCCGTCGTCGGTACGGCCGCGCATGAATCCTGTCGACGCATCGAACACGTTGCGGTAGTTGGCAGCGCGGCGCAGGAACATCTGCGCATCATCGAGCTTGCCGAGCCGGCGCGCCATGTCGGACAGCACGTAGTCGTCCCAGGCGTATTCCAGCGTCTTGGCGACGCCGGCCTTGCCACCGGCGTAGGGTGGGCTCGGATTGCCCGGCGGGATGAGATCCGAGATCCAGCCGTTCTGCATGTACTCGGCCAGGTAGCCGCGCGGCCCCTTGGGGTCGAGCGCATTCTTGCGCAGGTAGGCATAGGCGGCGGCGTAGTCGAACGGAATCCCGCGCCGCATGGCACCGTCGTAGAGGAGCACCGCATGGTCGCCGTGGAACGAGGTGTTCATGTAGCCGCTTTCGCGGGCCATGTCGAGTTCCGAACGCATGATGTCCTGCACGACTTCCGGTTCGAGCAGCATCAGCAGCGCAATCTGGTTGCGGCCGGTATCCCAGAACGGTACCGGCCCGTAGTGGTCGTAGGCGGCCACTTCGGTATGGCCACCGGCGCCGGTAAAAGGTTCGCCCTTGCGGGCGACCAGCCACGGGCTGGCAAAGGAGTGGTACAGCGTCGAATAAAACAGCATGCGCTGCTTCGGGGTGCCGCCGCTGACTTCGACGCGGTCGAACAGCTGCGCCCAGGCGGCGCGCGCCTGCGCATGCACGCGCTCGAAGTTCCAGTCCGGTATTTCGGTGCGCAGGCGCTGCTCGGCTTCGGCCGCACTGTAGCCGTGCGCGATCCGCATCAGGACCTGTTCGCCCGCCCTGGTTACAAACGTGACGTAGGCGCCCGCATTGCCGCCGGATACCGTGCGGCGGTCGGCCTGGACATCCTTGTCGCCGATCGGGGCCCACTTGACCTCGGGGTTGGCATGGAAGGTGCCGAAGCCGGCGAACGGACGCGAGAACTCAGCGACGAACCAGGGGCCATCCGCGGCCGGGTTCTTGTCCTTGCGCGCGCTGACGCCGACGATCTTGCGGTCGCCGATCACTTTCACGTTGCCGCCGTCGCGGCGCAGGTCGAGCACGACGTTGGCGCGCCGGCTCTCGGGGAAAGTGAAGCGCATCAGGCTGGTCGAGCGCGTCGCCGTCAATTCCACCTTCGTCTTGAAGGTGGCGAGATCGACCTTGTAATAGCCGGGCGACGCTTTCTCGCTCGCCTTGTCGTAGTGCGACTGCGTATAACTCGGCGGCACGGTCCAGTCACCCACCACCGGCATGATGATCGGCCCGGCTTCGGCGCCATAGGCCGAGCCCCCGCCGGTGAAACCGATCATGGTCGGATTGTTATAGGCGTACGACACGGCCACGCCCATGGGATAACTGAGGTCGACGTTGTAATTGACCGGCGCCGGCTGGGTCAGGCTGTGCGGCAGCCGCGCGGCCGGCGAGGTCTGGCCGGAATACAGCACTTCTCCGGGTGGCGGCGCATTACCGATCAATGCCGGCCGGTCCAGGGGTGCGGTGCCGACCAGTGGATTGGCAACATCGACGGCCTTTTGCGCATGGACGGGGCCGACACCGACCAATGCCGCAATAACGGCGGCCTGGATGACACGACAGCGAAGATGTGCGGGAGAAGCGTACATGAGCGGAAAAGCCATCACGGCCAACTTGTTAGTGAACAACAAGTAATCTATACAAAAGCAGGCGATGCGCTCAATGAACTTTCAAATTTCCGGATCAGTTTATTTTGTTTAGTAAAAGATGCATGACTGGCCGGCCTCAAACCGTTTTATGCTGCCCCGGCACATGCAAGGACCGCGCCAGTAAATGCCCGGCCAGCCAGCCGCCCGCCAATCCGCCGATGTGCGCCGCATTGTCCGTATGCGGATAAACGAAGCCCGCCGAGAGATTAAACAGCAGAAAGGGCAGGATCGACCCGCGCAGGTCACTCACCACGGTCGGCGGCACGCCGCTGTTTGCGCGTCCGATGAACGCCAGCAGCCCGCCGATGATGCCGAAAATCGCCCCGGATGCGCCGACGCTGTTCACGTGCGGGTTCCACAGCACGCTGGCCAGGCTGCCGGCCAGGCCCGCCAGCAGATACAGCCCGGCAAACCGCAGGCTGCCGAAGATCCGTTCGACCAGGCGTCCGACCTGCCACAGCGCGAACATGTTGAAAGCCAGGTGCAGCACGCTGCCGTGCAGGAACATCGAGGTGAACAGGCGCCACCACTGGCCTTTCAGCGTCCAGGGACCGTAGTTGGCGCCCCAGGTGATCAACTGGTGCGAACGCCGTATCGCGTCCGCACCCGCCCCCCAGGCCAGCAGCGACTGCGCATTGATTGCGGTATGGCCCTGGCGCACAAACCACATGAGAAAGAAGATGCCGACGTTGGCCACCAGCAGGCACCAGATCACCGGCGTCGACGGGCTCCAGTAGTCGATGCGGTCGTGGAACACGTTGCGCTCGGCATACTCGACCTCGAACCGGGCCGTGCGGCGCTGGGGCAGCAGCGCGGCGATGCGCTGGGCGGCCTCGCGGCTGCCGGCGCTGAAGCCGACTTCCCGTTCCTGTACCTGGGCCTGCTGCACCTCGAGCACGTCGAAGACCACGTCCTCGCCCTCGACGCGCACGTTGACGATGTCGGCCATGCGCAGGCGGTGCTGTTCGCGCTGCGAAAAGCGGAACGAGCGGTGGCTGTTGCCGCGCACGGTGACGAAGTCGGGTTCGACCGTCACCTGGCCCGCGCCCTGGAACAGGAAGGGGTTCATCGGCCAGTTCTGGCCGCCGCGGTAGAAACGGACGTCGTAGCTCGCAGTTCCCTCCATCTTCGCTGCCATGCGCGCTCCGTCAGCCGCGCTTGCGCTCGTGCTGCCACAGCACGTCGCTGCCGCCGGCGTGGCGGTTCAGCACGCGCGCCAGCACGAACATCAGGTCGGACAGGCGGTTCACGTACTGGCGCGGCTGGGCGTTGATCGTTTCGCCGTGCGACAGCGCGACGATGCTGCGCTCGGCACGGCGGCACACGGTGCGGCAGACGTGGGCGAGGGAGGCGGCGCGCGAGCCGGCCGGCAGGATGAATTCCTTCAGCACCGGCAGGTCGGCGTTGTATTTTTCCAGCAGGCCGTCCAGGCGCGCCACGTGCTCGTCCTTGATCATCTGGTAGCCGGGGATGCACAGCTCGCCGCCGAGGTCGAACAGGTCGTGCTGGATCGAGACCAGTTCTTCGCGCAAGTCCGGGGGCATGTCTTCGCACAACAACAGGCCGACGAAGGAGTTCAGTTCGTCGACGTCGCCCAGCGACTGGATGCGGGCGCTGTCCTTGCCGGTGCGGCTGCCGTCGCCCAGTCCGGTACTGCCGTCGTCGCCGGTGCGGGTCGCGATCTTCGAAAGTCGATTGCCCATGTTGATGTCCTGCCTGTAAAAAAAGATAGCCGGAGCATACGCCAAAACGATGTAATTGTGCTTAGAATCGAAGCATGCTCCCATCGATTGAAGTCGATCCCATTCGTCGCGCCGAGGTGGCCCGGGCCCTGCGTGCCGTCCTGCCCGAACGCTGCGTGCTGGCCGATCCCGAAGATACGCGCCCCTACGAGTGCGACGGCCTGGCGGCCTACCGCCAGCTGCCGATGGTCGTCACGCTGCCCGACGACGAAGCGCAGGTGCAGGCCATCCTGCAGGTCTGCCGGACACTCCATGTGCCGATCGTGCCGCGCGGCGCCGGCACCGGGCTGTCGGGCGGGGCCCAGCCGCTGGCCGACGGCGTGGTCATCTCTACCGCGCGCCTGAACCGCATCCTGAAACTCGAACCCTACGCGCGCAGGGCCACCGTGCAGCCCGGCGTGCGCAACCTGGCGATTTCGGAAGCGGCGGCGCCCTTCGGCCTGTACTACGCGCCGGATCCGTCGTCGCAGATCGCCTGCACCATCGGCGGCAACGTGGCCGAGAATTCGGGCGGCGTGCACTGCCTCAAATACGGGCTCACGGTGCACAACGTGCTGCGCGTGCGCGTCTGCACGATCGAAGGCGACGTGATCGAACTCGGCGGCGAGGCGCTGGACGCGCCCGGATTGGATTTGCTGGCGGTGTTCATCGGCTCGGAAGGCATGCTCGGCATCGTCACCGAAGTCACGGTAAAACTGGTGCCGAAACCGGCGATGGCTCAGGTGATCATGGCATCGTTTGCTGACGTAGCCGCGGGCGGCAACGCGGTCGCCAGCGTGATCGCGGCCGGCATCATCCCGGCCGGGCTGGAGATGATGGACCGGACTTCGTCGCGCATGGTCGAGCCCTTCGTCAAGGCCGGCTACGACCTCGACGCCGCCGCCATCCTGCTGTGCGAAGCCGACGGCACCGCGCTCGAGGTGGCCGAGGAGATCGAGCGCATGGCCGCCGTCTTGACGGAAGCCGGCGCCAGCGCCATCACGGTCTCGCAGAACGAGGCCGAACGCCTGCGCTTCTGGTCCGGCCGCAAGAACGCCTTCCCGGCGGCCGGACGCATCTCGCCGGATTACTACTGCATGGACGGCACCATCCCGCGCAAGCACCTGGCGCACGTGCTGGCGCGCATCGAGGAAATGGAAGGCATCTACGGCCTGCGCTGCGCCAACGTATTCCATGCGGGCGACGGCAACATGCATCCGCTGATCCTGTTCGATGCCAACCAGCCGGGCGAACTGCAGCGCGCCGAGGATTTCGGCGCCGCCATCCTGGCGCTGTGCGTGGAAGTGGGCGGCACCATCACCGGCGAACATGGCGTCGGCGTCGAGAAGATCGATTCGATGTGCGTGCAGTTCGGTGCGCGCGAACTGGAAGCTTTCTTCACGCTCAAGCGCGCCTTCGATCCCGGCATGCTGCTCAATCCGAACAAGGCGATACCGACGCTGAACCGCTGCGCGGAGCTGGGCCGGATGCGGGTGAGCGGCGGGGTATTACCGTTTGCGGGGCTACCGAGGTTTTAGACATGCAGCACATTATCGAACAATTCCGGGAGCAGGTGCGGGCCGCCGCGCGTGACGGGCGTGCGCTGTGCATCCGCGGCGGCGGCAGCAAGGACTGGTACGGCCAGCAGCTTGATGGCGACATCCTCGACACGCGCGCCTACCGCGGCATCGTCGACTACGAGCCGACCGAACTGGTGATCACCGCGCGCTGCGGCACACCGCTGGCCGAGATCGAAGCCGCGCTGCTGGAACAGCGCCAGATGCTGGCCTTCGAGCCGCCGCATTTCGGCGCCGCCAGCACGCTGGGCGGGGCGATCGCCGCCGGCCTGTCCGGTCCGCGGCGTGCCGGCAGCGGCGCCCTGCGCGACTTCGTGCTGGGCGCCAGGCTGCTGGACGGGAAGGGCGAGGTGCTGGGCTTCGGCGGCCAGGTGATGAAGAACGTGGCCGGCTACGACGTCGCGCGCCTGCTGGCCGGTTCGCTCGGCACGCTGGGTGTGCTGCTGGAGGTGTCGGTGAAGGTGCTGCCGATTCCGGTCGCCGAGACCACGCTGCGCTTTGCCCTCGGTGAGCCCGATGCCATCCGCATGCTCAACGAATGGGCCGGGCAGCCGCTGCCGGTGTCCGCCAGTTGCTGGCATGACGGCATGCTGGCGCTGCGCCTGTCCGGTGCGCGGGCGGCGGTCGACGATGCGGTGCGTTCGCTCGGCGGGGAGGTGATGCCCGATTGCGCGGCGTTCTGGGTCGGCGTGCGCGAGCAGCGCCACGCCTTCTTCATGCGCAGCCTGGACGACGATGCGGCCTTGTGGCGCCTGTCGCTGCCGTCCACCGCCGGCCCGATCGCGCTGGGATCCCAGCTGATCGAATGGGGCGGCGCCCAGCGCTGGCTGCGCGCACCGGGCGATGCCGCCACCGCGCAGCACATCCGCAGCGTGGTGGCGGCCGCCGGCGGCCATGCGACCCTGTTCCGCGGCGGTGACAAAAGCGTCGGCGTGTTCCAGCCGCTGGCACCCGCCATCGCCCGCATCCACGCGCGCCTGAAAGCCGGCTTCGATCCGGCCAACATCTTCAACCCCGGCCGCATGGTTTGAAAGAGCCCTCATGCAAACGAATCTCGCCGATTTCATCAAGGGCACGCCCGAGGGCGAGGAAGCCGACGCCATCCTGCGCGCCTGCGTCCACTGCGGCTTCTGCACCGCCACCTGCCCGACCTACCAGTTGCTGGGTGACGAACTCGATGGTCCGCGCGGGCGCATCTACCTGATCAAGCAGGTGCTGGAAGGCGTGGCGCCGACCCGCAAGACCCAGCTGCACCTGGACCGCTGCCTGACCTGCCGCAACTGCGAAACCACCTGTCCGTCGGGGGTGAAGTACGGCCGCCTGGTCGACATCGGGCGCAAGGTGGTCGAAGCGCGCGTGCCGCGTCCGCTGGGGGAGTACGTGAAACGCACCACGCTGAAGGAATTCCTGCGCCGCGGCGACCTGTTCAAGCCGGCCTTCAAGGCCGGGCAGGCATTGCGGCCGCTGTTTCCGCGGACGCTCGCAGACAAGCTGCAGCCCGCCCGTCCCCCCGGTCGCTGGCCTACGCGCGCGCATGCGCGCAAGATGCTGGCGCTGGCCGGCTGCGTGCACCCGGCGATGGCGCCCAACATCAACGCCGCCGCCGCGCGCGTGCTCGATGTGCTGGGCGTGCAGCTGCTGGAGGCGCCCAAGGCCGGCTGTTGCGGGACGCTGCGCTATCACATGAACGACCAGGAGGGCGGCCTGGACGACATGCGCCGCAACGTCGACGCCTGGTGGCCGTACGTCGAGCAGGGCGCCGTCGAGGCGATCGTGATGACGGCATCCGGCTGCGGGGTCACGGTCAAGGAGTACGGCCACCTGCTGGCGCACGATCCGGCCTATGCGGACAAGGCAGCACGCATCGCGGCGCTGACCAAGGACCTGTCCGAGATCCTGCCCGAGTTCGAAGGCGAGATCGCAGCCGCATTTGCATCGACAATGGCGGACCGCATCCAGGAACGCGTGGCCTTCCACCCGCCGTGTACACTCCAGCATGGCCAGCAGATCCGCGGCAAGGTCGAAGGCGTGTTGCGCGCCGCCGGCGTCGACGTCGTGCTGTGCGCCGAGAGCCACCTGTGCTGCGGCTCGGGCGGCATGTATTCGGTGCTCCATCCCGAGCTCGGGCAGCAGCTGCGCGATCGCAAGCTGGCCCACCTGGCCGCGACCGGGGCGCAGGAGATCGTGTCGGCGAATGTCGGCTGCATCGGCCACCTGCAGTCCGGCACGCGCACCCCGGTCACGCACTGGATAGAATTCATCGATAGAGCTTTAACCACGAGCGCTTCAAGCGCGCGTACATTGACTGGAGCAACTGTTTGATCAAGGTATCCCATTCCCTCCTCGCCGCCGGGTTCGCCCTCGGCCTCGCCGCCAGCGCGCAGGCGGCACCGAAACCGGCATCGAAGGCACTCGAACCCAATGCCGAAGGCTTCCTGACCCTGTACATCGGCCTGTGCATGAACCACCTGAGCGACCTCCAGGCCTTGCGCACCAACCTGCTGCGCGGCGAGGCGCCCAAGCTGCCGCCCGAGAGCGCGGCGCGCTTCCTCAACGGGCTGCCGGGCGACGCCTGGCCGGTGCCCTACAAAGGCCAGCTGGGGAACTACGTGGTGGCGCTGCCGGCCGGGAACAACATGTGCACGCTGCATGCGCGCCACGCCGATCCGGCCACCGTCGAACGCGCTTTCCTGAAGGTGGTGGAAAAGGCGCCGTCGCCGCTGGTCGCCAAGCGCGGCAAGAGCCAGGAGCGCGCGGGCGGCGCGGCCGGCAAGCTGCGTACCTTGTCCGCCACCTGGGTCCAGCCGGGTGCCGACCGCCGGATGCAGTTCATGGTGACCACGGCAGCCTCCGACAAGGCCGGGCGGCAGGCGGTGGGCTCGGTGGCGATCGTGATGGACGCCAAGCCATGACCGGCCCGGTGCGCCGCCGCACCGTCGACCTGTCCGCTTACCCGGACCTGGTCGTGATCTACCTGGGCATGCGCGTGAATACGATGACGGGCCTGAAGACCCTGTTCGGCTTCGGCCCGAAGATCGCGCAGTCGGTGGCGGCCGCACCGGAAGGCTTGCTGGTGCACGAGACGATGCTGTACTCGCTGTTTCCGCCGCACCTGGGCATGCGCCAGTACTGGCGCGACTTCGAGACGCTCGAGGCCTGGGCGCGATCCGAGCCGCACCGCGCCTGGTGGAAGCAGTTCCTGCACGATTCCGGCGGCACCGGCTTCTGGCACGAAACCTACTTCATGGACGGCGGGATGGAAGCGGTGTACGACGACATGGCCAACGATATCGGCTTCCTGCGCTTCGCACCGGCCCAGGATGCGCGCGGCGGCATGTTTTCCGCGCGCGGGCGGGCGCGCCGGCAGGGCAGTGCGGCGTCGCCGGCGCCGGTGGATGAGACCAAGCTGTATCCTTGAATGCCTTACTACGAGGAGAACCAGCATGCTGACGTTGAATAACATGGACAATCGGCTGGTCGACAAGCTCGGCGTACTCGCCGCGAAAGCCGTCGAAGACGCGCTCGCGTCGGGCCTGACCTGGGACCAGGCCATCATGGCGTTCGGGGTCGCCAGCAAGGCGATCGCCGTCAAGGCGGCCAGCCAGGCCAACGCCGCGCCGGCCGAATTTGCGGCGCATGCGGAAAAACGCCTGAAATACGGGATGGACCACAGCGCGGAGGTGCTGCGCTCCTTCCTCGGCTGAATCGATCTGCATCTGGCGCCGCCTGGCTGCATCTCGCGCCGCCGGCAGGCGCTTCGTCGCATGCCGTCCCGCCGCCCGGCGGCCGCTGGCAAAGTCATGCCACATCAACTGACTTTGCGGAGCCGACCATGCTGATCCACTCATTGACTCAAATCGTCACCCATACCCCGATCTACGTCTGGGCCATCCTTGCCTTTCTCGTCCATCGCGGCATGATCGCCATGCGCGACCGCGACGTGGAGCTCCGCAAACTGTGCATCATCCCGGTCGTCATGCTGCTGCTGTCGCTGCAGGACATCGCGGCCAGGTTCGGCCTCGACGGCATCGCGCTGGGCGCCTGGGTGGCCGGTGTGGCGATTGCGGTGCCGCCGGTGCTGCTGTTCGGCGCCAGCCGTATCGCGGCGGGCAGTGCACCCGGCACGGTGCGGGTACGCGGCAGCCGGGTGCCGCTGGCGATGATGATGGCGGTGTTCTTCACCAAATACACGGCATCGGTGATGCTGGCGGTCTTCCCGCAGGCGCACCAGAACGCGCTGGTCGCCGGCCTGGTCTGCACCCTGTTCGGACTGTTCAACGGCATCTTCCTCGGCCGGCTGGCGCGCGACCTCTGGACCGTGCTCGGCCTGCAAACCAGTGCCGCCGTGCCGGCTCGCCCCATCTGAAGCCCGCTTCGCCACAAACCGGTTGTTCCCCATTGGCCGAAGCGGCATCCTGTTCGAAACACCAACGAAGAGGATGCGATGAAACGACGTGATCTGTTGAAGGCTTCGGTCTCCGCCGGGCTGCTGCAAGCCCTGCCGCTGCCGGCGCCGGCGCGGGAAGGGAAGGCGAGCTTCAGCCGGGCACGTCCCGGTACGCCGCAGTGGCCGACAGCGGGCGCGTGGCAAGCCCTGCGCACGCAACTCGACGGCCGCCTGCTGGTGCCGGTCTCGCCCTTTGCCCGCGGCCAGCGCGATGCCGTGCGCGCCGCAGCGCTGGACGGCATCAAGAACCCGTACTTCATCGGCGACCACCCGGCGCTGACCCAGACCAGCGGCTGGCAGGACGCCTGGACCTCCCAGGTCAGCGCCTATGCCGTGGCGGCGCGCGATGCCGCGGACGTTGCGGCGGCAGTGAAGTTCGCACGGCGCCACAACCTGCGGCTGGTGGTCAGGGGCGGCGGCCACAGTTACATGGGCGCCTCCAACGCGCCCGATTCGCTATTGGTATGGACGCGCGCGATGAACCGGGTGACGCTGCACGACGCCTTCGTCGCCCAGGGCTGCGCGCCGGCCACGGCCCAGCCGGCGGTGAGCATCGGCGCCGGCGCGATGTGGGCCGATGCCTATGCCGAAGTCACCACGCGCGGCGGCCGCTACGTGCAGGGCGGCGGCTGCACCACCGTCGGCGTGGCCGGGCTGGTGCAGGGGGGCGGCTTCGGCAGCTTCTCGAAGCGCTTCGGCACCGCGGCGGCCAGCCTGATCGAGGCGGAAGTCGTTACCGCCGACGGCGAAATCCGCATCGCCAACGCCTGCACCCACCCGGACCTGTTCTGGGCGCTCAAGGGCGGTGGCGGCGGCAGCTTCGGCGTGGTCACCCGGCTGACGCTGCGCACCCACGTGCTGCCCGACTTCTTCGGTGCCGTGTCCGGCGAGATCACGGCAGCAGACGACGACGCCTGGCGCGCGCTGGTCGCCCGCTTCATCGACTTTTATGGCGAGCGCCTGTTCAACGAACACTGGGGCGAGCAGGTGTCGCTGCGCGACGGCCGGCGCCTGAAACTGTCGATGGTGTTCCAGGACCTGACCCGGGCGCAGGCGGAAGCCGTGTGGGCGCCGTTCTTCGCCTGGGTCAGGGAACGCAAGGACTACAGCTTCGCGGCGGCGCCCAGCGTGCTCGCGGTGCCGGCGCGCCGCTTCTGGGACCCACAGCTGTTCCAGAAATATGCGCCCGGGATCGTCACGATGGACGGCCGCCCGCAAGCCTCGCCGGACCATTTCGTCTGGAGCGGCGACCGCGAACAGGCCGCCTGGTTCATCCACGGCTACCAGTCGGCCTGGCTGCCGTCCCGGCTGCTCGGCAAGGACGACAAGGCGAAGCTGGTCGATGCGCTGTGCGCCGCCGCCGACCAGTGGTGGGTCGAGCTGCACTTCAACAAGGGCATCGCCGGCGCACCGCAGGCCGTGCTGGATGCCACGCGCGACACCGCGATGAACCCGGCCGTGCTCGACGCCTTTGCACTGGCGATCATCGCCGGCGGCGGCGACGCTGCGTTTCCCGGCATGCCCGCCGCCACGGCCGATCCTGCGCGTGCGCGCCAGCGTGCGGCAGGTATCCGCAGCGCCATGGATGCGTTATTGAAGGCGGCGCCTGATGCGGGCGCTTACGTATCCGAGAGCGATTATTTCCAGGCGCGCTGGCAGGATGCCTACTGGGGCGGCAACCATGCGCGGCTGGCGAAGGTGAAGCAGGCGGTCGATCCAGAGGGCTTGTTCTTCGTGCATCACGGGGTGGGGAGCGAGGGCTGGAGTGCGGATGGGTTCACACGGGTCGAACCGGGACGCCAGCCCACGTGAAGTGCGGCGCCGTGGTAGCATCGGCGCCCCATGTTCGTGTTGGTTGGAGATTCCCGTGAGTTTCGTGTTTCGATTGATATCCCAGGACGAGGACGCGGCACCTTCGGTCGCGTTCCAGGATTCGATCAGTCCCGGCTACGTCCCGCTGTGGGAAAAGGTCGGCGTCTACGATGCCCTGTACAACAGCGACGGCCAGCGCGGGCGCGACATCTCGCGCGCGGTCGCCTACGGCATCGACCAGCTGGTCGAGGACGAATCGCTGGGCCGCCTGCTGCCGCCCACCTGCCGCCTGGGCGAGGCGATCGCCTTCCTGGAAAACGTGCACCGCGGCTGCGTCACGCACGCATCAAGCATCGTCGAAACGCGCTAGCGCCGCGCTCAGACTGCATTCTGCTGGCGCGGCATGTCCCTGCTCGGCGCATTGCCGAACAGGCGCGCGTACTCGCGGCTGAACTGCGACGCGCTGACGTAGCCGACGCGCCCGCCCGCGGCGCTGGCCCCCATCCCTGTCGACATCAAGCGGCGTGCCTCGTGCAGCCGTAACACTTTCTGGTACTGCAAGGGACTCATCGAGGTCACCGACTTGAAATGCTGGTGCAGCGTCGATGCGCTCATGTGCACCATGCCGGCCAGCGCGTCGATGCTGACCGGCTGGTCGAAGTGGTCGCGGAGCCAGCTCACCGCCCTGGCGATGCGGTGGGTGCCGGAATCGGCCTGCCCGATCTGCGCCAGCCGTCCGCCGATGGGGCTGCGCAGCAGGCGGATCAGCAGCTCGTCGATCACCAGCGGCGCCAGCAGGGCGGCATCGAGCGGATCGTCCATCAATGCCATCAGCCGCGCGGCGGCGTCGACGATCGCATCGCCGGCCTGGGCCAGGTACAGCGCGCGGCCTTCGCGCACGCGCGGCGGCCCGTCCGGGTACACCTTCAAGGTCAGCGCGGCGATGCGCTGCGGGTCGAGGTCGAGCCGGAAGCACAGGTAGGGCCGGGCGGGCGTCGCCTGCAGCACCTGGGCCGCGACCGGCAGGTCCACGGAAAACACCAGCATGCGCGAGGCATCGTAGGTGTAGGCCTCGCCGCCCAGCAGCACCGTCTTGGCACCCTGGGCGATGATGCAGACGGACGAGCCCTGCACGCCGTGCACCAGGTCCGCGTTCGGCCGCGATGCGCGGATCGCATGGACGCCGGGCACGCACAGCTCGACACTGCCGTCGGCCGGCGTGTGGGCGCGCAGCAGGGCCGCCAGCCGGGCGACAGGTGGACTGGTAGCCGGAATCGGATCGGCGAGCTTGTTCATGTAATCCAGCATACCTTCTGTTCCCGGCCTTGCCTACTCAGGCCGCATGGTCAGTCGAACGAGACAGCGTCTCGAAGGCCCTGATCTCGTCCAGGCGGCCCTGTAGCGACCCGGTGACCATGCCGACGGCGTCGCTTCCGGCCAGGAACTGCTTCGGCGGCGACTGCATCGCGGCCAGCTCCACCAGCGCCGTACCCAGCCGGGCCGGATCGCCAGCCTGGCGGCCGTTGTAGGCTTCGTAGGCGTCGCGCACGGCCCCTCCGGCGGCGTAGTCGTCGATGGTCGCGGCGCTATACTGGACCGACGTGGGCTTCAGGAAGTCGGTGCGGAAGAAGCCGGGTTCCACCACGGTGACCGTGATGCCGAAGCGCGCGACCTCCATCCCGATCGATGCCGACAGGCCCTCGACCGCGTACTTGCTGGCGCAGTACACCGACGCACCGTCGAAGCCGAGCGCACCGCCCACCGACGACAGGTTGAACACGTGGCCGGCGCGCTGGCGCCGCATCACCGGCAGCACGGCCCGCATCACGTGCATCAGGCCGAACACGTTGGTGGCGAACTGCTGTTCGACGGCCTCCGCATCGATTTCCTCGAAATTCCCGAGCAGCCCGTAGCCGGCATTGTTGACCAGTACGTCGATGCGGCCAAAGCGTGCGACCGCGGCCTGCACGGCGGCCTCGATCTGCGCCCGGCTGGTGACGTCCAGCTCGGCCAGCGCAATGCGGTCGGCAGGCGCTTCTGCGTGGACGGTGCGCAGCTGGTCGAGACTGCGGCCGGTGGCGACGACCCGGTGGCCGGCCTGCAGCGCCGCCTTGACGATGTGGGCGCCGATGCCGCGGCTGGCGCCGGTGATGAACCATACTTGAGTCATGTGCTTCTCCTTGAAGTGGCCGCCCGGTCGGGTGGCTGACGAAGGAGATTCTAGGTAGCGGGGCAGGGGCCGGCTTGCCTGAAAGTCCGGAGGATTGACGCATTCCTTTCGTGCTGGCCGTGTATGCTGTCGTCTTCGACTTCAGCCATACCGCACCATGCCACGCCCGACCATCACCTTCTCGAACGAGACTCTCACCCGCGACCGCATCGAACAAAGCCTGGCCGAGGATGCCTTGTTGGTGTTCGACACCTGCGACCTGGAAGGCGCCGACCTGTCGCGCCTGAACCTGCAGGATTGCGTATTCCGCCATTGCGCCGTGGCCGAGGCCTCCTTTTATGCCGCCAACCTGGCGCGCACGCGCTGGCAGCGCTGCCGCGGCGGCCATGCCGATTTCGAGTCGAGCGACCTGGTGGACGCCGTCTTCGAATCCTGCGACCTGAATAATGCGAGCTGGCGCCGCACCAAGCTGGCATCCAGCACCTTCCGCGGCTGCAAGCTGACCGGCGCCCGCTTCGAGGAAGTCGGCCAGCTCGGCCTGAGCTTCGAGGATTGCCTGCTGGTCGGCGCCGACCTGCGCCGCATGTCCTTCCGCAAGGCCAGGCTGAGCGGCCTGGATTTTTCGGAAGCCGACCTGGCCGGCTGCGATTTCCGCCAAGCGGTGTTCGAAGGCGGCAGCCTGCGCGACGCCCACATCAAGGACGCGCGCTTCGAACAGGCCGACCTGCGCGAAGCCGATCTGGGCGGCCTGAAACTGTCGAACGCCAAGCTGTTTGCCGGGGCTACGATCTCGCCGCGCCAGGCTGCCGAGCTGGTGCGGGCGATGGGGTTGAATGTTGCGTGATGTGACGATTCGATAGTTTCGTACGACGCTGCCCGTGGCACAATCGCAGGCTGCATTCGATGAAAGGCGGTCATGGGCAATCGTGTGTCACGCATCACGTTTTATTTGGCCGGTCTGCTGCTGTCGGCCACGCTGACCGGCAGCACCTGGGCAGTGGGGCTCAAGGTGCATGAAGACGGCATGCGCATACGGGTCGGGCACAGCCTGGTCGATGACAGCTTGCCGCTGGAAGATAAACGGGTCGCGCAGAAGCGCGAATACGATGCCATCATGGCGTGGTTCGAGCGATGAAACGCCTCTTGCGACGACACCTCGGGGCCTGCATCGCAGGCCTCCTGCTGGCCGCGCCGGCGTTGTCCGCCCCGATGACGTGCAAGGCCGCGGCAACGCCGGTGGAAAAGGCGATGTGCGCCAGTCCGGACCTGGTCGCGGCCGACCGCAAGATGGCCGCCTCCTTCGCGCAGCGCCTGCAGCAATGCCCGCCATCCGAACAACCATTGCTGCGCCAGACCCAGAAGTTCTGGCTGCGCGACCGCGACGCCTGCTCGAATGCCTTGTCCGAGACCGACAGCGGCGCCGTCGCGCGCTGCGCCGCCGAGCGGATGGGCGAGCGTATCGCGCAGCTCGACCGCATCGGTGCCGCGTGCAACCTGGATGCGGTCTCGGACGAGTACCGCTACGTCGACGCGGATTATCTTGCGGCCCACGGCCGCCAGTATGTCGGCAAGGAAGTCTCGGTCTGGGCTGGCATCGAGCTGACCAGCTGCGACGTGCAATCGGACGACCTGACCGCCACGCTGAGGTCCGGGCGCGGCAAGGCGGATTTTTCGGCCCACTTCAAGGCGATGCCGCCGCTGCGGCGGGAGTGGTTGTGTGCCCAGCGGCCGTCCTCGAGCTGGAAAGGCACCGTGCGCCAGGAGCACGGCGTCGTCTACCTGTACCTGACCGATATCCTGGGCGAACCTTTATGAACCGGGCATGAAACGCATATTCTTTATCTGCAGCCAGAACCGCCTGCGCAGCCCGACCGCGGAACAGGTGTTTTCGACCTGGCCAGACGTCGAGACCGATTCGGCGGGGCTGGGCAAGGACGCCGACGTGCCGCTGTCGCCCGAGCAGATCGCCTGGGCGACGATGATCTTCGTGATGGAGAAGCGGCACCGCAACCTGCTGTCGAAAAAGTTCAGGCACCACCTGAACGGCAAGCGCGTGATCTGCCTGGATATCCCGGACGATTACGATTACATGCAGCCGGAACTGGTCCGGCTGCTGCAGGCAAAGACGGGGCCTTTCCTGCGCTAGCCGCCGGCGCGCTTACTGCTGCAGCACCTGCTCGATCTCGTCGGCGATGTCCTCGGGCTTGGTCTGCGGCGCATAGCGGTGGACCACCTTGCCGTCCGGGCCGATCAGGAACTTGGTGAAGTTCCACTTGATCGCTTCGGTGCCCAGCACGCCGGGCGCCTCGCCCTTCAAGTGCTTCCACAGCGGGTGCGCAGCGTCGCCGTTGACCTCGACCTTGGCAAACATCGGGAAGGTGACGCCGTAGTTCTTTTCGCAAAAGTCGCCGATCTCGGCTTCCGTGCCCGGTTCCTGGTGGCCGAACTGGTCGCAGGGGAAGCCCAGCACTTCGAAGCCATGGCCGCGTTCGTGCAGTTCGCGGTACAGGGTTTCGAGACCCTGGTACTGCGGCGTGAAGCCGCATTTGCTGGCGGTGTTCACGATGAGCAGCACCTTGCCGCGGTATTGCGCGAGGTCGACCGGCTTGCCGTCGAGGGCAGTGGCCTGGAAGTCGTAAACGTTCATGATATCTCCTGCATCCTGTATTAGTATGAATGCAAGAGTGTACGGCAAAGCGCCGGCACGTGTGCACAGCCCGACGCCTGCCGGAAAGGAAGACGATGCCAGCCGCCATGAACGTTCCACTCGCCCTCGGCGCCGTGCTCAGCGCCGTCGCCGCGCTCCTCCATCTCGGCATCATCGCCGGCGGACCGGCCTGGTATCGCTTCTTCGGCGCCGGCGAGCGCTTTGCGCGGGCGGCGGGACAGGGCAGGTGGTATCCGACGATCGTCACGGCCTGTATCGCGGCGATGCTGGGTGCATGGTCGGTCTATGCGCTGGCCGGGGCGGGTGTCATCGGGACCTTGCCGATGCTGAAGGCGGCGCTGGTCGGGATCACCGCGGTCTATCTGGTGCGCGGGGTCGCGTTTGCGCCGCTGGTGCTGGCCAGGGGCGGCAGGATCACGCCGTTCGTGGTGTGGAGTTCAGTGATTTGTTTCGGGTACGGCCTGGTGCACCCGGCGGGATTGGTGCAGCGCTGGGCGGTGCTGTAGGCAGCCACCGCCCAACGCCGCTTCAGACGAGGCCGAGGTTCTCGGTCCCGGCCGAGAAATCGCGGTTCTTCGCGTGCTTGCTGTTGAGCTTGATGTTCAGCCGCAGGTCGTTCACCGAATCCGCATTGCGCAGCGCATCTTCATACGAGATCTTGTCAGCTTCGTACAGGTCGAACAGCGCCTGGTCGAAGGTCTGCATGCCCAGTTCCCTCGACTTCTTCATGATCTCCTTGATCTCATGGACCTCGCCCTTGAAGATCAGGTCCGAGATCAGCGGTGAATTCAGCAGGATCTCCATCGCCACCACGCGGCCCTTGGCTTCCTTTTTCGGGATCAGGCGCTGGGAAATCAGGCCCTTCAGGTTCAGCGACAGGTCCATCAGCAACTGCTGGCGGCGCTCTTCGGGGAAGAAGTTGATGATGCGGTCGAGCGCCTGGTTCGAGCTGTTGGCGTGCAGCGTGGCCAGGCACAGGTGGCCGGTTTCGGCAAAGGCGATCGCATGTTCCATCGTCTCGCGGTCGCGGATCTCGCCGATCTGGATCACGTCCGGCGCCTGGCGCAGGGAGTTCTTCAGCGCGGCTTCGAAGCTGTCGGTGTCGACGCCCACTTCGCGCTGGGTGATCACGCAGTTGCGGTGCGGGTGCACGAATTCGACCGGGTCTTCGATCGTGATGATGTGGCCGTAGCTGTTCTCGTTGCGGTAGCCGACCATCGCCGCCAGCGAGGTCGATTTGCCGGAGCCGGTGGCGCCGACCATGATCACCAGGCCGCGCTTGGTCATGATCACGTCCTTCAGCACTTCCGGCAGCTGCAGGTCGTCGAACTTCGGGATGGTGGTCGTGATCACGCGCAGCACCATGCCCACGCATCCCATCTGCATGAAGGCGGACACACGGAACCGGCCCAGGTCGCCGGGGCTGATCGCGAAGTTGGCTTCTTTCGAGAGTTCGAAGCCGGCGGCCTGCTTGTCGTTCATGATGGCGCGCGCCAGGTCGGCGGTGTGGCCGCCGCTGAGGGCCTGGCTCGATACCGGCGTCATCTTGCCGTCGATCTTGATCGCCGGCGGGAAGCCCGAGGTGATGAACAGATCGGAGCCGCCCTTGCTGACCATCAGGCGCAGCAGGTCGAACATGAATTTGGAGGCCTGGTCGCGTTCCATGATGATCCTTGCTTAACCAGGGAAGTTTTCCGGGATCTTGGCCGAGTAGCGCGCCACGCTCGAGGAGATCACGTTGCGGCGCACCAGGTCGGTCAGGTTCTGGTCCAGGGTCTGCATGCCGGCGCTGGAGCCGGTCTGGATCGCCGAGTACATCTGCGCGATCTTGGCTTCGCGGATCAGGTTGCGGATCGCCGGGGTGCCGATCATGATCTCGTGGGCGGCCACGCGGCCGGTACCGTCCTTGGTTTTCAAGAGCGTCTGCGAAATGACCGCCTGCAGCGATTCCGACAGCATCGCGCGCACCATTTCTTTTTCCTCGGCCGGGAACACGTCGACGATACGGTCGATGGTCTTGGCGGCCGAGGACGTATGGAGCGTCCCGAACACCAGGTGGCCGGTTTCCGCGGCCGACAGCGCCAGGCGGATGGTCTCGAGGTCGCGCAATTCGCCGACCAGGATCGCATCCGGGTCTTCACGCAGGGCCGAACGCAGTGCGTTGTTGAAGGACAGCGTGTGCGGGCCGACTTCGCGCTGGTTGATCAGGCACTTCTTGGAATCGTGCACGAACTCGATCGGGTCCTCGATGGTGAGGATGTGGCCGTACTCGTTTTCGTTGAGGTGGTTGACCATCGCGGCGAGGGTGGTCGACTTGCCGGAACCGGTCGGTCCCGTCACCAGCACCAGGCCGCGCGGCTTCATCGCCAGTTCGGCGAAGATCTTCGGCGCGTTCAGCTCTTCCAGCGACAGGATTTTCGAAGGAATCGTCCGCATCACGGCCGAGGCGCCGCGTTCCTGGTTGAAGGCGTTGACGCGGAAGCGCGCCAGCCCCGGAATCGCGAACGAGAAGTCGCACTCCAGCACTTCCTCGTACTGCTTGCGCTGGCCGTCGTTCATGATGTCATAGATCATGCCGTGCACGTCCTTGTGCTCGAGCGGCGGCAGGTTGATGCGGC
>Ga0308160_10002438_pt1 | contig 22519 bp, 25 predicted proteins | sample PhyFR1_FD_201036 | JGI IMG/M metagenome (GOLD analysis project Ga0308160, IMG submission 201036) | Phyllosphere microbial communities from UC Gill Tract Community Farm, Albany, California, United States - DLSLF.R1 | ecosystem: Host-associated > Plants > Phyllosphere > Unclassified | place: USA...
CCCACGCAAACCCCCACCGTTCGTCCAGCTACGCAACGCCCGACTTCCCTTTTCTCAGCAGCCTCGCTCGATGCCATTCGCCCTCTCGACAAAACAGTCCAAGACGAAGCTACGCCAAAACGCCCCTTCCCCACTAACTTTTGCCCACCCTTCGCAACCTCTCCCCACACCGCCGCCTTCCAACGACGGGTCCTTCAAGATGTTTTGGAAGAAGAAACCAGCTGCCACCACCGCTCCGACGTCTCCCCTTCCTTACTACCCTGCCGAAGCCCCTCGGCCTATCCTCAAAACGTATCCCTCTGGTAGCTCGCCCACCTCGATCCGCTTCGCGACGAACGGAGCGGGACAGCACCCAGGCTCGTCGTCAGCTCAGACCCCCAGTATAATCGTGACCTCGCAGCCTGATTCTGCCGCCTCTTCCCCGTCGCGTCCCTCCATTGCTCTGCCAAGACCTGCCTCGACGGCGCAGGCCCATATGCAGCACGGTCAACACGGCACTCATTCGCAACAGGTGCAGCAAATGGGAAGCATGAGACGATCCTCGCGACCCACGTCCCCTTCCGCCTCTTCCTTCGGCGCGAGGATCAGAACCTCCCAATGCTCCATCTCCTCCACGTCCACTATGATGCCCGCAATGCCGCTTTCGACAGCTCCATCCGGCACGCACATCACCACACCGCCAACGGCTTATGTCTCCACGTTCCAAGAACGCGCGCCTCCACCGCCATCGCCCTACCGCCCTACTTCGGAACGCGCGAGGACCTCCACGAGCTTTGCCAGGCCTTTGCCGGAATTGCAATTGCTAGACGAGAGCAACTTGATCTCGCGACCTCCCCGTCACAGCTCGCTATTCGGAAGCAGCGACAGTATGGCGACATTGCCGGGCACCATGGTGCCGATGCTGAACATCATCCCTGCGACGCCACAGCAGCCTTCCGACGAGTTCACCGTGGACAGAATGCCGTCCCCGAGGCAAACCCTGGAAGAAGCGGTCAGGATCGAAGAGATGGATGATATCCCTCTCGATCCACCTGTCATGCCTGCAGCTGCTGTCTCCTTTGGGTCAGGAAGCACCGGGCTGCCAAGTATCGATATCAACCTCGATTTCTCTCCTTTCTCCCCTCTGTCCGACTTGCCGGACACAGACGACGAGATGGACATGGCCTCGCAACGGGATTACGAGTACAGTTACGGTTACAACGGGACGACACAGTCTCTTCCCCCTTCGCCACCTTTCGAGTCGTTCCCTTCCCTCCCGTCTTTATCCTCGCACGCCTCGATGCCAAGCTCCGCTTCCGAGGCGTCCATCCCAAATTCGTCCTCGACCGACTCGCTTGCTTCGTTCCCAGACGTCGAGGAGGCTTTAGGATCGATGTTGGCCAGTCTGTCGGACAACGACTTGCCCGAATTACACATGCCAAAATCGAAAAGGGACACGATCGTTGCGTCCGGTATGAGTGCAAACCCGGGCTTGGGGTTAGGTCTCGACCTGCCAGAAGCAGTGCAGATGAGCACATCCATGACCGCCCCGCTCTCTCCTGCTCGGCGGCGCAATCCCCCTCCGCCACTCGATCTGCGTCGCGCGAAATCCAGCCAGAAGCCAGCACTCGCATCAGCACCGCCATGTATCAACCACCGAGTAGCGTTCTACCGCACAGCCAAAGCCGCCCCGAACTCGCCCACATCCGGCATTTTCACTGTCGATCTTGGCCTTTCAGACCACTCGCCCCTGAGCGCGCTGGATCTGAACTGGATGGGAGGTGAAAGCTACCACGCGTCAGGCAGAGATAGCCTCAGTCTGAAGTCAGAAGCGAGCGACGATGATCTTCACACGGCCAGCATCATCAGCTTGACGCCGGTCTTGGGAGACAGGGCGAGGATGGTCGAAGTCAGCGATCAGGTGATGCTCCCTGGATCGGTATCGGTCGAGGCGGAGGTGGGGCTGGCTTTGTGAGAGAAAGTCCTTTATGTGGACTAGGACAGAAGTCAGACAGTACTGGAGGGCTGGCTTTGTAAGCTAGAACAGGACGAGCTGGTTCGCAAGGAACAACATATATTGCCAGAGGCAGAACGATGAGTGTATGTAAGCATGGCTGTATCAAGGGGTCAGTAATGATGCCGTGAACTATTAAACGTTGAACACAAGTGTGAATTGGTAAAATGCACATACTGTACATCCATACATCTGACATTGAGGCAGGGCTGCAAGATCTATGAGGAAAATATAAGAGCGAAAAGTACAACGGAGCAAAGTTTACACGGAGCTAGCAAGAGAGTCCAAATTTTGATGAAGAGATCCTTTCGATGACGCCAGCCAGCGGCCGGCAGCTAGCAGATATTGTGTGTGTCGGAGCCTAGGTCGATCACACCTCTGTTGCGTTCCTACGGAACAACTTGGCGAGTCCCTTCTTGCCCTTCATCCCGTCGGGAATACCATAATTGCCGAGGTTGATGCTTGACCCGCTGAAGCCCAGTGCAGCCAGGCGCGAGGCGAACCCATCACGTTCTGCGCTGGAAGTAGGCGGCGTGATAGGTCCGTCGTCAAACGAGGAGATCGACGACGACTCGGTGTCCGATGGCGAAGAGGACAAGCTCGGTTCTCGGCGATGTGATCGGAATCTGACCCGAAGGGATGGTGCGGGAGATACGCCGGAAGGTGGGGCAGAGGCACACGGCGCAGGCGAGGAAGGCGGGGAGGACGCGAATTTGTAGAGAGAAGATGAACGCGGAGAGATGTTGAGAAGAGATTGCGTCGCGATGACGTTTTTGTAGAACGACTTCTTAGGCGTTGCGGGCGGTGACGAGGCGGTCCTGATGTGTGTACGGGGAGCGGAGTCGACCATCTCGAGTGGCTGAGCAACGGGCGACAAGGGTTGCATCGGTTTTTGGAAGATCGAGTTGGCGGACGCGGCTGGGGGAGTTGGGCGGGACTGGATCGTTGTGTTGGTCAAATCCAAGCTCGGTACAGCTTTACGTTTGATCCGCCTTGCTTTCATCGTCACGGGAGACGAGCTGGGTGAGGGGCAAGACGCCGTTTGAGGGGTGTACGAGCTCCGCGTGGTCGCTTTGAGCTCCATCTCGAGATCTCGCGCCGCTTGGCGGAGGTGACGGAGCTCGGCCAGGGTTTTAGGGCTGGACAACTCGGTCATTGATTCCGAAGATGAAATCATTCTTGACCGAGAGTGCAATTTCCTCGGGGTGGGTGTGACGCTGCCAGAGGAACCCGGGGATGGGAGGAGGTAGCTTGCGAGGGTCGAGTCGGTCGCCGAGTCCATCCAGTCAGATTCGACGTCGAAGCCGAGGCCTTTCACCGCGGAAGGTGGAAGTGACCATGTTCGCGAAGGGATGGCAGGTGCGTAGGAGGGCGGTGTAGAGGGGTACTCGTCGGTGGATGCAGATGAGCAAGAAGATGGGGTGTTTGTGTGCGAAACTGGCAAAGACTCGGTCTGGGAGACTGGTGATCTTTGCAGCCGACGGTTTTTCTGCAGCGAAGTACCGAGGAGATGCGCTGGATGTCAGCGAGGTGCCCAAGATGTCGTGGCAGATTGAGCTCACCGGAAGGCAGCGAGACGTCAGGGTCAGAAGCTCGCAGTGGTCGAGCCCAGTTGACATTCCTCTCGCCAAACTGGACCGAGGAGGACGTGATCAGGTGCGGACCTTGATATGAGGTCTCGCCCAACGAAGGGGTGGTGGGCAAAGCACACATTGAGCTGGCTCTTCGGATTGAGCACCCAGAGACCGGGGAAGAGATTTCTGCAAATCGGCGCAACGAGGCAGCCGCCTCGGGAGAGAAGTGGTCGTACTGGCCAGGAGCTTGGGAAGTGGCGGAGTTGTGCTCGTCCGCAGTGGTATATGAGCAGGACGAGCTGGACCTGGAGGACGAGCCGGTGAGTTCAGGGAAAGACAGGTTCGACATGGCGGATGTTTGAGAGCGTGACATTCTGAAACTAGATCGTCGGGTACCGGGGACGATCGACTGTCTGACGGATCTAAAGCGAATGAAAGTCGATTGTGCAGATAACAGGACCCCTGAGATGGGTTGTTGCTGCGTTACACCCGATGAATGGCTTGTGGGTGTTTGCGATGGCTGATTGTTGACCGTGGGAAGGCGGTCACTAGAGCGAAGCAGAGGATGATGACGAGAGCACCGGTGATTTGACCGCAATGATGCAGATCGGGTCTCAATTGATTGTCTTGGCTTTTTCCGCCGTTCGAAAGTGCGAGGTAAGCGTGTGCTAAGTTCTGGATCGCAATATGGTGGAATGAGTCAAGGTGGCTGTCGGTTTGAGACAACGGCTAAGGACGATTTCCGGGTGAGGTGAGAGTCTGCGTGAGATAATCCTGTGAATTATGATGTCTGAAAGGTCAGCAATGTCTTGCGAAGAGGACCAATCAAGTGGGATCAGGGGCGGGTGTCGCGGCGCATTGAGCCAGAGGATACGCACATGAGTGGTGATTACTGGGCGAAATGTCTTGATTAGCAGACTTAACACTGTGCTAGGTATGCTTTATTATATGGCTGCGTGGGATGATGATATGAGTCGAAGGATTGCGAGGGACTTGGGCGAATATGCGCGGGGTGAAGACCAATGACCGCACAAGACTTGCCAGATATATACCCATTGAACCCCAGCTCGGACGCACTTTTGTCGCCTGTAGGCACATCCAGCCGAAGACCTCATGACGGCTGGACCGAGCGACCCAGATCCGGCCCTGAGCAACATCATTTCTGGCTTGTCCTGATTGTCGCGGGAAGAGTGATCATGTCGTGACACACCTAATTTAGACTTTTTGCCCTGGCGGTTGCTAGGGGGAAGGTGAGTAACTCCGGCTTCTGACCTGAAATTATGCATCGACATGTTCATGCCATCCAGGAACAAATGCCGTGGCGTCACAGAAGGATTTAGAGACCCGTCAGAGCCAAGCGGTCGAGCCAAGCGGTCGGAAGCAGAACATCCGGAGCCTGAGCCTAGCCTTGACGAGAATGTCTCGGGTTCTTCGAAATGACGGCAGAGCAGAAGCCGGACTAACTTCCCGAGCGGTCTTTTCACCGGCCGCCACCGATCGTCGCACGGCGTCGCACCACCGTGTTCTGTTCGAACCCGGCTCATACCGTCATCTGTTCAGGAACGAGCCGTACATCCCCGGTCCGGATTAGTAAGAACCAGGGAATTGACAAAATGTATGCACAAGGAATGATGAACAGACGCGTGCCCGGGTAAGGTGACGCGATAGTTCGCGAGAATGGGGTAGCAGCAGCACACGGCGCCCCCGCTAGAACACGCCAGAGCAGGAGGCGCGATGGCGGAAAAAGGCACAAAACATGTTCTCTCCACCAGGGTAGACTTTGTTCTGAGGTGACGAGCCTGCAATAACGGGAAGACGCGTTCGTCGGGAAGAGTGATCGGAGACAAGGACCGCCTTGGCGCTCACTCACGTGTGGTGCTTTTAACCTCATTTTCGTTTCGTTGCACGCGAGAAACGGCTATGGGTCGCACGTTGCGCTTGCTGAACGGACACGGTCATCCCCCCCACCCCATATCTCTCGGCACCTCGTGCTAGACTATCGTGCGGATTTAGGGGCGTTTGGCGTCAGCAGGCGGGCATGCCAACGCTTCAGCAGCAGCATAACCTCCGTTCAAGACGAAGGAGCATAGAAGAGGGTCTTCCCCCAATTGCCCGATTAACCGAGTCCTGACGTGAATGCTGTAGTGGAGCATTCAGACTGAGACCGCGCTATCATCCCGTCAGATAGTCTGGCACACAGACGTGAGCACACGCGTGGTCGCGTCATGGATGTCATTCGCGTGACTGACAGCCAAAGCTGACACGCGTCGGTGATCTTGGTCGGGGTGGGAGTGGCATACGCCGCTGATCACGAGCAACCGTCTTGGGGATAGGTGAGTGGGATGACCACGCCTGGAGCGTGAGCCAGTCAGCTTAATGCAACCTGACACTGTGGGCAGACCTCTCGGAGCAAATGGAAAAAGGGTGCCTCATGACCGTAAAACCAATCCGCGCCAGTCATTTTATTTACCCTCGACAATGTGCACAGCGTCAGAGGATTGAAGCGAGTACGACAATGGCTTGTGCATCTCGAGCAGTTGATCCCCTATGCCATCGGGTGCAAAACGACAGCTCTACTGCGTCTATGCTCTATGCCAAGTTGGTCCACACCTTCACCACGTCACCCTCCTCCTCCAGCAGCTCGGCAGTTTTGATTATAGCCTCAGCTTGCTCTTCCGTGATTCCCATACCGTCCTCCGTCACGTCTAGAGGATCCTGCGGGACGTATACCAGCTCGGACGAGACCACCGAGTAGTGCTCCGAATGTGGTGGGGCGGACAAAGTGGACGTGAGGTTACCGAGTTCGGCCAAAGGAGTATATACCTGGCCATCAGCTTTCATTTAACATTCAGGATAACCGACGTACCTCCCACTCCGCCCCATCTTCGCCTTCTGCCTCGACCACGTCTTCCGCTCCACCCTCGAGAGCAACGTCGAACAGCTCGTCGAATGTTTTCGTCGACTTGCTCGGGTCCACAATGATCAGACCTTTCTTCTCGAACATGAAAGATACTGGCGCTATTCGAAACCTTACATCAGCGCTGTTCGATGCAGTATTACACGAGCACACTTGTGCTTATCCAGGGCTTTGTGTATGCCCTGTATCGTCCGGTTCGGGTTATCGCTCACGCATTGGCTACAGGTCAGTATGTGACCAACTCTGATATGAGCACGATACGTACATGACCAATGCCTCCCTGCCCGCCGGTCCCATCGCTTCATACACCATATCCTTCCCTGTTCCTTCTGCCACACTTTTCGCCTGACATCAGCCAGACTTGACCTCCACATCACACGCAGACTCACTCGAGCGAACGCATTCTCGATGTGGGCTTTGGTAGCTCCTCCCTCTTTCGCCTTCGCCATTGCATTCGCCAGCCGGCCATTGACCGTCGGGTCCGTCGAGCCGGACGATCTGAGAGCACGGTAGATATCCTGTCCGTCAGACTTGACACTGATAGACCTCTCAGCTCACTTGGCATAGCTTATTCAGTCGCGTTGACCGTTCAGCGTCCGCGGCCCCTTTCTTATGCTTGATCTTGGACCATCTGTTCGAGCCGGATAGAACGGGAGCTGAGGTGGACAGCGATCGCAATCCAGGTCGCAATGCCATGATCGGTCTAGTCGCGGTCGGAAGGGCCAATGTCAACCGGGATGGGCCTGCTGAGCACGCCCGACCTATGGTCTGAGAGAGGGAGGCCATGCTTGTTGTTGCTGTATGTATCGTCAAGTCGGACACGATCTCAACTTTCTTTCACGCTGTACGGCAGCGGCGTCGGACGGCGAGTTGCGACGTCGAAGCCTAACACGCGCGCCTATGACCGAAAGAGGTCGAGATCTGCGTGTTGTTGTCGGTCATAGTGGCCTCGTTCTCCGACCGCAACCAGCAGCACACGGCCTGCACACAAGCAGCAGCAACAGACGTCGACGACGTCGAACCTTCTGCAATTATGAAACACCGCTAGCTCGTCAGCGGTCCCTGACCGACGCTATGGTCTTGAGCGGCGGACTTGCTCACCTCTCACATAGCTTCGCCTCACCCTCGACAGCCTCACAAGGTTTGCTCTTCGAGGTCCCCTGCAATCGTCTGAAACATCCCTTCCGCTGCCTGAGCTATGTGGCGTCCTAGCTCGAGACGCCGCCGGGTCCTTCCCCGCACGGAGCCTTCCCGTCAAAGGACGGACGACCGGCACATGTAGGTGAAACGCTCGACTCTGTCCGAGGGGCTCACATCAGTCTCACGGCCCTAGATGAGGAAAGACTTCTTTACACACCATCGTCTTACTCACATCAGACATACACATGGGTGTCATTTACCATCGTTCTCATCAACTGATCAACACACCGTGACGAGGGTGTGATGCCGCCCCACCCTCCTTGACCTTGGTCAGCGCCTGTCACCTTTTGTTCTTGTTCTTGATGAACATCACTTTAGCTGTATATGACAAGGACAAAGCACGAGGCGTGACACGATCATCGACGACTTGACGACCTGACGAAAGAAGCATTCACGATACTGAACGACCCGCGTTTCCCTCGCGACGACATGATGCAATCCCCTTTTCCCCCTTCACCTTCTTCTCCTTCCTCCGCGAATACCTCGCGGTCTCGTTCTTCAAGACTAGGACTTTCTCTCCCTGTTTTCCAACCCGTTCTTCCGTTCACGCTACCTTTCGGATCCCCCACAAACGCACACGCATCGAGCCCTCTGTCACCCAATACCACCTACACCGCCTCGAGTTCGCCTACATCGGCGGAACAACTACAGTCGGTCGTCTCGACAGCCTACGTTGCAATACCTTCTTCGGCAGATCTCATACACATGCTGGATGTCGAACGTGGCTCACGCAGTATGGGGCTGCCGCCAGCTAGCAGGGACGCGGTCGTGAGGGCTCAGTCGGTCCGGTCACCCGATCAGACGACGGTCGCTCCCAATTCCATCAGTCATCCTCGCGCCATCACCAATTCTGCCCTGTCTCGGGAGAATATGGCGCAGCTCCGGAACGCGACGAGGACATCCACAAGCGACGTCCGAAGCGCTGCAGTAATCGTCGCCGTCAATACCGCCCAGGCAACTCCTGAACTCTCAACACCAGCTTCGTCCTCTGGATTCCATGATGGCATTCCACCGCGTCTTGGCTCGCCGGTAGATCTGAGTCCCGCGATACCACGGGTCGGTACCCAGAGACGAGAGCATCGTCCTTGGACTATCACGACCAACAACTCAGGCTACGGACCGGTCGCTACCGAAGCTGATTTCCCACTTCCCATTCACTCAGACTCCGGGCCGATTCGAGACGACGCGTATATGTGGCCGATGTTTGGGACGAATGTACGACACTCCGCATTCGAGGGTTTGGCCGAGACGGTTTCCGTTCCTCGACCGGACGGAATTCGCCGAGCCTCCCGACCGGCAGATCAGGACACATCGTTCTTGCGTATGTCTCGAGTGAGCGATTCCTCGGCATTTTCTTTTGGTAAAGGAGATCCCGCTGGATTACGGATGAGTATCGCCACGGATCTATCATCCGACTACACCCCGTCTGCCGTTGCGCCGTCCAGTATTGTTCGTCGTACAACCACCTGGGCAGGGCAAATTGGCGAGACGGTCATCGAAGAAGTGAGTGGGCCAGGCGACTTTTCGTTAACGAGTAGGACGAGACCGCCGATGACCTTGCTTCGCTCCATCCGCCGAGGAAGACTCGCCGCGACCCGCCACCGCCTCTTCCGGCGAATGTCGGGCACTCACACATCTCAGAAACGGGAGAAACCATGTTGACTCCCACGACGGACTTCACTCAACATACCTCGTCGAGTGAGCAGAGAGTCAGCATAGCTAGCGGTGATACCTTTGGCAATCGGCGTCGGAGGTGGAGCGCTTCGTCGCCGGTCACCGAGGCGAGGTATGAGTCGGATCCGACTCACGTCCATGATGACAGAGCTGGATGTGGGGGCTCGAATGAGACGAAGGTGGACACTGGTCGAGGTCGACCCAGATCGAGTCCACAACGTATACCGCATCGTCTGGCTCCATCTCCGCCTTCGACGAATGTCAACGGGCCTCATAACGCTATCAGAGGGGCTGCTACGTCTGATCAGGTGAACTCGCCTCCGAGTCACGGCACTCCGCTCGGAAAGCTTCGCGAACAGACGTACGAAGGCAGCGATGACGAGTATGATGCGCGATCGACAAGCCCGCTGTCACCGAGACTGATTAGTAAAGTGGATCAACTTCTCGGCAGAGGCGCATACGAGGCGGGAATGGCCATTGAGGCGGAGAAGAGGATCCTGCAAGAAGCACTTGAGAAATCAATCACACACTCGCAAGTGCTTTCCGGCTTTCAGACGGACGTTGAGTCTCAGACCAAGCTGACCAGCCAGCTCGCCTCCGCCTCCGCGCCCTGTCCACAAAGCCTCGGCCTCGGTGCCTTCATTGCTAGTCTCAACAAACACTGATCATCGCGTGATCAGCAATGGGACTACTTTAGCGCGAGATGTCGGCCAACCGGTCGCCCAATCCACCCGAAAGAGATCAGGTTCGACCGAGTCGAATCAGTCTTCCCTTCAGCCTTCGATTGCCGACAGCGTGACTGGACTTGTACCCGCGGCATATACTCAATCCCCGGGCAATCAGATACATCCCAGCTCAGACCGTGCACAAGGCACACCGATTTCCGATAGGATGCGCGCCTCGATGAGACGGAGGGCAGAGCCGACCGATCTTTCGACGAGCAACGACCTGTCTACTGAGCAGCGTCAAATACTGCTACGCAGGGTCAAGACACTGGAGAAACGGCTGGGTGAACCGCTAAGGGAAGCTGAAACTGGGAAATGGGTGGTGCAGCCATCATCCGTTATGAGAGGTGACGCGCGTGGGTCAAATTCGTCGACCGCTTCGGGTGGCTCTCAAGCAGCAGAAAATGCGGGCGCATCGCCACTGTCCAGGAGCAAAACGATAGACTCAGCATGGTCAAGAGAGATCCTCGACCAGGACGAGACTCAACAAGATCGTGCGCAACGGCGACGTCAGCTTGCGAAGGTGATTTGGCAAGATCTTGCCATGCTACAGGCGCTGATTGTAGTTAAACAGGCTGCTTGGAATAGTTGTCCAACCACATCAACTCGATCCACCGACATGTCGTCCGTGCAGATCTTCGGGGAGTATGCAGATGCCAGCCGATGGTCTGAGCTTCATGACGCTGGACGATCTCCCCAAGATGTCCCGCCGCGATAGCGACGCCAGCGGTGATGTCAAAGACTCCTGGACCACCAAGATCCGACAGTCTCTCACTAGACGATCACAGAGCGCCAAGGATATGAATCAAATTGGTGAAGACCAGTCGTTTATGGACTTGCGCAAGACCAGCAGGTGGATGACGCACAAGTCTGTAAAGTCGACTCCTATCATCCGAGAGGGAGACGGACCTACAGCTGCGCAGGCATACGCTTCCGGTCTTTCGCAAACTTCCTCTGGATTTGCAGACAAGACGGAGATGTCCGAACAGGAGCGGGCACAGGCGAGGAAACGAACTCAGAAATTGAGCAAGGTAGGTTGTGACAGTCGTTAGGAGAAACATTGTCGCTAATCATCAGATGTTTGGTGACGTCCCCCCTCACGACTTGTATCATCCCGCGGCTCTTCGAGCGCGCGCACTCACCCCATCAATCATCCCGGCCCTCGGGCCAGAGATCATGCCCGTGTTCGAGATCGACAGGTCATTGCAGTGTCTGCTCTTTCTTGCCGAACACGATCCTCAACAGCTCGCAGAGATCGCAGACGCGATTGCAGACGACGTAATGTTTGACTCCCCACTCCCTTCATTGCTTGAAGTCACCCCTGTGTCTCCGCCTCGCCCTTATCGTTCCAGCACGGCGCCAGACTTCGAAGTCATGCCAAGCCATTCAGCATCACCCTCTCCACCTTCGCCGATCCTGCAATCGCCCCATTCCTCGCACACTCGCCCGTCACACGCTACGGATCACACAATGTTCTCCCCCTCTCGCGATGCGGATCCATCACCGACCCTCTCTCAGTATCGTTTCGACCCAAACTCTCACGCCGCTAGGCGCAAACGGACTGGCAAATTGTCGCACTTCTTCGGCGAATCGATCGACTTTGATAAACCGCCACCTCCGCTGCCAAAAAGCAAAACACGAAAAGAGGTGCTGGACGCCATGGTAAGCGAGATGTGGAGGTCTGTCGTCGCGGAGAATGACCGGGGTCGGCTGAGGGGGGAAGAGGTAGATCGACTGGGCTCCATAATTACGAGCTTGAGGAACAAGAGGAGTCAGGTGCACATCTAATGCGTGGTCTAATGGCTCATGTCGGTGCCGCCCGGCGGGCAACCTCTGGAAGATGTATATTGTTTCATTGACCCCGAGCTGTTACTATCATTAGACTCTGGACCTGCTCTCAAGGAAGCCTCGTGCGATTGTGTCGGAAATGTTAGAGGGCACAGGGACCCCAGATGTGGCTTTGTCACAACACAGGCTGTCAACGATATGGGTCAGATGGTGCATACTGCTTACTTCGACGATACAAACAACTCATCTTTCGACGCTTAGGCTTTCCCCGCTAATTGTCTTCCTTCGTAGATCGTTCTCCCCTGATCCATCACAAAGCCTATGCGGCTGCCTTCCATTGCGTCAACACTGACGAAAGAGCGGTCATTGTGCCGAGACCCGCGTAAACCCAGGGGTTCTTCATTGCGCCCAGTCCGCCTGGCGTGCACCAATGCGCAGTAAGAGGAGCGTAACCGCTGCAAATTTCAGCGTTCTTTCTTACCTGCGTGAGCTTGACTTACGCATACATGGCGGCGTTGAGCGTCCAGTCCTCCCAGTCGTTCTTGAGCGCGGTCACTTGCTGGTGCTCGACATTCGCACCGCCTGACACGGCTGTCGACTTCTCCTGGATTTCGTATCCCTCCGCTGCGGCTACGTCAAGGGACGGCTTGGTGTTTCTCAGACGAGCAGTGCGGTATCGCAGGACCATGAGCTGGTTGAGGATTTTGTAGACCTCAACAGCAACATATACGCTTAAACATTAGCCGGGATTCAGGGATGACACGCGGTTGAGGGGGAAAGAATTGTTACTCACGCCCAACCCCTCATGAGCCACATACCGGCCTTGCCCACGCTCTCGGGGGATAAACCAAGGACTCCCTTGGAAGACAACCACCAAACATGCTCGGCGGGGTAGTATACCGCCAGAGAAAGTGCCTGGATGGTGGGGATCGTTTTGGCGTTGCTCAACGCTGACAGCGAGGGGTTGGTGATTGTGCTGCGCAGAGAACCGATGGGGTTGGGGTACAGCGCAAACAGCCACTGAAGAATGGGCAAAAGGCCTGCCTGTCAGCTACTTGTATGTACAGATACATGGGCAGTCAGAACATACCGGCCGCTCGCATGACCGTCCTCGTTTCTCCTGTCGCGGCCGAGACATTCGCCCATCCCCTGGCCATAGTTAACAGAGTCTCTCCGCCTCCTTTTCTGTACTTGGCTCGAAGCTTGGCCAAAGCCATCAACAACGCCACGACGAGCGGGGACGAGTACTGAGAGAGCATAAAGAGCGAGCTGAGCCCAGACGTTTTGGCGGTCATCTTCGCCAGCCGGTTCAAGACCACGGCTGGAGTGATGGTGGGCGTTGCGAGCGTGTGGAAAGTCATGATGCGCTGCTTGTTGCTGTCGAGGACTGGAAGCAAGGATGTGAAGACAGATGGAGGATTAATGTGCCGGGTTCATGTGCCCGCGCTTCGACGCGCCGTTGTGGAATGACGGGAACCTTTTAGCCGACAGTCACGTGTCTACTCGCCACCCGTCCGAGATTTAATCCCGGCTTGAGCCGAGCATGACTCACCAAGTTGACAAAATAGTCCACTCGTATTCGTCTTCTTCACTTCGACCTTCGCCAGCGCCCAGCATCACCAGTGTATCGCATAACACCAACACGGCTTGCACACAGATCGATCCGTAAAACATGTCTTCTTTCGTTGGCTCCTCATTGCGACCCATCATGGCATCCACGTCCCGAGCGGCTCGAATCATCGCTCAACCCGCCCGAGCTGCCGCTTCTGCCCGATCATTCGGTACAACATCGCGACGATGTATCGCCGCTTCAACTTCCCGATGTGGCATGATGACTTCTTCGAGCAAAACATCCCTTCGATCGACCAGTCTGGGCCGAGGTATGGCATATCAGCAACGTCAGTATTCTCTGCAATACCTCGTTGATCCTGCTGACACGTCCAGAGCGCTCAATGTTCATTCAGACCGAAACCACACCCAACGAGGCGTCGCTCAAATTCATCCCAGGTGTCTCGGTCACAAACGGAGGTACCCACGAATTCCTCGATCTACGCGGAGCTCTCCCCTCTCCCCTTGCCACACGCCTGCTCCACATCGATGGTCTCACCGGTGTCTTTTTCGGCCCGGACTTCGTGACCTGTTCAAAGGATGACTCGCTCAACTGGTCGATATTGAAGCCTGAAATCTTCGCTTGCTTGATGGAGCATTTCTCATCCGGTGCACCCTTATTCCGGGACGGAGAAGCGGAAGGCGGGGCGGAAGACACCAGAATTCTCGATACCGATACAGAGGTCGTCGGCATGATCAAGGAGCTTTTGGAGACTAGGGTCCGACCGGCGATTCAGGAAGACGGAGGCGATATCGAGTACAAGGGGTTCAACGAAGAGACCGGTGTGGTCAGCTTGAAGCTGAAGGGAAGTTGCCGAGGATGCAGCTCGAGCAGCGTGACTCTGAAGAATGGAATCGAGAGGATGTTGATGCACTATGTCCCGGAAGTTCAACTAGTCGAGCAGGTGAGTTTAGCTGAGCTGCCGCGTTGCGAGAGATTTGGCTGATCTCAGGTCCTCGACGAGGAGGAGGTCATCGCGCAGAACGAGTTTGAGAAATTCGAGAAGCGCCTGGAACAGAAGGCGCAGGCTGACGAGGAGAAGGGGAAGAAGTCGAGGTGAGTGCAAATCCGGCATGTAACAAGCGGAGTACGCTAATTCCAGTATGAGCCAGTACATGTCGCATTAGTCGGTAGATTGCGATGCACTTTCTAGGATCTTCTGAGCGAAAGATTGACGTATCAGCTCACCGCAAGCTGGTCGAAGCGGCTCGCTCGCTGTAGACTGGTTCTCAACAGCACCCGCGTCGACGCCTTAGTCGAACCGGAAGCTGATGAACTGTGATGCATAGGAGCTATCCACCGATAATGCGTTAATCGATGACGCACAGACAGGTAACAGTTTGACGCACAGACCCCTTGCTTGACTCGCGGCGAGATCTCACATCCTTTTTCGTTTTCTTTCTCTTCACCCTTCCCATCCTCCATCTTGCCACCCCGCAGTTTTACTTTGCTCTGCTTCCAACTCACCTTGCTTGCGATCGTACTCCAGGCCCTCCGGCAAGGCACCACGTCCAGTGAGTGAAGATGTATACCAGGTAATACGAGCCTCCCGCCCTGCAGGCGATCGCCCATTGGTTTTGCCGCTCAGCTTCACTACATCAGACGGGACTCTTCCATCTCATCGACTTCATGTTCACCTCACTGCCTGTGGCGGACGGGCGATGCTGACAGCAGCCAGATCACCTCTTCCTGCCCTGCTCTCATCCTTCCAGACCCTTCCTCACACACTTCCGACCGATATGGCTCCTGTCTGCCTCTGCAGAGCTAGAAGCTCTTGCAACCGATTCGCTACAGAAACGTTCATCGGTATTGCCGGAAGCCAGGCAGAACAGTACAAGGTCAGCTAGATCGTCATTCACTCTTAACCCTCGTGTTGCCACCCGGGGGTATCCTCGCAGTCATCTGGGCCAATCAGCCATTGCGCGCTGAGGCTGACGGGCAGAAGAGCCTGTGGCACGCCACCTCCGGCCGGGTCATGGGCGAAGGAGAGCTCGCATACCTTACGCTCGAGGTTCACGCTGCGTTGGGCTTCGATCACCGCGCGTCGACGATACCTGTGAAATAGTGAGTCACCTGCTTGGCTTCCCGCACAACTCGTTTTGGGCGCACGGAGTGGCTCGTCGCGCAATCGCTCCCGGTCTCCGAGCATGGTGGCTGACCACTCAGCGGTAATTGCGCTCGCGTCTTCACCTTTCGCCTCTTGCGGTATCGCATATGCCAAGGAGCTCCACATACCGCGGCGGTGAGTAGCATGTGGCACAGCCAAAATTTCCTTCCCATAGGCTTCCACTACGCTTTCAAGTCTTCGAGACTGACATCCCAGGCCCTCATTCTGATCCCCACCTTCCCCCTGAGTCACATGGATTATCCGGTCCTTCCCATGTTCTGTCCTCTCGTCCATCTCGTCAAGAAAGGTTCCCTCCCCGATCTGACGCGAGCAAGCCCGGACATATCGTCCGTTTGGCCCACGGGTGTCGCTCCTGAAGGCTATCCCACCGACAACCCCAGAGTGACAGAAATCGAGCGAACAGTCTGGACGAATTGGGCTCAACGCCGAGCCGCGGAGATGGTGGGAGTTGATGATGCCTGGAAGGGTTGGGATCACGAGTACCTCGCACCGTTAGCTATCTCAATTTGGCAATTCAGATGCTCATGATACAGGAGGCCATCGCCCGCTCGCTCGATCCTATACCCCTCGACGTCCAAATTGACGCCGACCGCAGTGCCGTTCTATCCACGACATAAACGACATGGTACTACGGATTGTCGGCGTTGTGCTGCGAGGAAGACGCGTCGCAAGCTCGATCGCGCGGCCACATCGTGTACCGCTAAGATTGGGGATGTGGCTGTCACGGTAAACATTCCCAGATCTCCATTTCATGCCGACAACGAAGACTACGGGAGCCCTTTGCGCGTATTCGGAGACCGTTCAAGCTCGCCTCTCGGTTGTTCATTCGATCAAACTGAAAGCGAATTCGACTCGGAGTCGGAAGACAGCGATTCATCGGAAGAGAGCATCAACGTCGTTCTGACTTCACCGGCTTCAAGCTATGTGCATACGCCGACAAACGTGAGTACTAATCTTCCGAACGTCTTGAAACTGACGGTATAGCCCGAGAACGTGTACTTGCCTGCAGCGACCTATCACGTCCCGGCGCCTACCTACCCTACGATCCCCCGGCCTGGTTGGCATCTGTCGGTCCGACCGCCTAATTTCACGCCTTCTCACTTTTGGACACGGCCTCTGCCGCAGCCCGCCCCAGGCGAAGGCTCACAAGGACTCTATCCTGCATACGCCGGAAGCGGTTTGTGGGTGCCTCCGCAAGTCGTGTGGCGCCAAGGCTGCCCATATGCGAGATGTCCCGTAGGTCATCCTTGCGTTTGTGGACACCCCACCAGCTTGTAGCGTTATCGTACTTTGCGCCTTCTTTATTCCGACCATGTGCGTTTTATATGGCATAGTACCGCTGCAATAGTTGTTTGTAGTGACATATGTATTGATGTTTCATGTCGACATCGAGTCGAGATCTCGGCAATTTTAGTCGAACCGAGGAGATTTCCAAGAGATAACGATTTCCAAAGTAGATTATGTTCCAACTTTGGTGACCCCGACCCTCTTTCACGTCTGATCCTCCTTACTCGTCTTCTTCACCTCAGTCTACGAGCATGTCCGAGCTGCTCTCGCCTCCTCCCACCACGCCGGGCCTTCGGCTCACTCAGACGCAAAAGGACCTCGTTGGTGGATCAATAGGCGGTATTGCTCAGGTCCTTGTCGGTCAGGTGAGTAGCAGCGAGTGTTCAGCCTAGATCCAAACTTATGTCAGCCGTTCGATATCGTCAAAGTCCGTGTCCAGACTGCTCCGAAAGGAATCTACGCATCGCCCCTAGACTGCGCAACGAAGCTGCTCAAGGCGGATGGGCCGAAGGGGTTCTACAAGGTGAGTTGAAGGTTGGATTGCGAAATATCTCCCTACACCGGGCTGTTGGGCGTTCTCAAGCTCTTGGACTGAGGGGCGGATGGTTCCGGAGGCAGAAGTGCGGTCCCGAATGCCGCTCAATTAGCTGGACAGAGTATGAAAGGGCGTGGCACGGTTGCAGGAGCGGAGGAGGGCGAAAGGAAGTGGACTGATCATAGGGAACCTTGACCCCTCTGCTCGGTATTGGAGCCTGCGTGTCGATTCAGTTCGGCGCTCTGGAATGGGCCAAACGATTCTTCTCCCAACGTGCGCCGGGGCGTGATCTCAATCTGGGTGAGTTAGCAGACGGAAGGTTGCATTGGGTTTCCCATGATGTGTGCTGACAATAGCCGAGCTGTACGCCTCAGGAGCCATTGCCGGTGTGGCTAACACCGTGGTGTCAAACCCGGTTGAACATATCAGGATCCGTAAGTACCATCGATCTTTCGTGAAAGGATGGATGAAGGGTCGAGAGCGTCGTCGGCCGTCGAAGCGGAGACGAGGAGAACAGAACTGAACAGCAGGACTTCAGACTCAGCCTGAAACCACGCCGAGGCTCTACAAAGGTCCTATTGACTGTATGGCCAAGCTGTACAAAGCGGGTGGATTGGCTGGGGTGTTCAAAGGCCAAATGGCGACGATTCTGCGGGACGGAGCGGGATATGGGTGAGTTTGCTAGTGTATGTGTGTCGAGCCGGCAGAGGGTCATGGTAGCGCTGGCGTGGTGTTGGTTTCAACACCTACGACCTGGTATACCAGCTGCGTGATACCACGAAGAGACGGCAGAAGACCTTGGTTCCGACCGAGGGTACGGACAAGGTGGTAGATAGGAGAATAGGGGAGACCAAGGGAGAATGCCGGACGAAGATGGACCCGACCATGAGACGAGGGCGCTAAAGCTACGAAGCGGACCACACTGACGCTAGATCTTACTTCCTCGCATACGAGTGGCTCGTTCAGAAGCACATCCGAGACAAAGGCGTCAAGCGGGACGAGATCTCGCCAGTCTGGGCGGTGACATACGGAGGAGCGGCCGGTTTTGCTCTTTGGTTCACGTGAGTGTCTGAGAACCTGCTCGGATATCTTCTGCCTCGTCATGAAAAAGCAGATGAGCCCCACCTCTCCCTTCTCAACAGGGCAGGTAGAGGGGATGCTCTACAAATACCCGTCGACACGTCGCTGCTTGACCGGTCACGAGGCTTTTCTGTCATATACATACATCGCCTTCCAACCTCCCCTGACCTCGTTTCCGTGCCCGTGGGGCGTTCGCTGACCTCAGTATCTACCCCGTCGACGTGATCAAGTCAAAACTCCAGACCGACTCGCTCGACCCCTCCAAAGCGCAGTACCGAGGCATGCTCGACTGCGCGACGAAAACATGGCGCGCGCAAGGCTGGCGAGGCTTCACCGGCGGTCTCGCGCCGACTTTGATCCGGTGAGTAGAAGCCCTCCACTTGTTTCCTTCTCCTCGACATCTCGAGCCAGCGTTGGGATAGGTAATTGTGCGGTCGCTGACGCCAGTTCACCGTTCGCCAACGGCGCCACGTTCGTCGCTTTCGAGATGGCTATGCGCGCTATGAGCTAGACAGCGCTGGATCATCCTGTGGCGTCGGTACCTATCATAGATGAGCGAAGGGGGTTCGATCAGCTACCTGCGGCGAGTGGCAATGTCTAGGTCGTCATCTTACCATATTCATGTGCAATGCCATGCCGCTTATAATGTATCCTCCCCCTTATTCCGCAATGGAACGTCCCGAAGCTTGCCCGCTTGTTCGCAGTACGCCTCGGCGCAAAACGCTAATGCATTGTCAAGGTCATGCTACGAAGTAGTAAAATGCGGGTCGTACAACATTGCTTCCACATGCTCGCCGTCGCCCATCCGCACGCCCACATATCTCTCACCACATGGTGCCGCTGTGCTTTCCGCTTGCCTTGTATGGAGCGGACCTCATGGCGTGTCATGCCTCGCGTAGCGGTCACTTGGCTGGACCATGTCAAGCGCTTTAGACAGCCGGGGTCCGGTGCACTTTGAGCGTAATCTTCGTAGGACCGCTGTGCCGGCCGGGCGACCCACTCCCCGTCCCGCCGTTACTCGCCGAAGCGGGGGAGGCCGATCGTGAACTCCCTAAAGTTTGTGACGATTCCCGCTTGACCGAAACTTCAGCCGCGATGTTCGACGGGATGGCTGATAATGGCGTTGAGGTAGAAGCGGGGTTGACCGATGCTTCGCCTGACCCAGATCCGGAATTTGTGGTGTTTGCCGAGGACGGAACAGATGAGAACAAGCTCAAGACGAGATTAGCAGCATCGACATCTTCTTGCGTGGGCTCGAATCCGGGCGCCTGGTCTTAGCACTTGCGCCGCTAAGTCAAGCAGCAAACACACCTCGTCTATCGACATAGCGTCATCGTCGTCCTCTTCGTCGGTACCCAGCGTGGTGGAGGTGTTGCGACGTCTGAAAACGCCATCGCCACCTCGAGCAGGAGCTACCTTCTTCCCGCTGTTATCAGCGACATCCTGTACCTGCCGCAGATGCTCACGCCTTGCCAAGACCCAATTTATCCCAAAAGTCAAGCCGTATAATCTTTTCCGGCACGCGGTATTTTCGCTTGTTGATGATCATATCCTCAAAGTCGAACATCTGCTTCGCATTCTCATCCGGCACGATCGTGATATTACCATTGTTCGGGGTGCCTCTCTGACCCACATCGACTGTTTGCATGTGGTTCCGTACTGTCCGCCTTCGGGCCTGGCCGTTAGCTCAAGACGTTGGTGCAAGAGGTCAACTGACCATGACTTGTTCGGCGTGGTTCGGGCACATCCACTTCCGACCGGCATTCGGCATACTGGCAAGAGGAGGCGATAAGCAGTCGAGATGCCAGTGCAGGGCGCAGTAGTCGCACGAGACGATCTGGCGCCATGTGGCCTCCGGATCCGTGGTGAGCGAGTGAAGGGGGATGGAAGAGCCGCCGCAGACGTAGCATGAGACCGGTCGGGCTTTCGCGTCCCGGAGTCGTGTCCCATCGCGTTCTTCTTGAAATCCTTTCCGACTGCGCGTGACGATAAGCAGGGTATAATGGGAGAGTGGCGAGTGGTGGGACAAGACAGCACAAAGAGGACAAAGCGAAAGGATAGTGATCAGCAAAGTCAAACGAAGAAGCACTTAAACGCACTCGTATTTGGTCCGCGTTTCCGCTTCGTCGACGTAATTGCCTCGAGTATCCGTAGCAGCTGTTGTCAGCCCCCTATCATTGAGGCCCGCGCCGACTTCAAACCTCTCGCAGACGTTGGGATAGGACGGGAGATGACCGCCAACTCACTTCCGGCGAAAAACTGCCGTATGTCCTGTGGCAGCCTGAACGCAGCCGGGTTCTCATCCTCTATCCGTCTGACCATTTGCTTGAATGTCGCTGGGATGGGTCTCGGCTCCTTGTTGTCTCTCAGCGGCGATGCTTGGCGTCGAGTGGTCTGAATAGGTTAGTAAACTGAGACTATCGCTCTGGTGATAGTAATATACCCTTTCTGCGCGACATTCCTTGCAGTACCACTCCTCTTCTTCGGGAAGCTCGTCCACGCGCAGAGGGGGCTCGAGGCACATGAAGTGGAAAGAGCGGGGGCAGCCGTCGCAGCAGAGAAACTTTCCGATCCCACGGCAAGACGAGCAGAAATCTTGATTTGGCTAATGTTAGCGTTCACATCAAACAGGTCGTACACTCCTCCCCGAGGCGCAAGGCGACGTTCGAAAGCGGGCAGTAGACACTCACGATATCGACGTTATTTTTGCCCTTCTTGCGGATAGTCCGGCCACCATCTTTCTCCTTGGGCACACCTCCCACTTTCACGCCCTTCCCATTCGCACTGACTCCGGCTCGCACTGTCTCTGCTGGTGGAGCCGGTTTCGATCTCGCTGAACGACGAGCCTCATATCCTTCTCCAGCTTCGCGCATCAACGTGTCGCCGCTTACGTCGGGTTGCCGAGCCGAAGCCACGGCGCTTGTAAGCGAGGACGACGATCCCAAGACCTCTTGTATAGCCTGAGGGAGGGCAGAGTCGGGTGGAGGCGCAAAGATCTGAAGTGACGCCGGGAGGTGGTTGGTAGGGGGAGCAGGAGGACCCGCAGTGGACGAGGGTGGCAGGCGGGGGGCTTGCTGAACAGGCGGGGCAGGGGGATGAGGGGGAGAAGAGTTTCTCGAACGTGATGCGCGAAGAGGATTTGGGGCGATTCTAGGCTGTCAGCATCATGTTTTCCGAGATCACGAGCGAAAGAGTGCAGTCGAGATGCCGAACATGCACACAAATTGAAGTCTCCGTGGCACTCACTCCAGTATCCTCCGCCTCTTCTTCGACGAGCCCCCTTCCGAGCCCGGACTATCCCCCTTTCCGTCCCTGCTCCTCCCATCTACGCTATCCGAAGGTGTTGCCGGAGTGGGTCGCTTGAAGTTAAGCTTGATACCTGTGACGCTGGACAAAGGCGGCAAGGCTGTCACAACGCTCGAATCTACAGGCGTGCTTGGCCCGCCGGCATCTGGAGTGTAAGTCGAACCATGATCCAGCCCTTCCACGCCATTTGACGCCGCCATCGCCCAGAGTTCGTCGTCCCCCTTCTTGACTGTTATCGCCGAGTGGAAGTCCGCGAACGATGCGAATTAAAGGCCGTTGCCGATGGGTGCAGACCGGTGAATTCGAAAAGGAGGGGTGGAGGGATGTGGCGGAGAGGCAGTGTTTCGTTTGCTCGTTTGGCCGTGAGCCGAGTCCTACGTAGAAGCGTAAGTTCCGGTCGTGATTGTATGCAATGGGATTGATGAGCTGTCGTCGCGGTACGTAGGTCACGGGACGGGGTGGCCGCGCTCAGTCGGTCAGTTGGCGGGGTTTGAGTAGGCGGTGATGCTGTAGCAGTTTGCCGCGGCGTTCTGTGACGTCTGCGTGTGAAGAGCCAAGCCGGCAGTCGGATACGTTAGCAACAAGCCGAGAAGTATGCGATTAGGTGACGAGTCGACAGATCGATGTATGCGGGTGACGGTGTATGTGAATGGTCAGGTAGAAGACTGGAAAGGGATGAACAAGATGATGGTCGGAGCCAAAG
>Ga0308160_10002439_pt1 | contig 22518 bp, 18 predicted proteins | sample PhyFR1_FD_201036 | JGI IMG/M metagenome (GOLD analysis project Ga0308160, IMG submission 201036) | Phyllosphere microbial communities from UC Gill Tract Community Farm, Albany, California, United States - DLSLF.R1 | ecosystem: Host-associated > Plants > Phyllosphere > Unclassified | place: USA...
GGGTTCCTACGACGATTACATGCTGGCCTCGACCCAGGCGCGCAACCAGCAGCTGGCGAACAATGCCAAGGCCAAGGAAAAGGTCGCCGAACTGCAGGACTTCGTGCGCCGCTTCTCGGCCAACAAGTCCAAGGCTCGCCAAGCGACTTCGCGTGCAAAACAGATCGACAAGATCAAGATCGAGGAATTCAAGCCGTCCTCGCGCGCCTATCCCTTCGTGCGCTTCGAAGGCGAGAAGAAGCTGCACCGCCTGGCGGTGGAGACCGAGGGCCTCACCAAAGCCTACGACCGCACCCTGTTCAAGAACTTCTCGATCATGGTCGAAGCGGGCGAGCGCATCGCGATTATCGGCGCCAACGGTGCGGGTAAGACCACGCTGCTGCGTTGCATCGGCGGCGAAGAGATCACCGGCCTGTCCGCCGACCAGGGCCGCGTGAAGTGGGCCGAGAACGCCAACGTCGGCTACATGCCGCAGGATCCGACCGAAGATTTTGCCACCGACGCCAATCTGACCGACTGGATGGGCCGCTGGACCAAAGAGGGCGACGACGACCTGGCCGTGCGCTCGATCCTGGGGCGCCTGCTGTTCGGCGGCGACGAGGTGAAGAAATCGGTGCGCGTGCTGTCCGGTGGCGAAAAGGGCCGCATGATGTACGGCAAGCTGATGCTGGGCCGCCACAACGTGCTGCTGCTCGACGAACCGACCAACCACATGGACATGGAATCGATCGAGTCGCTGAACGTTGCACTCGACAAGTACGAAGGCACGCTGATCTTCGTCTCCCACGACCGCGAATTCGTCTCCTCGCTCGCAACCCGCGTGCTGGAAGTAAAGGAAAACGAAGTCGTCGACTTCCGCGGCAACTACGAAGAGTACCTGAAGAGCCAGGGTATCGACTGATTCGGCTGTACCTGTAGGGTGGACGGCTTCGCCGTCCACGCGTTCAACCGGCGTGCGAATCCTCGCGCCGGTCTAATTGCCCGTCTATAAGAGCCATGAACATCCAGCCCATCCAAACCTACGAATACGACCACCCCCAAGGCGGCACCGCCTGCACCGCCCAGGCCTGGGCCCGCATCCCCGCCCAGCCTACGCCCGCGGAAAAAGCCGAACTGAAGGAACGCATCAAGCGCCTCCTGAAGGAAAAGGAAGCGGTTCTGGTCGCCCACTACTACGTCGATCCCGAGCTGCAGGACCTGGCCGAGGAAACCGGCGGCTGCGTCTCCGACTCCCTCGAAATGGCCCGCTTCGGCCGCGATCACCCGGCCAAGACCCTGGTCGTCGCCGGCGTGCGCTTCATGGGCGAAACCGCGAAGATCCTCAGCCCCGAGAAAACCATCCTGATGCCGGACCTGGAAGCGACCTGCTCGCTGGATCTCGGCTGCCCGGCCGACGAATTCGCCGCCTTCTGCGACCAGCATCCGGACCGTACGGTCGTCGTCTACGCGAACACCAGCGCGGCGGTAAAAGCACGCGCCGACTGGATGGTCACGTCCTCGATCGGCCTCGACATCGTCAAGCACCTGCACGAGCAGGGCAAGAAAATCTTGTGGGCGCCCGACCGCCACCTGGGTTCCTACATCCAGAAGCAGACCGGCGCCGACATGCTGCTGTGGCAGGGATCCTGCATCGTCCACGACGAGTTCAAGGGCATCGAACTCGACCTCCTGAAGGCCGAGTACCCGGACGCCAAGGTGCTGGTGCACCCGGAGTCGCCGGCGAATGTCGTGGCGCAGGCCGACGTGGTCGGCTCGACCACGCAGCTGATCAACGCCGCGCAGACGCTGGACGCGACCCATTTCATCGTCGCCACCGACAACGGCATCCTGCACAAGATGCGCATGGCCGCGCCGGGCAAGCACTTCATCGAAGCGCCGACCGCCGGCAACAGCGCGACCTGCAAGAGCTGCGCCCATTGCCCATGGATGGCGATGAACGGCCTGAAAAACCTGGCCGAGGTGCTGGAATCGGGCGCCAACGAAGTCTTCGTCGACCCGGCGATCGGCAAGGAGGCCGTGCGCGCGATCGACCGCATGCTGGATTTTGCCGCCGCCAAGAAAGCGAAAGCGCTGCCGAGCGGCGCGCTGGAGCAGAACACCCAACTCTATTCGAATGTAGGTCCCGCATGACGACGCTGAAGAATCCCCACGATGCTTTCGACGAGAAACTGCAGGCTTCGTTCGAACAGAACATCCTGGCCGCGCTGCTGGAAGACGTCGGCACCGGCGACCTGACCGGCATGCTGGTACCCGAAGCGCCGCGCGCCCAGGCCCGCGTGATCGTCCGGGAAGAGGCCGTGCTGTGCGGCGCGCCCTGGTTCGAAGGCGTGATGCTAGCCGTCGACCAGGACATCGAGATCGACTGGAAGTACGCCGAGGGCGACCTGATGGCCAAGGACAGCGTGGTCTGCACGATCTCCGGCTCGCCGCGCTCCCTGTTGACGGCCGAACGCGGCGCGCTGAACTTCATGCAGCTGCTCTCGGGCGTGGCGAGCGCCACCCGCAAGTATGTCGACGTCATCGCCGGTACCAACGCCGCGATCCTCGACACCCGCAAGACGCTCCCGGGCCTGCGCCAGGCGCAGAAGTACGCGGTGCGCGTCGGCGGCGGCAAGAACCAGCGCATGGCCTTGTACGACGGCATCCTGATCAAGGAGAACCACATTGCGGCGGCCGGCGGCGTGACACGCGCGCTGGAGAATGCCGCGGCCCTGAACGCGGGCGTGACAGTGCAGATCGAAGTCGAGACCATCGCCCAGCTGGAAGAAGCGCTGGCGGCGGGCGTGAAGTCGGTCCTGCTGGATAACTTCAATCTCGAAATGATGCGCGAGGCGGTGAAGGTGAATGCCGGGCGTGCGCTGCTCGAGGCCTCGGGCGGGATCAATATGGAGACCGTGCGCGCGATTGCGGAAACCGGTGTGGACCGGATTTCGATCGGCAGCCTGACCAAGGATGTGCGGGCGACGGACTTCTCCTTGCGCATCGTGGGCTAACACGGCTCGAGCTTCACGCGTGGGCACAGGTGCCCACCCTACGTCCACGCGTTATGCGGCCGATGTGCACCACACCGGCTTTTCGGGCACGAACTGGCTATACCCCGCTCTCGCTGGCCCGCGCCAATGCTTCGGCCTGCGGGCTGCGCATCCCGATCGGTTCCCCTACCTGCGCCGCGATCGCGTCGACCGCGCTCGCCACCCGTTCCGGCTCCGAATAATGCACCATGTGGCCGACTCCGGGCTGCAGGTGGAGCGTGCTCGATTTACCCCCGGCCTGGAGTTCCTCGTGCAGGCGCTCGGAATGGGGCGTGGGCTTGACGATCTTGTCCTGCGTTCCCGTGATGATCTCGACCGGCACGCGCAGCTGGTCGAGGCGCTTCGACAGCGACATGGCGGCCGGGATCATCAGCGCCGCTTCGGCGCCGCTGGCGCGCAGCTGTTTCGGGCGCAGCGCCATCCAGGGCGAGAGCTGCTTGAAGCGTTCCGACACCAGCATCGGCGCAAACACCCGCTTGCAGAGCAAGGGCCAGAGCAGGCGCGATACCAGTGGCGAGACCGTATGCCGCAGCAGGTCGCCGATGACCGGGATCGCCGGCTGGGCCACGAAAGGCACGTCCAGCCGCAGGGTAGGGTAGTAGTAACCCGACAGCAGCACCAGGCCGCGCACGAAGTCCGGCACTTGCAGGCCCATGGCCAGCGCCACCATCGTGCCCCAGGAGTGGCCCAGCACGATGGCCGAATCGACACCGATCTCCTGCAGCGCGTGGTGCAAGAGGCGGGCCTGGGCATCCGGGGTCCAGACCGTGCTGCGTGGACGATCGCTATAGCCGTAGCCGGGACGGTCGAAGGCGATGACCCGGTAGCGTCCACTGAGCTGGCTCATCAGCCCGCTGTACTCGAAGTCGTTGGCGACGACGCCGTTCCCATGTAACAGGACCAGGGTCGGACCGCTGCCGCGCTCGAGATAATGCAGGCGCACGCCGTCGACGTCGACGAACTTGCCGCGCGGCGGGTTCTCGCTTTCGGCCTGGGCCGTCTTGCTGCGTACGACCAGCCAGGAGGCCAGCAGGCCGATGCCGGCCACGGCCAGCCCGGTACGCAAGCCGCTGCCGGTGCTGCTGCCTGATGAATCGATTGAACGACGCGATGTCCTCAAAATACTCCCCTTTCGTCGATGAGCCCGATCGGAACGGGCTGGTGATGGGCGCCGAGCCGCGCCGCGACCTGCGGCAGCAAGCGCTCGGCGGATGCTTCGATCTTCAGCGTGACCAGGTGGTCGGCGCGGGTGCGTCCGAGGTTCAGGGCGGCGATCGGTTTGCCGGCCTCGTGCGCCAGGCGGCAGAAGCGGAATCCCGAATACACCATCAGCGACGAGCCGACCACCAGCAGGGCGTCGGCCGCCTCCATCTGGGCCAGCGCGCAGGCGGTGCGCGCGGCCGGGACGTTATCGCCGAAGAAAACCACGTCGGGCATCAGTGTGCCGCCGCAATGGCTGCACACCGGCAGCGTGAACTCGTCCAGGAACTCGGGCTCGACCTGGGCGTCGCCGTCGGGCAGCGGCTGCGCTGCGGCATGGGCGATATGCGGATTCAGGTCCTGCAGCCGGGTCTGCACGAAGGCGCGGGGCACCCGCACGCCGCACTGCAGGCAGAGCACGGAGTGGATATTCCCGTGCAACTCGAGCACGGCGTGGCTGCCGGCGCGCTGGTGCAGGCCGTCGACGTTTTGTGTGAGCAGAGAGCCGAGCCTGCCCGCTGCTTCGATCGCGGCCAGGGCTTCGTGGCCGGCGTTCGGACGCGCCTGGGCCAGTACCGGCCAGCCGATCATGCTGCGCGCCCAGTAGCGGCGCTGCACGGCCTGCGAGCGGCGAAATTCCGGTCCCTGGATCGGCTGCCGGCCGCGCCGCACGCCATCGCGGTCGCGGTAATCCGGTATGCCCGAGGCGGTCGACAGGCCGGCGCCGGTCAGCACCAGCGCGCGCGGGTGACGCTCCAGAAAACTTGCAAGCGCCGACACCTCGTCATGTACTTCGAATCCTTCGGCCATCGTGATGCATCCTCCCATTCTGCTGGGATCCTAGCATCCTTGCGGGTTCATCCGACACACGATTCCGGGTGTTCATCACACGGCGCTGGCCGCAGCGCGCGCCCGTGGATACCGTAGGGACTCCACAAACTTGAAGAGGAAACCATGCGATTCTTGCTCACCGCGCTGCTGGCCCTGCTGTTCGCCACCGCCACTGTCGACGCCGCCGAGCTACCTGCTTACATCGGGCGCCACACCAGCACGCCTGAAGACCGGCGCGCGATCGAACAGGTCGTGGCCGACTTCCAGACGGCGCTCAAGACCAAGGATATCAAGCTGCTGTCGTCCCTGATGCTCAATTCCGACATCCCGTTTTCGTCGCCGGCCTCGCCTCAAAACATAAAGAAGATCCGCGAAACCTTCGACACGACCGCAACCGGCATCCGCGCCGGCGGCTATTACGACTTCGCCCGCTTCATCCGCGAGAGCAAGGTCCCGGTCGAGGAGCGCTTCTACAACGTCAAGATCACCCAGGACAAGAACGTCGCCTGGGTGATGTTCGATTACGAATTCGTCGAGGACGGCAAGGTCTACAACTACGGCATCGAGACCTGGCAGATGATGCAGGACCTCGAGGGCAAGTGGAAGATCGCCAGCGTCTGGTGGAGCACCAACCTGATGCCCCAGCAGTGATCTAGCGCGCCGACACGGCGATTCCGCCGACGATCAGGGCGAAGGCCAGCGCGTGATACAGGTGCGGCGCCTCGCCGAGGAAGCTTGAGGAGAGCAGCGCCGTGAACAGCGGCGTCAGGTTGATGAAGAACGAGCCCAGCGTCGGCCCCGCCTTTTGCAGGCCGGCGCCCCAGCAGCGCATCGCCAGGATCGCCGGACCGATCGCGACGTACAGCAGGGCGGCGGCCAGCGGCCAGCTCCAGGCGACATCGACGCCTTTCACTGCCCACTCGGCCCCCGACAGCGCTGCCGACCACAGCACGCCATACGCCACCTGGGCCAGCAGGAAGGCCGCCCAGTCGGCGCGCAGAGCGGGTACATCGCGCTGCTGCATCAGCATCCAGCTGTAGAAGGACCAGGCGATCGTCGCCAGGATCATGTAGAGGTCGCCCGGCACCAGGCGCAGCGCGGCCAGCTGCTGCAGGTCGCCGCGGCACAGCACCACCAGCACGCCCACGATCGACAGCAGCGCCCCGACAAGCTGTTTCGGCTTCACCGGCGCCTTGTAGAACAGCTTCCCGACCAGCAGCATCCAGACCGGCATGCCCGAGGCAACCAGGGTCACGTTGATCGGCGTGGAGCTCTGCAGGGCCAGGTACTGCAGCGAGTTGTAGAGGCCGACGCCGAGCAGGCCCAGCATGCTGTAGCGGCGCCAGTTGGACAGCACCGCGCTGCCCGGCTTCAGGGCCGCACGTCCCAGCGGCAGCAGCACCACCAGGGCGATGCTCCAGCGCAGGAAGTTGAGGGTCATGGGCGGCACGGCGTCGCGCACCATGCGGCCGACAATGGCGTTGCCGGCCCAGAGCAGGGGTGGCACCGTCAACAGCAGCGCGGTGGAAAGGGTCAGCTTGCGATTCACGGGCTTTGCGCTGACTCAGCGCCGGTCCGGCGTCAGCACGCTCGGCAGCGCTTTCGGCAGGGTGTCCGGATAGTCGCGCGAATAATGCAGGCCGCGGCTTTCGTGGCGCGACAGGGCGCTATTCACGATCAGGGAGGCCACGTCGACCAGGTTGCGCAGTTCCAGCAGGTCGTGCGTGATGCGGAAGTTGCGGTAGTACTCGTCGATCTCTTCCTTCAGCAGCTTGATCCGGTGCTGGGCGCGTTCCAGGCGCTTGGTCGTGCGCACGATGCCGACGTAGTTCCACATGAAGCGGCGCAGTTCGTCCCAGTTGTGGGCGATGACCACCTCTTCGTCGGCGTTGGTGACGCGGCTTTCGTCCCAGGGCGGCAGCACCGGGTTGTCGACGCGCGGCGCGGCTGCGATCTGGCTGGCGCAGGCGCGGCCCACGACCACGCATTCGAGCAGCGAATTGCTGGCCAGGCGGTTCGCGCCGTGCAGGCCGGTGCAGGCCGTCTCGCCGACCGCGTACAGGCCGGGGATGTCGGTGCGGCCGGCCAGGTCCGTGACCACGCCGCCGCAGGTGAAGTGCACGGCCGGCACCACCGGAATCGGTTCCCTGGTGATGTCGATCCCGAGTTCCAGGCAGCGCGCGTAGATGGTCGGGAAATGCTCCTTCAGGAACTCCGGGCTCTGGTGGCTGATGTCGAGGTGGACGTAGTCCAGGCCGCGCTTCTTCATCTCGAAGTCGATCGCGCGCGCCACCACGTCGCGCGGGGCCAGTTCGCCGCGCTCGTCGTGGGCCGGCATGAAGCGCGTGCCGGCGGCGATACCCGCTTCCGGCGGCAGCTTCAGGAGGCCGCCTTCGCCGCGGATCGCTTCGGTGATCAGGAAGGATTTGGCGTAGGGGTGGTACAGGCAGGTCGGGTGGAACTGGATGAACTCCATGTTCGAGACGCGGCACCCGGCGCGCCAGGCCATCGCGATGCCGTCGCCGGTGGCGGTGTCGGGATTGGTCGTGTACAGGTAGACCTTGCCGGCGCCACCCGTGGCCAGCACGGTGTGCTCGGCTTCGAAGGTGAGCACCTTGCCGCTCTGTTCGTCCTGCACATACAGGCCGTGGCAGCGCGGCTGGCCGACCAGGCTTGGCGCGCCGCCATGGACGCCCTTGCCGGTGAGCTTGTCGGATGTGATGACGTCGATCGCGCAGTGGTGTTCGAACAGCGAGATGTTCGGATGCGCGCGCACCTTCTGCTCCAGCGTGACCTGCACCGCGTGGCCGGTGGCGTCGGCGGCGTGGATGATGCGGCGCTGGCTGTGGCCGCCCTCACGGGTCAGGTGGAAGCCCAGTTCCGCCGAGGCGTCGCGGGTGAAGGGCACGCCTTGCTCGATCAGCCATTCGATGGCGGCGCGGCCGTGTTCGACGATGGTGCGGGTGGCGGCCTCGTCGCACAGGCCGGCGCCGGCCACCAGGGTGTCGGCGATGTGCTGGTCGTGGGAGTCGCCGGAATCGAGGACGGCGGCAATGCCGCCCTGGGCCCAGTCGCTGGCGCCATCGAGCAGCGCGCGTTTGGAGATGATGGCAACCTTGCGCGTTTGCGCGAGGTGCAGGGCCACCGACAGGCCGGCCAGGCCGCTGCCGACGATTGCTACGTCAAATTTCATGGCACATGTGATATTTGTACAGAGGCATCATCATAGACGATTTACATAGGACGCGTGCCGATGTGCCTCGGTGCAGGCGAAGCTGTCCTGGGCGGTGCCCAGGCTACCAGGACCCGAGCCAGCCCGCGCAGGCAAAGGCGACGGCGTCGCGCCAGGCGCTGCGGCGCGCATCGAGGCCCGCATGGGCGATCTCGACGCGCCGGCTGCGCGGATGCTGGCCCTCGAGCGCGCGTGCGGCATCGAGGTTCGGGGAGCCGGCGCCGCCGCAGACCAGCAGCACGCGTCCGCCGAAGCCGCCCAGGGCCTGGGCCAGCGCCGGCGGCACGCTCGGGGTCGGGGTCTCCCGTCCGACCACGCGGCTGGCCGCGCGCCGGAAGGCGGCGGCGCGGCGCAGCAGGCGGTCGGCCGCCGAGCGTGGGCCGTAGCGCAAGGCCGGGCTTTGCACACCGGCGGCGACCTGGGGCAGCAGGGGATCGAGCAGGGCCAGGCCCGTCACGCGCGCGTCGCCCGCCGCATACAGGGCCGCCCCGCCTGCCGCATCGCCCGGGGCGAGGATGACAGATTCTTTCATTTCGGGCACGTGGATGAAAAATTCTTTCATCGCGGCGCCGATGTCCTCGCCTCCCTGCAGGGCCGGGATGCCTTCGCTGTCGCCGGCGCCGACGCGGTCGAAGCGCAGCACTGCCACGCCGCGCGCCGCCAGCAGGCGCGAGAGCAGGGTGAACTGGCGGTGGCTGCCGGACCGGTACTGGCTGCTGTCGGCCAGGATCAGCATGCCGCGCGCCAAAGGACGCTCGGGAACGTCGACGATGCCGATCAGGGCGTTGCCGGCGCAATGGAAGCGCAAGGCGCGCTGTTCGATTTTCATGCCGGTTCTCCCGAAAACAGGGCACAGGTGGCGGCGCGCAAGCCAGGACAATCGAGTTCGCCATCGCCGCTCCAGAGCGGGGAACCCTCGAGCGGATGGAAATGCAGGCTGGCGCCAAACGGCCGCCAGCGTTCGGCCAGGCGCGCCGCACTGGCTGCCACTTTCGCGGGCGCCGGTCCGCCGTAGGCAAACCAGTGCACCGGACAGGGCGGCAAGACCACATGGGCGGCGTCGCAGGCGTCGATCGCTTTCACCAAGGGTACCGCCACCTCGAAGCCGCCGACCTCGATCGCGCCATGCACTGCCAGCTGGGCACGCAGCGCCGCCGTGCTGCGCGGGGCGCCGGGCGCCGGATCCTGCAGCTGCTCGGACAGGCGCAGGAACTGGTTGATGCAGGCGCGCCCGCTCATGTAAGGCTGCCACAAGAGGACGCAGCGGGCATCGAGACGGGCAGCGGTGTCCAGCGCGAGCAGTCCCCCCAGGCGCAGGCCCCACAGCGTCAGCGGCCCGCTCTCGCGCTCGGCCAGCCAGTTGGCGGCCAGCACCAGGTCCTCTTGCCAGATCTGCCAGCGCCCGGCGTTGAATTCGCCGCAGCTGTCGCCGCAGCCGAACAGGTCGATCTGCAGTACAGCGTAGCCGAGCGCGGCAAAGGCGCGCGACTGCAGGGCCGCCGTGCGTCGCGTCCGGCTGAGTTCACCTGCAAAAGGGTGGACGTAGAGGATCGCGCCGCGCGGCGCAACATGGGGATTCGGCGCGTGGTACAGACTGAAGCGCGTGCCAGGCTCGGCATCGAAGAAAAACGGCTCCACGCGCGGCGTGGTCAGCAGCGGAGCATTCATGGCTGCGTTCTCCTGCACTCAAGGGCCTGGCGCGCGGGCTGGGCGTGTCGGGACCGGGTTATCGGCGATTTGTCACTTTAACGATCATGTATTTATGTCAATTAGACACGCGTGCCACGGGCCGGTCTTGCGCGTACACAGCTGTGATCAAGCAATTTCTATTGATCCTAGTCAATGACCAGCTTGCAGTTTTTCTCAATCATGCATTTTTACGTTGAGCATGATCGGAGGAAAAAATGGCCCAGCTGGCACATGAACTGGTGGAGGAAGCGGCCCTCTGGACGCCGCAGGCCACCGCCCTGCGCCACGGCGCCGAACGCATCAGCTATGCCGGCCTGGCCGGCGCGATCGCGGCCTTCGCCGGCGCATTGCGGGCCGCCGGCATCGGCGACGGCGAACGGGTGGCCGTCTGCCTGCCGGCCGGCACCCCGGCGGTGGTTGCACTGCTGGGCGCCGCGCAGGCGGGATGCGCCTTTGTCCCGATCGATCCGGACCTCGATGCCGGCGCGTGCGTCGCCATCCTGTGCGATTGCGGCGCCCGCCTGCTGGTGAGCGACGCCCAGCGCTACGATTTCCTCGGCGCAGCCTTGGGCGGCTGCCCCTCGCTGCGCAGCGTGGTCGTGCACAGTGCCGGAACGCCCAGGGCCGGCGCACTGCCAATGCAGTCCTGGGATGCCTTCCTGGCATCAAGCGCCACCGGTCCGCAGTCCGCGACGACCGCCGCCACGCTGGCCGCGCTGGTCTACACGGTTGGCGGCAAGGGGCCGGCTGCCGGCGCGCGCGGGGTGGCCATGTCGCACCGTAACCTGGTCGCCGGGGCCGCATCGACGGCACGCTGCCTCGGCATCAAGCCAGGCGACCGCCTGCTGGCCGCGCTGCCGCTGCACGGCGACTATGGCCTGAACGCCTTGCTGGCCGGCCTCGCCGCCGGTGCCACCGTCGTGCTGGATGCGGCCGGCCGCGCCGATCCCGCGGCGCTGGCCAAACTGCTCGCCATTGGCGACATCACCGCCCTGGCGGCGCTGCCGGCGACCTGGGAAGGCCTGGTGCAGCATGATCTCGAGCGCGCCGCCGAGTGCCTGCGTGTCGCAAGCTGCGCCGGCGGCGGCATCGGGCGCGAAGCCCTCGCATTGGTGCGCACCAGGCTGCCGCATACCCGCATCCACCTGCTGTACGACATCGGCGAAGCCTGCCGCTCGACCAGCCTGATGCCGGTCCAGCTCGACGAGCGCCCGGGCTCGATCGGACGCGCGACCCCGTATTCGGAATGGCTGGTGCTGCGCGCGGATGGGCGCGAGTGCGCACCGGGCGAGACGGGCGAACTGGTACGCCGCGGCGCGCTGGTGCCGCTCAGCTACTGGGACGATCCGCAAGCCGGCAGCGAGCAGTTCCGCTTCCTGCCGCCGGCGGCCGGACCGGCCGGCCGCAATCCCGGCAGCAGTATCCACTCCGAACCCGGCTACTGGCCCGGCGTCAGCGCGCGCAAGGACCTGGACGGCTACCTCTACCTGGCCGAGGGCCGTAACGAGATCATCGTCAGCGGCGGCTACCGCATCAGCGGGCGCGAAGTCGAGAAGATCGTGGTCGGCACCGGCCTGGTGGCCGAAGCGGCGGCGGTCGGGGTCGCGCATCCGGTACTGGGGCAGGTGATCGCCGTGCTGGCGACACCGCGTCCCGGGGCCCGGCTCGACTCCACCATCCTGTTCGGCGCCTGCCGCGCGCGCCTGCCGCAGCACATGCTGCCGGCCATGGTCGACGTGCGCCGGGCGCCGCTGCCGCGCGCCCGCGACGGCCAGATCGACCGCGCGCTGCTGGCCGGCGAGCTGGCGCCGCTGTTTGCCGAGGTCGCGCCATGAGCGGCCTGTGCGGATGGGTGTCGACCGAACCGGCGGCACTCCCGGTCGAAGACATGGCGGCGAGCTTCGCCGGCGGCCGCACGCCGCGCTGCGCCGGCCACGGCTTGGGCGCGGTGGCGCTCGCCGCCGGACCCGAGGAAGCCAGCCTGTATCACCAGGATGGGCTCCTGATCGTGCACTGGGGCGAGCGGGTCGAAGCACTTGCGCGCCTGTGGCGCACCCACGGGGCGCGCGCCTGCGCCGCCCTGTCCGGCCATTTTGCCTTTGCGCTGCTCGACGAACGCCGCGGCGAAGCCCTGCTGGCAGTCGACCGCTGCGCCACCCGGCCACTGTATTGGCAGATGGCGGGACGCAGCCTGCTGTTCGCCAGCAGCAGCGAAGCCCTGGCGCGCCATCCGGGCGCCGGCCGCGAGCTCGATGCGCAGGTCGTGTTCGACTATCTTTATCTGCATGCCGTGCACGGCCCCGGCTCCATGTTCGCCGGCCAGCGCCGCCTCGCGCCCGGTGAGTGCCTGCACCTGCATGGCGGCCGCGTCGAACGGATTCGCTACTGGCGCATGCGCTATACCGAGCATGCCGCCGAACAGGCGCCGCACACGGAACTGCTGGACGCGCTGTCCTGCGCGCTCGATGCGGGCGCCGAGCGGACGGGCGCCGCCGTGATGCTGGGCGGCGGCGCCGCCGGCACGCTGCTGGCGACGCTGCTGCAGCGCGGGGCGGCCGATCCGTTGCGCAGCTATGCGGTCGGATTCGGCAGCGGCGGCGCCGGCATGCTGGCGCGCGCGCGTGCCGCGGCGCGCAAGGCCGGCAGCCGCCATCGCGAGCAGACCATCGCCGCCGGCGACGCCGCCGACGCCATCGACGCGCTGATACAAGCCTGCGAGGCGCCCTGTGGCGATCCGGGCGCGGTGGCGATGCTGTTCGCGGCGCGCATGGCGCGCGAGGACGGCTGCACGCATCTGCATGGCGCCTTCGGTGCCGCCCAGCTGTTCGGGCGCGGGCGCTACGCCGGCCTGGCCAGGACTAACCGCTACGAACGCCTGCCCGCCGCGCTGCGCCAGCTGGCCATCGAGCCCTTGCTGTTCGGACTCGGTGCGCGCCTGCCAGGCACCTTCGAGCGGGTCCGCACCCGCATCGAGCTGTCGATGGCGCCGCCGCTGGCGCGCCTGCGGCGCCGCAATCCCTTGCTGGCCTACGGTTGCGCCGCCATGTTCGAACCTGATTTCCTCGAGCTGCTCGACCCCGAGCTGCCCGCCGCGCGCCAGGAAGAAGCCTGGTGGCTGGCCCAGGCGCGCAGCCCGGCCAACCGCGCGATCGACCTGTCCCTGCAGGGCGATCTGCCATGCCGCATCGTTCCCGCTTTCGCCGCCGCCTGCGCGGCCTCGAACCTGGAGCCGGTCCTGCCTTTCCTGGACGACGCCGTGGTCGCCATGGCAGCACGCCTGGCGCCGCGCCACAAGCTCGGGCGCGGGCCGCGCCGCCTGTTCGCGCAAGCCCTGCGCGAAGTGGGCGCGGCGCAGGCCGCACACAGCGCGTCCGTTCTGCCCTTCGGGCACTGGCTGCAGAGCGACGCCCGCCTGCGCGCACTGGCCTACGACAGCCTGTCCGACCTGGCCGGCCGCCGCATCCTGCGCCGCGAATTCATCGACCTGCTGCTGGCGCGCCGCCTGCCGGAAGATCCGGTCGGCCACGGCCAGACCGTCTGGCGCCTGATGATGCTGGAAGGCTGGCTGGCGCGGGCGCGGCGCGATGGGTTCCGGCGACAGCCGGAACAGCGCCAGCCGGAACAGCGTGGAGCCTGGCGCTGCGGCGCCGAGCCCGACTCCGCCGCCCTGGTCGCCGGCTGAGTCAGGTGCCGGCCAGGCCGTCGTACACGGCCAGGTAGCTGCGCGCCATGGCCGGCAGGCTGTGGTGCGCGATCACCTGGCCGCGCGCGCGGGCGCCATGGCGCGCGCCCATCTCGGGGATGCGGCAATAGTCGGCGATCGCCGCCGCCATCACGTCGGGCGACATCGCCGGCACCAGGATGCCGGTTAGTCCGGGCTGCACCAGTTCCTTGTGCACGCCGACCGAGGTCGCCACCACCGGCAAGCCGGTCGCCATCGCTTCCAGCAGCACCTTGCCCTTGTCTTCGGCCAGCGCCGGCAGCACCATCAGGTCCATCGCCCGCATCAATTGTGCGGTGTCGAGCCGTTCGCCCGGCAGCCAGGCGCGGTGCCCGGCGCCGGCACGCTCCAGCATGGCCTGGCACTCGGCGCGCATCGGGCCGTCGCCGACAATCAGCAGGCGCAGCCTCCCGTGCGCGGCGTGGGGCGAGGAAATCAGGCGCAGGAAGGCTTCGACCAGGGTGACGTCGTTCTTGGCCTCGTCCATTCGCCCGACGCTGCCGATCACGAAGGCGTCGTCGCGCATGAAGCCCTCGGGTCCGACGGCCGCGTGCGGCCCCAGGCGAGGATGAAACTGCAGGCTGTCGACACCGTTCGAGATGTGCGACACGCGCGAGGGCGCGGCGCCGACCTGTTCGATCAGCCAGCGTTCCTGCTCGGCGCTGGCGGCGATGTAGTGGCCTACCAGGGGGCGCAGCAGCCGGCGCAGCAGGCCGGGCTGGCGGCCGCGCCGGGGTTCGGCCGCCATCGATCCGTATTCGTCCCCGTAGCCGGACCCGGAATCGCGCCGGACGTCCCGGCCATACTCGCCATGTACCCGAAGCCGCACACCCGCCAGCGCCGCCGCCAGCTGGCCTTCGAGTCCGCCCAGGTCGCGCGTGTGGACCACGTCGGGACGGAGCGCGCGCAGGGTGCGCACCATGCGCAGGACCAGTCTCGGGTTGAAGCCGCCGGGGCCGGAGGCGCCGCGCTTGTGCAGGTCGATGACTTCGACGCCATGTTCGCGCAGGTCCGCGTGGAACATGCCGTCCTCGCCCAGGCACAGCACGGCATGCCGGTAACGTTCACCCGGCATGTGCGCAATCAGGTCGAGCAGGCCGTTGCCGGCGCCGCCGCCATCGAGCCGGTTGACGACGTGGGCGACCAGGCGCGGCGGTGCAAAGGCCGCGCTCATCGCGGCGAGGGGGCGGTTACCCATGGCGGACGGCGCCCGGGCGCGGGCGCAGGGACGGGCTGTGGGAACTCATGGGCAGATGGCAGGAGACGAGAAACAGGGCGAAATCCGTTGCAGCCGGGCCGGCCGGGGACGGTGGGCGAAGCACATGGGCGTTCTCCGATGAAATCCTGCTCACGGCGCTGGAAATGTCGACGCAGTAAAGGCTGACGCGGTAAAGCTGACGCAGTAAAAGCAGACGCAGTAAAAGCAGATTATATGACTGCGCGCGGCGTGCACTGCGCAACCCTTTTTCCGATTGATACCCGTCAAAAGACTCTTATGCCTGAGCGAAATGCACAGCTCGGGCGAGCAATCTGCGCCGTGCTTGCGACATATTTCTTGGGAGCTTGATCTATGTTCAGATAGCAAAGAACAGATCAAAACCCCGGGAACCCGCTAACTGCTGACTCTGTCTGAATGGATTCATGACGTTTTCGCCACCGACGGCGGGACGCTTTTACCAGGGAGACAGTATGTTGGTAGACGAAATGCCCATCGCATCCTTCCAGGCGCCGCCGGCGCAAGCCGTGGGAGTCGCACGCAGGGCCGGCGGCCAGGCCGCCCCGCGCAGCGAACCGCAGCTCTTCAACATCCGCGTCGCGCTCTCGGCCGGCCGCCACGCCGATACCGGGGCCCTGGTCCGGCGCATGTACGCCTGGCGCGGCTACGCCTTCGAGGCGGGCGAGCGCGGCGCAGCGGACAAGGTGACCCTGTACGCCGAAACCGGGGGCGAGCTGGTCGGGACCATGAGCCTGTGGCTGGACAAGGGCAACGCCTTGCCCGCCGACGAGCACTTCCGCGACCGGCTCGACATCCTGCGGCGCCAGGGCCGGCGCCTGGCCGAGCCTTCGCGCCTGGCGATCGACGCCGGCATGTCGAAGCGGGTGTTCGCGGCCCTGATCCACATCTCCTACCTGTATGCGCGCGAGCTGCGCGGCTACACCGACTACGTCATCGAGGTCAATCCGCGCCATGTGGCCTTCTACGAACGCATGCTCGGTTTCGTTTCGTACGGCGGCGAGCGCACCTGCAGCCGGGTCGGCGCGCCGGCCGTGCTCTTGCGCCTGCCGCTCGACGAGATGGGCGCCCGGATCCGCAAATGGGGCGGCAGCGACGCGCAGCACGGCGGGGAGCGCTCCTTTTACCCGCATTTCTTTGCCGCCGGCGAGGAGCCGGCCATCAGCGCGCGCCTTGCCGCGCTGTGCCGTGGAGGAGAATGGGCATGAGCCAATTGAATGATCTGCCGCCGGATGCGCACCTTGATGCCCAGCCCTGCGCAGCGCTCGTCGAACTGGCGCAGGCGGTGGGCACCGCCAACCTCCTGTGCGACGACGCCACGCGCGAGCGCCATGCGCGCAGCACGGCGGCGCGGCCGGTGCTGCCGCTGGCCCTGGTCCGCCCCGCGGACGCGCTTGAAGTCGCCGCGGTCACGAAGATCGCCGCACGCTGGCGCCTGCCGGTCTACCCGATCAGTACCGGCAAGAACTGGGGCTACGGCGATGCCTGCGCCCTTGGCGCAGGCCAGCTCATCCTCGACCTGTCGCGCATGAACCGCATCATCCACGTCGACCCCGAGCTGTCCTATGCCGTCATCGAACCCGGCGTGACCCAGCGCCAGCTCTCCGATTACCTGCTCGACCGCGGCATTCCCCTGTGGGCCGACTGCACCGGGGCCGGTCCGGACACGAGCTACATCGGCAACATCATGGAGCGCGGCTTCGGCCATTCGCCCTACGGCAACCGGCTGCAGCACGTGGCCGGCATGCAGGTGGTGCTGGCCAGCGGCGAGCTGCTCGAAACCGGCTTCGGCCACTACGCCCAGTCGCGCACGACCCACCTGTTCCCGTATGGCGTCGGGCCTTTCCTGGACGGCCTGTTCACCCAGTCGAACATGGGTATCGTGACCCGCCTCGGCATCTGGCTGATGCCCCAGGCCGAATGCGTCAACCACTTCATCTGCAGCGTGCCGCGCCACGCCGACATCGCGCCGGTCGTCGACGCCCTGCGTCCGCTGCGCCTGGACGGCACGCTGCGCAGCATCCTGCACATCGGGAACGATATGAGGGTGCTGTCCGGTGGCCGCGTCTTCCCGCGCGACAAAGTGGGGACCGGATCGCGCCTGCCGGAGGACATGCGAACGGCGATGCGCGCGGAGGCCGGCGTCGGCGCCTGGAGCGTCTCGGGCGCCCTGTACGGCACCGCGGCCCAGGTCGCAGCCGCCCGCGCGGCCTTGCGCAAGGCCTTGCGCGGTACCGCCGCCCGTCCACGCTTCATTACCGAGCGTAGCCTGCGTGCCGGCGCCTTCGCGGCGCGCCTGCTGGGAACCAGCGGCGCGGGCCGGCGCCTGCGCGCCAAGGTGGCGCTGGGGGCATCGCTGTTCGCCATGAACCGCGGCGTGCCGAACGGGCGCTTCCTGGCCGGGGCCTACTGGCGCCGCCGCGCCGGCCTGCCGAAGGGCTTTCCGGAGCGCGCCGACCCGGCCCGCGACGGCTGCGGCCTGCTCTGGGTCTCGCCCATGCTGCCGCTACGCGGAGAAGACATGCTGGCCGTGCACGCGCTCGCCCAGGCCAGCTTCGACAAATACGGCTTCGACCTGTTCGCCACCTTCAGCATGGTCAACGAGCGCACCCTGGGAGGCGTGCTGACGGTCGCCTACGACCAGGACGATCCCGAGGAGACGGCGCGCGCCCGTGCCTGCCATGACGAAGTCTTCGCCAGCATGTTCGACGCCGGCTACATTCCCTACCGGGTCGGCAATCACGCCATGGGCCGGCTCGACCCGCAGGGCGACAGCTACTGGCGCACCGTCGGCGCGCTCAAGGCTGCGCTCGATCCGGCCGGCATCCTGGCGCCGGGGCGCTACCAGCCGGAGGTGGCGAGGGAGCTTGGCTGAGGCGGGCCTTCGCGGCGCCTGCGTTCGGCGCCGCACGGAGCGTTGCGCCCGCAGCGCCTAGGATGAGAACTCATTTAATCCTCCCTCAATCTTCAAGGAAACACCATGTCCATGACGAATGCCTCGGCCCAGGCGGCCGCGCTGGCGGACAAGATCCGTTCGATGCGCTTCGCGATGTTCACGACCGTGGACGAACACGGCCACCTGATCAGCCATCCGATGACCAACCAGGAAACCGACGAGCAGGGCGGCCTCTGGTTCTACACCTCGATCCACACCCCGCTGTGGCAGAACATCGCCGTCCAGCCCGAAGTCAACGTCAGCTTCGCCCAGCCGGACGACAGCCTGTACGTCTCGATCAGCGGCACCGCCGAGCGCGTGGTCGACCGCGCCCGTATCCACGCCCTCTGGAACCCGATGGTACAGGCCTGGTTCCCGCACGGTCCGGACGACGAACACGTGGTGCTGGTGCGTGTCGCGCCGCACAGCGCCGAGTACTGGGATTCGAACGACAGCAAGATGGTGCGCCTGTTCCAGATGGCCAAGGCGGCCGTTACCGGCAGCACGCCGGATGTCGATCCGGGCGAGCACGGCACGATCAAGCTGAATCCGTAAATTGCCGTTGCCGGGCGCATATGCCCGGCTTCCCGGCTCAAGGTGAGGGCGGCAAGTCCTCCTCGGACTGGTTGGCGCCCGTTTCCGGCGTGCCGAGACCGGTCCCGGTACCGCCGGCCTGGTCGCCGCGGGTGTCCTGGGCGCCGCGCGCCCCGCTTTGCATGGCGCTGCCGTCCGGGCTTGGCACGGTCTGCGGTGCATCCGGAGACTGCTGCGGGCGGCTGTCCGGCGCCTTGTCGATCTCGCCCGTGCTCTGGGTGAGCTGCGCGCCGCCGCTGCCGCCTGTTTCCTGCTGGGTTTCGTGCGCCGGCGTGGCGCCGGCCTGGCCGCTGGTCGCGCCGCCCAGGCCCAGGGTAGCAGAATCGCCTTGCGGTGCCGATGCGTTGTTCGTAGCTTGCGTAGCCATCGTGGGTCTCCCGAAAATGTCCTCGCTCCGATTATGCCCACCGTGGAGGCGTCCGCCATCGGTGCGTACAGCATGCTTTTGTAGGAGCGTGGCGCGTCCTGCTCATGCGTGGCACATAAAGCGACGCCTCTCCCTGCGCGAAGGGGTCTCAAGCGTGGTTTCCTCGTGTATTGTTGCGAATTGGAATCATTGTTGCATTCGCAAAGGAGACGCCAGATGACACACTTGCCCCCATCATCCGAAGACGCCGGGATCGCCCTCCACGAAGCGATCGTCATCGGCGCCGGCTTCGGCGGCATTTGCATGGGGGTGGCGCTGCGCCGTGCCGGGGTCGAGGAGTTCCTGATCCTGGAAAAGGGCGCCGGGCCCGGCGGTGTCTGGCGCGACAACACCTATCCCGGCGCCGCCTGCGACGTGCCCTCGCACCTGTATTCTTTCTCCTTCGCCCCGAATCCCGACTGGTCGCACACCTTTGCCCGCCAGGGCGAGATCCACGCCTACCTGCACGACTGCGTGCGCCGCTTCGAACTCGGCAAGCACCTGCGCTACCGGACCGAAGTCGCCGCGGCGCGCTACGACGAGGCCCTGGCGCTGTGGGACGTCAGCCTGGCGAGCGGCGAGCGCATGCGGACGCGCATGCTGGTGAGCGCGACCGGCCTGCTGAGCCGGCCGCTGCTGCCGCGCCTGCCCGGCATCGACAGCTTCCGCGGCGCCGCCTTTCACTCCGCGCAGTGGGACCATGCCTGTTCGCTGTCGGGCAAGCGTGTCGCCGTGATCGGCACCGGCGCCTCGGCCACCCAGTTCGTTCCGGCGATCGCCGGCGAGACGGCGAAGCTGATGGTGTTCCAGCGTTCCCCCGCTTATGTGATCGCGCGCCGCGACCGTGCCTACCGGCCCTGGCAGCAGGCGCTGTTCCGGCGCCTGCCGCTGGCGATGCGCCTGCACCGGGGCCTGATCTACGCGAAATACGAAGCGCGTGCGCTGGCCTTCACGCGCATGAAAGCGATCCTGTCGCTCGCGGTCGGCCGGCCGTTCCGGCGCATGCTCGCGCGCGACGTGCGCAATCCGGACCTGCGCGCCAGGCTGACACCCGATTACCCGATCGGCTGCAAGCGCATCCTGCTGAGCGACGACTATTTGTCCGTCTTTTCAAGGCCGGAGGTCGCCCTGGTCACCGACCCGGTCCGCCGCATCACCCCCGGCGGGATCGAAACCGAAGACGGCACACGGCACGAGGCCGATGTCCTGATCTACGGCACCGGCTTTGCTGCCACCGAGTTCCTGGCGCCGATGCGCATCACCGGGCGCGGCGGGCGCGAACTGAACGAGGCCTGGCGCGAGGGCGCCGAAGCCTACCTCGGCATGACGGTGCCGGGCTTCCCGAACTTCTTCATGCTGTATGGCCCGAACACCAACCTGGGTCATAACTCCATCGTCTACATGCTGGAGAGCCAGGTGGAACATGTGATGCGCTGCCGCAGGGAGATGATCGCCGCCGGCGCAGCCTCGGTCGAAGTGGAGCCGACCGCGCACCTGCGCTTCAACACGCGCCTGCACGCGCGCCTGGCGGATGCCGTCTGGCAGGGCTGCAGCAGCTGGTACCTCGACCGCCACGGCCGCAACAGCGCCAACTGGCCGGGCTTCACCTTCAGCTACCGACTGCTGACCCGCCACGCGAGCCTGCGTGCCTATCGCTTCGTCTCGCCCCTCGACGGCCGGCCCGACAGCGTCGGCATCGCGGCGCCGCGCTCGCCGGCGGAGCGTGCCGCCGCCGCCTTCCAGCGCGCTTTTCTCCGCACCGCCTTCAAGCCGCTGATCGGGCCGCCTTTCAGCGCCCCTGCGCAACGACGCTACGCCCGCCTGCTGGCGCCGCTGATGCCGGGCGTCGGCGGGGTCGGGTATCGCCGCATCGATGTCGGCGGCCTCGCGGTCGAGGTCGTCACACCCCCACATGCGGGGCAGGGCGCCGTCCTCTACCTGCACGGCGGCGCCTTCTGCCTGGGCAGTGCGCGGACCCACCGCAGCATCACCTCGCGCCTGGCGCGTGACGGCGGGCTAGCGCTGTGGGTGCCGGACTACCGCCTCGCGCCGGAGCATCCGTATCCGGCCGCGCTCGAGGATGGGCTCGCCTGCTTCGATGCCATGCTGGCCGCCGGCATCCCGGCCGCGCGCATCGTGCTGGCCGGCGACTCGGCCGGTGCGGCGCTGGCGCTGGCCGTCGCGCTGCGCCTGCGTGCGCGCGGCGATACGCTGCCGGCCGCGCTGGCGCTGGTCTCGCCGGTGACGCGGATCCCGCCGCCCGGGCCCGATGGCTATCCGATCGCTGCGATCGACCCGATGGTGCGGGCCGAGTGGGTGCACCAGGGTGTGGCCTGGTACGCCTGTCCGCCGGAGGCCGAAGCCCATCATCCATTGACGTGCAACCTGGCCGGGCTGCCGCCGATGCTGGTGCAGGCGGGCGACCAGGAGATCCTGCTGCCCGACGCGCAGGCCCTGGTCGCGCATGCCAGGGCCTGCGGCGTGTCCTGCCGTTTCGAGCTGCACCGCGAACGCTGGCACGTCTTCCACCTGCAAGCCTTCTACCTGCGCTCGGCGGCGAACGCCATCGGCGCCCTGGCCCAGTTCGCGCGCGCGCACGTCGCGAGCGCGAACGAGCACGCGACGGCCTGAGCCATGCTGTACGCCGCCGCAGCCGTGCTGGTCTTGCTGGTGCACCTGGGTTTCGTGCTGTTCGTCGTGTTCGGCGCCTTGCTCGTGCTGCGCCGTCCGCGCTTCCTGTGGGTGCACCTGCCAGCCGTGGCCTGGGGCGTGTATATCGAACTGAGCAGCCGCGGCTGCCCGCTGACGGCGCTCGAGAACCTGCTGCGCCTGCGCGCCGGGCTGGCGGACGTCCAGGGCAGCTTCATCGAGTACTACCTGCGCTGGCTGCTGTATCCGGGCTGGCTGACGGCCGATATCCAGTACCTGCTCGCCGCCCTGGTGGCGGCGGTCAATCTCGTATTGTATGTATGCGTCTGGCGCAGGCGGGCCGTGCCTGTCGGCTGAAAAACGCTGCGCGCCGCCATGAGCGCTTGCTGAACAGGGGGTAGCGGAGCAATAATGCGGACGTGCTGGCTTATTGTTAATGCTTTTCGCCGCGCCCGGGACAAGGGCGCGGACGGACGTAGCGGGTCGATCGGCGCCTGGCGGTCTTGCAGGCGCTTTTCGTTGGTAGCTTCCCTCGGCGCGGCCGGTTCACGCAGCAAACGTAAGCGGGGCAGGAGAGAGTAAAGAGGCCGGCCGGACCCATCCGGCGGCCTTCCGGAGGAGACATTATGAAAAAACAGGAGAACACGTAGTGAGTCTTTTTAGAACCAAGAATCTCGATACCATGGTAGCGGACGCCCGCACGCCCGGCGGTCTGAAGAAGGTCCTCGGACCGACCGACCTCATCCTCATGGGTATCGGGGCCATCGTCGGCACGGGTATCTTCGTGCTGACCGGTACCGGTGCGGTCACGGCCGGTCCGGCGCTGACGCTGTCCTTCATTATCGCGGCGATCGCCTGCGGCTTCGCCGCGCTGTGCTATGCCGAATTCGCGTCGAGCGTGCCGGTGGCCGGCTCGATCTACACCTACTCCTACGTGACCCTGGGCGAAATCGTCGCCTGGATGATCGGCTGGGACCTGCTGCTCGAATACGGCC
>Ga0308160_10002440_pt1 | contig 22512 bp, 24 predicted proteins | sample PhyFR1_FD_201036 | JGI IMG/M metagenome (GOLD analysis project Ga0308160, IMG submission 201036) | Phyllosphere microbial communities from UC Gill Tract Community Farm, Albany, California, United States - DLSLF.R1 | ecosystem: Host-associated > Plants > Phyllosphere > Unclassified | place: USA...
TTGTCGTAGTCCTTGATGAATCCGAAATGATGCATGTGCAAGTAGATATGAGGTACCAAAGATGTATTTGTGTCAATTGCCGCGTTAAATTGAACCAAAAACTTGAAATCGTCATCCCCATCCTTCAACACCTCATTTCACACCATGGCGCCAAAGGAAGAGACCAGGTACACCCACGCTACCTTTGCCCCTCTACTCAAGAAGCTAGTGCAGTCACCAACCGAGTTCACCCCGTCCGACTGTGCAGAATGCTTCCAGCACCTCTGCGTCCAAGGCGCATCAGATGCTCAGGCAGGAGCATTTTTGACCGCCCTCACCCTTTCGGGGCTCGAACAATCCCCAGAGGTCGTTGCTGAATGTGCAAAAGTCCTAGTGGGGCATTCTGTTGCTGTTAAGGATATCTCGCCAAAGATTGGAGATGAAGATCCTGAAAAAGGAATGTGGGATTACAGGCATACGAAAGATGAAGGAGATGGGTATGGCGGATTTGTGGATATCGTAGGGACGGGTGGAGATGGGTGGGATACTTATAATGTATCGACTACTGCTGCTGTTGTCGTCGCTGGATCAGGTGTTCAGGTCGCAAAGGTATGTCATACTCGTTGGTAGTGAGCTGATAAGGTAGCACGGTTCAAAAGCTGCTACTTCGACATCAGGAGCTGCTGATCTACTCATGTCACTCGATTGTCGACTTGCATTCCCCCCTGAGGAACTCAGCAAGTTCTTGCCAGCATCCCCATTCTTGTTCCTGTTTGCACCCCATTACCACCCCGCTCTCGCACATATCGCACCTATACGTCGTCAATTGAATTTCAGGACAATCTTCAATATCCTCGGACCACTCATCAACCCTTCGCGCCCGGGTAGGATGGTACTTGGAGTAGCTAGGAAGGAGCTGGGAGATACTTTTGCCGAAGTCCTCAAGTTGATGGGACTGGAGCGGGCTTTGGTGGTTTGTGGAAAAGAGGGATTGGACGAGATCTCACCCGAGGGCGAGACCTGGGTACGTTCTGACAGCAGACGACGGTGGCTGACGAGCAGACCTGGTGGATTGAGAAGGGAGAGATCAAGACCGGATCCATACACCCCACACGCGATTTTGGCCTACCGACTCACCCCCTTTCATCCGTACGAGGATCCACACCCGACCTGAACGCACTCACGTTCACCTCCATCCTCGAGAACGCATCAGAACCTCCCGCTCACCTCTCTTCACCCGCCAGTACAGATTCACCCTCCTTGACGTCCATTACCGACTATGTCCTCCTCAACTCTGCTGCTTTACTGCATGTCTCTGGACGTGCAAAAGACTGGAAAGATGGAGTCCGGATCGCCAGGGAGTCTATCGAGAGTGGAGGTGCCAAAGCCGCGTTTGAAGGGTTCAGGGATGCTAGTAAGCGGGCCATGGGTGAGGATGTGGATTTCAAGGCCGTAGAGGATGATGGGGGTGTCGCTGCGAGGAACGGGGACGTCAAGTCTTGGTTGCAGATGAAAAAGGATGGGACCTTGACCCCGACAAAGAAGGCTGAGCAGTAGTAGGACCGGGAAATTAGATGCGATGCATGATGTATCTGCTTCTTCCTTCTCGCCTGCCTACTTGCAGTCCCCTGGGACCTGCTCGTACTCTCCAATAACGGCGACCTTGGCCGCACTTGGGCTCTTGTCGTCAAACACATGTCCCAAGAACTCCTTTGCCAATCTCCTTGCCAGCTCGACACCAATGACTCGTTGACCCAAAGCGAGGACTTGACCGTTGTTGGACAAGACCAATCGCTCTACCGAGAATGAATCGTGTGCGACAGATGCCTACAAGTTAGCTCATATAGTGGGGGTGACTCACCCTGATTCCTGGGACTTTACAAGCGCTCATGGCAACTCCCATACCTGTTCCACAGATGATGATTGCCCGATCTGCCTTTCCCTCTGCTACTTTCCTAGCTGCCGCAACTCCAACATGTGGATAGGCCGTCTTGTCGGTTCCCTCGTTGACACCGACATCAATAACCGACTTGACCCTTGGGTCTTTTTCTAGATCGGCCTTGATGATCTTCTTGTAGTCGAATCCAGCCTCATCTGCTCCGATAGCTATAGTCCAAGATGGTGATGACATTGTGGTGGTGGTGATGCTTGATGACTTGCATATTTAGGTTTCAAGGTATATACCATAGGCCAAGCTCCATTCCGGCGATAACCGTCCGACTACCGGCCGCCACTTGAGCCTTGATTATGTAATACATTACAATTACCCCTTTCTTGCTAAATCTCCACCCAACCGAGATAGAGCCGAGTCTCCAGATTATCTATCCGGGCGGAGTAGAGATTACCGGGTGTATACCATTGACCCATACGGTCAAGCCAAGCTCAGATGAAATAATATAAGAACAGGTAGCTTGGTCGTCGACTTGGTATCACTCGCAACTTCTTTCTCTCACACCAAAAAGTATCCACATATACATACACAATGCCCAACAACGTAGTCTTGATCACCGGTGCCGGAGGATGGTTGGGAGGTATCGTGAGTCACCCCCTCCTTACGCTTCTACATGGGCTGATTGCAGCTCGCCAACGAGCTCTTGTCCGACTCGCGAACTCCCGATGTTCACCTCATCTTGGCCGACATTGTCGAGCCTAAAGCCCCCAAAGACGCCAAGCACGTCATTACCCGAAAAGCCGACTTGTGCGATGAAAAAGAGATTGACGCTCTCTTCAACACCGAGTTCGGTACCCCAGACACCATCTACTGTTTCCACGGTATCATGTCTCGAGGATCCGAGGACAATTTTGATCTAGGTCTCAAGGTAGGTTGACATGTATGACCAAGACTGACGTGCAGGTCAACATTGACTCTATCCGAAGTATGCTCCAAGCCGCTCGATACGCCAAGACTGCCTCTGGCGACTTGATCAAATTCATCTTTACCTCTTCCCTCGCCGTCTACGGTGGTAAATTACCAGAGACCGTCGACGCTACCACCATCACCACCCCCGAAGGAGCCTACGGTACCGGTAAACTCGTCGCCGAACTTTTGGTCAACGAGTACTCTCGACGTGGACTTATCGATGGTCGAATCCTCCGTCTACCCACCATCGTCGTCCGACCAGGACTACCTTCTCCCGCTACATCGGCATTCATCTCTGGTATCATTCGTGAGCCATTACATGGCGAACAGGCCTTGTGCCCAGTGGGAGACAGTCTCGAATCGCCAGAACTAAGTTTGGCTGCCTGGGTCGCATCGCCAGAAGTCACCATCCGAAACTTTGTTCAGGCCAAGCACGTTCCCGCCGACAAGTTCCTTCCCCATACCCGAGCCGTCTACCTTCCTGGTTTCACCACTACCGTTCGAGAAGAGATCGAGGCTTTGAGGCAGGTCGCTGGGGAAGAAGCCGTCAAGCTCATCTCCTTCAAGGTATGTCTCTCGTACTTTGGTACAAGTACATTGACTGATGTGCCCAGGATGACCCAACAAACAGACGTATCGTCTCGTCATGGCCTGCCAAGTTCGACAACGCTTACCCACTCGGTCTCGGCTTCACCGCCGATGAAGGAGGTATGGTCCCCATTGTCCAGAGGTTCAAGGATGCCGTCGCTGCCGGGCTTGCTTAGGTTGGAGTTTTGTAGCTATTAGCATTGGGTTTTATTGCATGCACAACTATCGAAACACAGAATCAATACCGAGTGAGATTCGCGATGCTATCAGGTGAGCGGAGCTAAGCGCCGGCGTTATAGATACTCCTAGTCATATTCCCGTTGTACTAGCTCGCGAACAGGCGGGCTTGTCAGACAGCTCAACGATACAGCTGAAAACACGTGTCCTCCTTAGCTCCGCTCTAGGGACCGGCGTTATAGAGATGGTGTAGTTCATAATCCCGCTGTTCTGGCCGGGAAGAGGTGGACAAATCACCGACAGCTCAACGGTACATGTTCCGTGGCGGATCGTCCTTCCCCTGCCCCCCACCACCGCCACCACCACCACCACCTCACCCCTTTAGCTCTCACACCCACTATCCCATGTGTACTATCCACCATTCCATTACAGTCTGTAATACTAGATGCATCAATCTTTCTTACACACAGGTGATAAGCTAAAGTCAACAGACAGCCCTTCTAGTCCGCATCTTCTCGCTTTCGTTTCATCTCCTTGGTGATTTTCTGCTTTGATCCTTCGTGACGAGCTAGTTCCGGGTTCATCTTGGACACGGGACTCTTCTCTATCAGGTTCTTGAGCTCAAAGAAGGTCTCATCGTCCGAATCTGACAGGAACGAGATGGCAACACCCAATTTTCCGGCTCGACCAGTTCGACCGATTCCTGAGACGTCAGCGTGGACCAAAACCTTTATAGAGTTCTACGCACTGTGTGTGTAGCGTTCTATCGTATCCGCCATCTGCCAATTGAGTACCAGAGCTGGAGCTGTCAGCTGAAGTTACCAAAGTCGGGAAGAAGTTGCAGAGGAAAGAGATGAAAATGTGTGTAGCCACGTGTTTCGTCACACTCGGCCTAACACCACAAGCGACTTCACGGAAGACGGAGGTGGTAGAGGACGTCATAATGTAGGCTTGAGAGTGGTAGGGGAAAAAGGCATGCAAGCAAAAGATGATTTGTATGTGAAAAGGATAAGATAAGGAAAATCGAGATGTCGAGATGTTGGAGATTCCCAAATTGCTTGGATCGAAGAGTGGGCGTGGACTTACAGACATCGGGAACATCAATACCACGTCCAGCAACATCTCTGTCGAAGCGTCAGCTACCGCTCATCGGAACAACAAGGGGCCTAGGGGACTCACGTTGCTACTAGGGCCTGTACCTCACCATCCCTGAGCGACTGTAAAGCGGCCTCTCGCTGCGCTTGCGTCTTGTCGGAATGCAAGGTGACTCCGGACCATCCAGCTGCGTGTACGTGCCTGAGAACGACGTCTGCAGTCCTCTTCTGGTTGACGAAGATGATCTGGCAATCATCAGCCTCCATCCAACCAGTAGGGAAGAGGTGAATTTATGGGTGGCAAAGCAGAGCTGAGGTAGAGTGCCACTTACAATAGGCGCGGAGAAACCGCCGTTACGTAAGATGTCGATCATCCGCGTCTTCTTTTTCTCGTCCGAGCTTATGAACTCGCATCTCTGGTCCACGGTATCCACTGCCTCTCCTGCGTCTCCAATAGTGATGGTAGCGGGCTTGCGAAGGTATTTCTGAGCCAATCGATTGACTGCCGGAGGCATTGTGGCGGAAAAGAGCGTGGTGACTCGCCACCCTTTAAAGGTGGAGGTGCCGTATAATGCTTCGTCCGCTTCTGGTTTCACAAAAGTCGCTGGCATCGAGTCCAGGATCATGTTGAGGTCGATCTCGAAGCCTAGATCCACCATCCTGTCTGCTTCATCCATTACTACGTAGCTATGCATGCTCAGCAAGCTTCCACAAAGCAAGATAATCGAAAAATTCCGAAAAACACTTACCGGCACTGACTAAACACAATCATGCTGTTGTTAATCATATCCTTTAGACGTCCTGGTGTCGCGACGATAACGTGCGCACCATCTCGAAGGGAGAAGCGCTGTTCTTCGACTGATCGACCACCAATGATGGAGACGACGGTGAAACCGAGTGGAGCGGCAAATTTCTGACACTCTATCTCAATCTGTTGGGCCAGTTCTCTCGTAGGCGCCAGGATGAGTGCGTATGGTCCGAGATGTCGGTTGTCGTCATCGAATGGAGGAAGGTGACTGATGTATGAAAGAAGAGGTATGACGAAAGCAGCAGTCTTTCCGGAACCTGCTCATCAGCAACGCCTTACCGGCTCAACAGTACTCACCTGTTTTGGCAATACCAATCAAATCCCTATTCTGCATCCCTATAGGAATAGCTTGCCTCTGAATAGGACTTGGCTCCGTATATCCAACCTCATCAATGACCTGCAAGATCGATTCCGGGATAGCCGATTCTCGCCAAGTACGCAGCGGTAGCGGTATTGAACCTCCCCTGGCGGATATAGAGTAGTCTTCCCTAAAGATACGCCAGTCCCTATCCTTCATCTCTTCTAGTGGTTTATCTGACCAATGTCGGTCGTCGTTGTTTCCTTTTCCTGCCCTTCTACGTTCAAGCGCGTCGGCATGTCTACAATCAGCAAGAGTCCAATGCCTAAACTTACTGGTCATCCACTGCAGTCTGTCCTCGCCTTGCACCACCCTCATCAAACCCAGCCAATCTCCCTCCCAACATCACAGCCCCAGGCGCACTTGCTCTAACATCCATCCTCCAACTCCCTTGCTCATGTGCGGTCGTATCATCCGTAGCTGCCCAATCGAAATTCACCTTTTTTGCATTCGCCTCCTTCTTGACTCTTTGTTTCCTGTCTGGATCTTTTTGACCCAAGTATCGGCTTTTGAGGACTGCCATTTCGTATTCGGATGGCTGTGATACGTCTCCTGGGGTATTGGGTTTAGGTGATGCGGGCGGTGGAGGTGCTGGTGTGGATGGCTGACCGTTACCCCTGGCCAAGGGCGATGAGGTGGATGGTTGATTGTTGTATGATCCTCGAGGTCCTGTGGGGGCGTTACGTGGTCCACTTGGTGGTTGGTCGTTACGTCCCTGGTTGTATTGACCATTACGACCTTGTCCCTGTCCATAATTGTCTCTCCCGTTCCCATACCCCTGCTGATTCCCGTACCTCCCACCTCCATTCCCAGCATACCTAGCTTCCTCATTCTTCCGTCTCTCATCCTCCACCTGTCGCTCGAAAGCTATACGAGCAGCCTTTTCCTCCTCATCCTTTTGTTGCTGACTCTTGACTTCGGCATTACGTTTCTCGAGAGCTATCTTTGCTCGTTCGGCTTTCGACAAGAACTTGGGTTTGGCAGAGGCTTCCTTTTCTGCCTTTTGCTTCGCTAGGATATCCTCGACTGATAGAGGGCCTGCCATTATTCTGATGGTATGTGATCAATAGACGTGATAGATGTCTGGGTGGTGGCAAGTAACTGCATAGAATTTGCCACGTGTTTCGATGGAGGTGTTGTGACGTCGTCCAATTGCTCCTCTTTTCAACCTGCACACCTACATCTCTTATATTCAACTTGAACAAGCGTTCCCCAGCAGTCAATATGGTTCAGTGCATCATCTCACCTTCAGTCCTAGCAGTAAGTAGCAAGTCCCCAGTCATTGAGCCGACATGAGCTGATACAGCTAGTCGGACCTGTCCAACTTGTCCAACGAGTGCAAGAGGATGATGGATGCCGGGTGTGATTGGTTACACATGGGTATGTGCTCTCATTACAACCTTCTTCCTAGCCCACTGTTCCTTCCACACTCGCCTTACTCTTCTACCTCCACCTGATAAAGGTCCTTACCGCTATCACGAACCATACTGACTGAACAGATGTCATGGATGGGTCCGTCCTAGCCGACTTACGGAGTACAGGACTAATCATCTAGACACTTTGTCCCAAACATCACCATGGGAGCACCAATCCTGGAGCACGTCCACAAGAACCTCCCAGACCTGTATATGGACTGTCACATGATGGTCTCCAACCCTGCCCAAGTAGGTCCCTTTCACACTAGGATGTTCAGCCAGCATGACTTATGATACAGTGGGTACCCGAGATCGCCAAAGCAGGTGGATCAAGCTATACCTTCCACTTTGAAGCTTGTAGTACGTCCCCTCAATCCCTCACGTCATTACTGATAACCAGGCTCGAGCTCGGACGTGATGGAAGTCCTCAACTTGGTCGAGAAACACAACATGAAGTCCGGACTTGCCATCTCCCCCGATACCCCCGCATCATCCATCACGGATGATATGGGCAAGAAGGCCGACCTACTGCTCGTCATGACCGTCCACCCCGGAAGAGGGGGGCAGAAGTTCATGCCTGAATGTCTGAAAAAGGTCGAGGAATTGAGGCAGAGATTCCCTGGGAAGAACATCCAGGTTGATGGCGGTGTATCCGGGTCGAATGCTTGTCAATGTGCCAAAGCCGGTAGGTTGCTGCTCGACGTCGTGAGAGTGGGCTGATTGTTAGGTTCAAATGTCTTGGTCGCTGGAACTGCTATCTTTGGATCTGATGACCCCAAGAAGACCATCTCTGAGATAAGGACGACCGTCAACGATACCTTCAAGGCTAGTGCCCAGTGAAGATCCTCGTGAAAAGTAGAGGGGAGCCGTGAAAGGCAGCAGTTAGTCCTAGATCTGTAGATGATAGTGGGTCATGTATGCTCACATCGCTCTGCTCACGTTCAAACCACGTTGTGAATCGTTGGCATGACCTCGCCGAGAACGACATGCATAGAGGGAGCACAGACTTGATTGTATGCGCGATTTCTATTTCAGCACGTGTTTTTAAAATAGCACGCAGATCTGTAATTACCCGTTCCTAATATTGGGTAGTCATCTGCACGTCCTATTTCTCTGTCACCATCCTTTCGGTATCAGTAGTGACTCCTTTGTCAATCATCATCGTTCACCCCCTAATTGTACACAACACACACACACCATCGACCCTCGATTCTACTGCGTAGCTGCTTGGCACACGTCTCTTATCTACAACACCGAGAAAATATCAAGACACACGTACACAGCAATGAAGGCCAAGTAAATCGATTATAAACAAAGCCCATCCTCAATCGCGTCGATCGTATCCTTTCGTCAATAGTAGAACTACACCAGAATGTCATTGCCGCGTACAGCTACTGGATTCGTGTCTGATGTCAGATCTGGACGATTCGCCATGCCAACAACATGGGAAAAGGCAAAAGCGTTGATTGGGAGGGAATTGAATTTTTACCGTGTACACCTGCTCGCTTTCATTTTTGTAAGCATCACATGCTTAGTCGGTTGGTTCAGGACTGATGACAGATTCCACTGTTCTTCTCTGGGATCATGTACGGTATCAATACCGAATACCAGATCCCCTATATCGACTGCTTGTTCCTCTGCGTTACCAGTATGACGGTCAATGGTCTGGCAACGGTGGATCTCTCGACTCTGAGTACGATGCAACAGGTCATCATGTTTTGGCAAATGCTTATTGGGTCTTTGGTACGTCTCCTCTCGCTTCGAGAACGCGGAGCTGATGATAGATTTTTGTATCAATCGTAATGATCGTTGTACGACAATACTTTTTCAGGTTAAGATTCAGACATGTCATTCAGGAGCAACAGCGTCAATCACTACTTCAGAGGACAATGTCGAGGGTTGCTACGACTCGAACACAGCCTCTCAGCGCGATCAAGCGAAGGTTCAGCACGATTCTAAGACAGCCAACCCAGGATCACGAGATGGTATGTCCCTCGCGTGACGCGCAATTGCGAGCTGACAAATAAAGGAGACACGCGAACCTAAATCCGATCCAAACGGCTCTCAAGAAGGTTCATCTGCCCCTTCCTCCGCACCCGACCTTCATGGACGCCATGATTCTCCCGCTCCAAGTGTAAAGAAAGAGAAGAACCATCATCACGAACGGGAGAAGGAAAAGGAAAAGGAGAAGGAGAAGCACAAGAAGAGAAAGGGGATTGACAAAAACATGATCAAACGAGTAGGAGGTGGTGGGATGGGAATGGTCAATCCAATGGGATGGTACGATGCCAATGGAACACCTGGTCCTTCGCCTGTCATGGCGCCTAAAGCTATCGATCATGCCTTGAGTCGGGACAATGAGCAGGTATGGGGAGGAGTCGAGACGCCAGATCAAAAGTGGGCCAAGCCCGAGTCGGAAGAGACTGGGTCTGGCATGCGGCCGAGCAAGAGTGCTCTTGGATTGATGCTCGGGGCAAGGGGAGATGGGGACGTGGATGATGATCCCGATCAAGTCTTTACTGCCAGTCCGGAGGATGAGCATCAAGAGTGAGTCAGCTTTCCTGCTCACAAGAATACTAGCTGATATTCAGATTACCACCCACAAAGACCGCTTATGCCGGTAAACACCTGACTGAGGGTGAGTCTTTGTGCTATACTAAAGCAGGACTTGGGGTTGATCAGTAGACGCCTTTCCTCGATCCAGGACAATTGCTTTCAACGACGAGGAAGATGATGGGCTCGATCACGAGGTCTATGCCCGTGGGTTCGCCTCTGGCCGCGAAGGAGGATTCATGCCTCGATCAGCCACCGTTAGAAGTCAAAACAGTGAGGCAATTCTCCCCAATTTCATCCAAGCTTACATGCAGTGCCCCGTACACAGACCGGTACCACCTCGACAGTCTTTCCCCGGACCTACTCCGTACGCCCTTCGATCTCCCAGAGGCCCGATACGAGAATGTCTGGCTTTGGAGGTTTCCCAACCCCGTTCGAAATACTGAGAATGGCCATCAACAAGTTCTTCCCCAAGGCAGCCATGACACTTACAAATACCATGACTATGCCACGTACAAATTCGATTGGAGGTAGGGGCACGATCAATTCGGGAATGGCAGAGGAGAAAAAGGAAGTACCATACATCTCCTTCTCTGCTGTTGTGGGTAGGAATTCTCGATTTCACGATTTGACAGAGGAACAGATGGACGAGCTGGGTGGAGTGGAGTACAGGGGTTTGAGGGTCTTATTGTATATCGTCATTGCTGTAAGTCACCCTGACTGATAGGTCTCGAGGTATGCTGACAAGGTAGTACTTTCTATTCTTTCAACTTGCCGGTTTTGTCATTATCGCTCCCTACATTGACGCTGGCAAGCGATACGAAGATGTTTTCGAGGCACAACCCAAATACGTATCTACCACTTGGTTCTCGTTGTTCAATGCCGTTTCGGCGTTTTCAAATACGGGAACTAGTCTTTCAGACGCTAGTTTGGTCCCTTTTCAGACTGCTTATCTGATGAATTTTGGTATGTCCCCCTGTCTGCAAGATATGTGGTAATTGACGAATTAGTAATCTTCTTTTTGATTTACGCTGGAAATACCGCGTTCGTAAGTCATGCTTGTATAACAGAGGAGTCGAGTACTCTGCTCACATTTCAGCCAGTCTTTTTGCGGCTCACAGTGTACGTCTTTGCCTCACATGCCTACCCCCAGTGCTAATGTGTGATAGATGGACCATCTACAAGCTCTGTCCCAAGACTTCTCGACTACGAGAAACTCTCAAGTTCCTACTCGACCATCCTCGGCGATGTTTTGTCTACATGTTTCCTTCTACCCAGACTTGGTTCCTGGCCCTCTTGATGCTTTCACTCACGTAAGCTTTCTCTCTATGTATAGTGACAAGCTGACGGGCCAGATTGCTCGATTGGGTGTGTTTCTTGGTTCTGGATATCGGAACAGCGTACGTTGACTTCCTGGTTGGAAGTCCGAAACCTGATCAACTAGGGATATCATGGAAATTCCAGTTGGTACTCGAATCGCGGCTGCTTTCGTTCAATCAGCCGCTGTCCGAGCTGCTGGATTTGCCATCGTGCCCCTCGCATCACTAGCCCCAGCCGTCAAGGTCTTATATGTCGTCATGATGGTATCTCCCCCCTTTACCACTAATCGCCGAGGCTGACTGGCAGTACATCTCGATTTATCCCATCGCCCTCTCTGTCCGATCGACCAATGTCTACGAGGAGAGATCACTTGGCTTATTCGATGAGGGGGATGTCAGTGACGACGCGGAACCGCAGTCTGAAAAAGGTGCTCAGGCAGTAGCCAAATACGTCGGATGGCAGTATGTCCCCTCCTCCCCTATTATTCCATTGCTAACAAGCAGCGCACGTCGGCAGTTGGCATTCGATATTTGGTGGCTGGCATTCGCCCTCTGGCTGGTCTGTATTATCGAAGTACGTCAGGAGATTTCTTCGTGAACAAGGGCTGATATGACAGAAAAGCAAGATCGATAGAGAAGATACAGCTACTTGGTTCAATGTGTTTAATATCATCTTTGAGCTCGTCTCGGCATACGGTACCGTTGGCCTGAGTCTGGGATCACCAATCGCCAATTACTCGTATGCCACTTTTCTCGTTTATCCGCAATATGTTTTGCTGATCGTCCAGGTTTGTCGGGACTTGGAGCACATTGTCAAAGTTGGTCGTTATCGCCGTCATGATCCGAGGTCGACATCGTGGTCTCCCCGTCGCTGTAAGCTCTCCCTCACGGTCACGTGTCAATATAGCTGACAACCAGATCGACCGAGCCGTCATGCGTAAGCTTACCACTCTGTGATACTGTGATAAGCTGACATGCAGTCCCACGAGACTTTACCGCAGCAGAAGAACAGGCCCTAGAGGAAGAACGTTCCCGTCGAATGTCAATGTCGAGAATGTCGTCCAATCTCGCCGAAGCAGATTTCACACGTTCTCATTCCCGTCGAAACTCCCGCGATACAAACTCTCACCCTCAACAACGTGGCAACTCTTTCCCTCCTACCGAGACTGGGGATAACGGCAATCGACCTTCAACACCACCTAATCAAATCCGATCATCAATCTCCAAGTCCCTCAATACCAACCCAACACATAGTCCCCGATCTCTTTCATTTTCTTTACCCACTAAACCTTCTTTTGAACGGTCGCCTGTGGCCAGGACAGGACTTGGACTTGGCGGTGGGACTGGGGCGTTGACGCCTGTGAAGGAAAACACGTTGAGTCGGAACCCTTCTAGGGTGGATAGTGAGAAGGGATTACATGGGCTGGGGTCTCAGGTGTGAGTGAACCATTATTGTACATTATTCCCACACATATATATATTATGCTCTGCCGATTGCTCGGGTTGTTGTACGCATATACACCTAATATGTATATCATATACCGCATGCGATCTTACCGATTCCCCGTCCCAGCTGGTCCAGCTGTGCGGCTCTAAACGAAAAGTGGTGTGACTCTACCAGGTCCTCAGTCCTCGTCCTGTGATATATACATGTACTGTTGACTTTGGGATGAGCACAAGTTGAAGACTAGCATGCGTATGCATAGGACAGCAGATGGCATGACAAGATCCTACTGAATACAACTACAACACCCTCTTTGCTCATCTTGTCGCTACTACTGCCCACCCATTCCCATATTGCCCATCATCCCCCCACCTCCACCCAAATCCATCATTCCCCCACCACCCGATAAATCACCCATCATAGGCGTCCCACTCCCGCCTTGCATCTGATTACTCGTAGAAGCCAATAATCTCTCCAGATCGAAAGAATCAGCAGGGGCGAACGACATGTTTTCAACTGTATATCCAGCCATGAGTTCAGATAACCAATATGGGCCTATTTCATTAGGTCCTATAAAGACTGAGAGAGACGACAGGACGTACTTGGCCCAGAAACTGAATTTGAACGTTCGCTACGTGCTATTGATTCCCTCAAACTCGTCTCTGTTGGTGGATGTTGTGGATCTGAGGGATCTGTCCTGAACCGCCGCAAGAGGCCTTTATCGGGTAATGAAATGAACGTTCCTCGAAGTTGACGTGGGAAAGGTCTTGATACCCCGGATCCTGTTTACTGTATCAGCATATATTACATATAGGTAATGGAGGCTTACGTTTCTCCAGGAGTTGAGAAACACCAGTAACTCCTGCCCAGTATTGTTCCATTTTGAACACTGCGTTGAGGACAGCTTGGAAATTCTGTCGAGACATTGATAACAGGAATATATCGGTTGGATTGCTACCAGTTCCGCTGCCGCTGCCACTGCCTTGGCCATTATTACCGCCCGTATCGCTAGAGTTGGCAGATTGCATTTGCCCATTCCTCAATTCGTGGATTAGTGCCATCCTGTCCATCAGTCTCTATTCGTTTTGAAAGAGGAACACGTACCCAGCGACAAAAAGAGGTTGAGTCAAGTATGGAGTACAGCACTACCCATTAGCTTATGTCTACCCCGAGAAAGAGAGACGGACATAGGAGGAACTGTCGACTAAATCTGCGAAAACCATACACTCGCATATCTGCCGCGAGGACGCTAGAGCGAGTTTGACATTCCTGTTCATGGTAGCGTTCAATGGCGTTTCGGTTCCGGACGGTGATTTCAGTAAGTCGGGGTGGTAGATCAAGGCAAGTACTGCGTTGCTCCAGAGATGGAGGGCGAGGTAGGTGCCCTTTCTCATCAACATATTGATCACTTTGCGAGAAGTGGACTTACTCCATGTCCACGCGCTTGTTGTCTTTTGAAGTTCTCGGCTGTCCATCTGGGCGTCAGCTTCTTTCTTCGTTGTCAAAACAGTTGGAGACATACTTGAGAGTCTCTGGTAGACTACTGACAAATTGAACTAGCCTCAACTGCAATTCCGCCAATTGCTCCGCCAACGGTTCAGCAGAACTAACCAACGTCCTCGCCCTTCCCCGTCTGCCATTGAGGACATTGCTAATCCTCCCACAGATAATCATCAATTTCGTCAACTGAACAAAAGGCACCGGTTCCACCATTTCCTCTGCCGATCCTGGAATATTTCGGGCGGGATCAGGAAAGAAATCCTGGTCTTCTGGAAGTGGTATTTCGATGATATCTTCCGGTATTGATGCTGGTCTTCCTAGTGCGAAAGCTATTATCCGGTCCATGACAAACATGTTCCAAAACAACAAACGGGTCCTGACGACATGGGACTGTGTCTCGTAGACCTCCGAGTTCTCGTGAAGGCCAAGATCGATCGCCATGCGAAATGCCATACCGCTATAGCTCCACATTCCTGCCTCGGACCCTTGACCGTAGCATAGCCATGTAAGCAGCATCAGACCCGTGACGACATCGGTAGTGGGGAGGTGGAGTAACGGTATGACGAGATCTTGAGCTTGAGCGATAAATGGCGTCGAGGCAGATGCGGGCGTATCGCGTGGATTATCGGCGAATCGAGCTCCATGGGCACAGATACAACATGCCAAAAAAGCCGACATGGTCCCATTGGCGAATCTATCGTTCATTCTCTGGCGCGATATCGATGGGAAGTGTTGAGACATGTGTTTGAAGAATAGCTCGAACAGTGGGATGTAGATGTGTGGATGGGGTAGCCCGCTTGAATCAAACAAGTCGGCAGGGGTGGTGGAACGTAATGGATTGACATCGGATTCAGGCTGCGGAGCCGTTCGAGTTGAACCATTCCGTTTTTGGAGTTTGAGGGATATACGATTTATACCAGGGTGGACCGCTGTTGCGCCGGACTACGGGTCAGCTTTTGCGCGTGTTGTCGTGCGGACCAAGACTCACGAAACGATAATAGAACAATTCAATATCCTCATCTTCAGCAGGATTCCCCTCGATATAAGCAGCCCCACTCTCCAAAGCGTTAATCAATCTCATATCGGTATTAGGCGAAGTATTCATAAACTGCCCAATCGTAGGTTCCTGGAATTGACCCATCATCTGTCGCTGCTGCTGTTGCTGTTGTTGTTGTTGTTGCTGAGGCATCTGCATATGATCCTGATTTGGGTTCATCGTCGACCCTCCAGTCGAAGATTGTCCTTCCGGTGTGAAACCTGATGGCCAGACATAATTTGATGTTGTACCCGATGCGAAATTCCATAATTCATTATTCATCATGTTGTTTATATCGAATGGATTGAGGTTGATTTCATTATCGTTTTCGTGAATGTTGAGATTTGGGTTATAGTCGTGGGTACTATTAGGGGCGAATGTGACGTTTAGCGGTATTGGGTTTTGATTTTGGTTCTGGTTTTGGTGTATTTGAGTTTGAGGTAATTGTGATTGTTGTAATTGCTGCTGTTGTTGGGGATTCATCATGCTTGGATCATATATCTGCCAGTCAGTCATATTCGCAGCCGCAAACAATAGTTGGCGTACATTACGACTGGGCGATATTGCAGGTCGTAATTGAGCTTCAATCCTACGAGCCTCTTCCATCTCTTTACGTGTCCTCTTTTTACGTCTTCCACTGGGCCATTCACACGTGACGTTGGATTTCCGACATGCCTATCTGTCAGTCCTACTTCTGCATAATACAGATGGCGTACTTCGCAGACAGGTTTGGTACCACTACATCGTACCCTCTTGGACCGACACCAGAAACAAGCAAGTTGGACTCGTTGAGAGCCACCCTCGCCTTCTCCATCACTTGATCCCCGTCTTCTTCTACGTTTCCTACTCTTATAAGCTTGGACCAGACCAAGGGGAATGTGGACATACTTGTCATCATCCGAATCACTTCCATCATCTCTATCTCTGTCCCTATCCCTATCCTTGGAACCCTCTCTCTCTTTGCCTTTTCCAGTAGATCCACTCTGATGTCCACTCTGCCCACTCGTCCCAGGTCCAGGTCCGGATGATATCGGAGCAATATAATCGTTCATGTTATGACCATTTATTCGAATCGGAGTATTCGTATTGGTATTCGGGTTCGGTGTAGAAGTGGAACTTTCACCAGGACGAGGAGTAAGGTTTAGGTATTGACTGTAATCAACGGAACCCTGTCCCTGTCCTTGAGCTTGCCCTTGACCTTCTGAGTGTGGGGTAAGATCTGGTCCAGAGCTGATGGTTGAAACGTGAGCAGCCATGATTTGTTGGGTATGGTATGGTATGCTCCTCACCCGGAATTAAGTTGGTTCAGTTACCATACTATCGTTCCGAGAAGAGACGGTACAATTTGTTTCCGCGTGGGGCCAACCGGCATCGGCTCTTGCATTGTCCGAAGGATGAGGGGTATGGAGATGGTCAGACAACTCTCGCCAGGTCTATGCATAGCGACAGTAGCATGCGATGATCTAGCTCTCACTTGGGCGATGAATGTCCAACTTGAAACATGCTCCCCCACCTTAGACCCTTTAACCAAAGGCACACACAACACAACGCACAGACCCCTTTTCTAGACATGAACCTCGAAATTGTCGCAACCGCAACGTTTCAAATTTATACATGCATGCTCTGAATAACTAGCGATGCTTTGTTATGTATACACAGTGAGAACCAAAACCGGACCAGACTTGTCAAAAAGAAATGGGATCATGAGATGGTTATCGGCTGTCAAGTCAGCTAGGCCTGTGGCTGTAGTTAGAGAGCTTACTCCTCGGCCCACTCGTTCTCCTTTCGAATTTGTTCCTCTTCCTCGACTGAGAAGCTGTTTCGTTAGCTCTTGCATGATATCAGGCAGAATTTACATACTCGTTCTGAATGTTGAAGAGCTTTCGAATTTCCTCTGGGGATTTGCCCTTGATCATGTTGGCTACGGTCTTACATCCGACGTCACTAGATCGTCAGCTCCTTTGCACGCGTACGAGCACCAGTGAGCTTACAGAAGAGGCTTGATGTCGAGGTAGCTGGTTGTCAGCTTTGATGGTTTCAACCACAGCGTTGTGTTAGCTTACTTGGCGGCGAGGATGATCTCAAACAACATCTCCTGATCAACCTGAATGAACCTTCACGTCAGCCCCCTAATCACCATAAAAAGAGAAGAGACTCACTTGGAATCCCACTCTCCAATCTCTGAAGTTTTTCTCCTTGAATCATCGGTGTCGGTAGTCTCTGTGGCGGGAGCATCACCTTTATGGTGGTTCATCCATTCGAGGATTTTAGCGAGGACGGACGAGGAGACGTTGGGTAAATCGATGGGGATATCTTGTACTCCGAGATCTAGTTGTTAGCATTATTACTATGTAGAGGAAGGGAATGTCGGTGTATTGGCTGATGAAGGGAGGTGATTGAATCATTGAAGGTGGAGTGAAAGCCATTCAGCGAGATGCAAGAGCCATAGCTCATTACGATCTCAAGGCGGGATATCTGATGCAGTCCATCTCCAACACAGTTGGCCGTGGCATCGAGACATCGCGAGATCACAAGATCACGAGATCATGAAAAGCAGTCACGTTCCAATCCGACGCGTATTTGATGGTTCCTCCTCCTCAACCAGATGTGTACGATGATCGCTCGACCTCCTTCCCCCAGCTCATCCAGCAACCAAAGAGCGAGAAACGACTCACCCTCAATCATCTGATTGATCAAACCACTCTTCTCAGCAACGACTCTCTCGACGGTATACGTTCCATCATCCGACGCTCGAAGGGTTACTTGTTGTTTGTTTTCTGAAGACATTTTTGGTTGGATTTCGGTATGATCTGTGCTAGTAGCGCAACTGGATCTGTGAGTGGGCAATTGAGGGTTGGTTGATGATATGTATCGATACAATAAGGATGATTGAGAGAAAGGAAGGGAAGCTGAAGGGGGTTGACGGTTCTGTTCCATGAGTCACCTCCACTGCCATTAGGCATAGGTCCTTTAGGCGCGCGGATGATGAGGTGACTTGACTTCGGAGTATGAATGCCGACTACTATGACTGCCTAGCAAATAGCCTTCTTACTCCTAAACATATACATATACTACAATGGCAGCACCATTATACGTAACTCAATCAGGTCGATTATGGCACGCAGGTCTCATCTTGATAGTCACTGTCGGTCTACCAGGTACTTCTTCCCGCCCTCCGTACCCGATAACTATCTAACGTATTAGCACGGGGCAAGACCCATATTTCCCGAGCACTCGAAAGATACCTCCGTTGGCTGGGAGTTAAAGCGAGAGTCTACTCCCTTGGCGATTACAGGAGGAAAGTACTAGGAGGAGCAGAGAATGTACCACCAGATTACTTTCAAACACATGGTACGTGCTCCCCTCCTGTCCGTGTCCACACAAATGTAACTGACAATAAGTTGAAGGTCGGACGGAAGCTACAAACTCATTACGTCGTCGGATCAAGAATGAACTAGAAGAGCAGATTCTAGATTACTACACGAATCAAGGTGGACAAGTCGTTATTCTGGATGCGAATAATGGGAATGTAGCGAATCGAAAGGAGACTTATCAGAAGTTTGAGTCTCAGGGTGTACATGTCATCTTCCTTGGTAGGTCTGGCTTCCGTTTGCCTGTTTTACCTGAGATATTATGAGGTGAGAAGCCAAATTGCTGACGGATAGAATCAATTTGTGATCAAGAAGATATAGTAACCGCCAATATCCGTTCCGTCAAACTCTCTTCTCCAGATGTACGTCACATCCGCCCATTCTTCCATTTACCCCTTCGAGTGAGAAATGATCTGACGACCAGTACCAAGGATGGGACGCAGACCAGGCGGTAGCAGACTACTGGACCCGTATTCGAGATCAACAGAAAATGTACGAGACAGTCACGGCGGAAGAAGGACCGTTTATCAAGGTCATGAACGTCGGCGAGAGGATCGAGGTTAATCGAATAGAAGGTCAGCTACCATGCACGGGAAATCGAAGAGACAGCTGACGATATAGGATACCTCCAGACGAGATGTTGTTTCTTCTTAATGAACATACATACCAAACCTCGGACAATCTACTTTGCAAGAGTGAGTCATCCCTCTCATAACTCAGTCTAAAAACCAGTGTGCTGACTTCAGTCTGGCCAATCCCTAATCGAACACTCGTACAAGGCGGACTCGGACCTCTCGCCCGCCGGATGGGAATACGCAGAAAGACTGAAAGCAGCAGTTACCGCACGTAGAAAGGCAGTCCGCACAGAGAAGGAACAAGCAGAGGTTGTCCAGGAAGAGAACCCCCTTATCGTAAGCTTACTTATGCCAAGTAGGGAGAAAGCTGATGGGTAGGTATGGACATCAGCTCGTAGAAGAGCTTATCATACTGCCTGGCCATTTGTTCAGTCAAGAGTCAAGGTTGTTCAGAAACCCATCATGGCGGAGATTAATCCGTATGTCACACCCAAGCCGAGAGAGGGGGTACGAGCTGACAGGGCAGAGGTGTATGGGACGGGCTCTCGTCGCAAGAGGCAATGGAACGATATCCAGATGAATGGGAACGGTTCTTGGCGGACCCTTATGCCCATCGAGCACCACGTGCGGAGTCATACCATGATCTCAGTGGTGAGTCCCTCCTCTAGCTATCGGAAGCGTGGCTGATGACAAGTGCGGCTGGAACCTATCATCTTCGAGCTTGAGCGAGTACAAGAGGATATGCTCGTGATTGGACATGCTTCTGTCATCCGTTGTCTGGTATGTCATTATCACCAACTCACTAGTCAACGTGCTAATGTACCCTCTAGCTCGCGTACCTTGTCGGATTACCGCCAAATGAGGTACCAGCTGTCGAGATTGCTCGAGGGGATCTAGTGGAAGTAACGCCCGCTTCGTATGGGGTCTCAATCCAAGCTTTCCATTTCTGGTATGTCGCCCTATTCTCAGTTCTGAACAACGACTAAGGAAAAATAGGTCAGGAGAAGGAAGGGGTGATTCAAGTGGTAAAAATCTATACGAGAACTTCGCCGAAACGGGCGCATCAGCCATTTTCCCAATATCCGAAAAGATCTTGAACCTGGCGGATCATACGTCAAATATGGAGAATGAAGCAAAAGAGGAAGAAGCAAAAGATAAAGAGATACAAGCCGAGATTGTGAGGAAGACGAGTTTGAAGAAGAGGATGGGAATGACGGGGATGGATGGCAAGAAGGATCTTGGTTCTTCTTCAGGAGATAAATCCGGGGGACAAGGACAAGGGCCTAATCCGTTGAATAAGGGAAAACAGCTGAGTGGGGTGGCTGAGGATAATGAAGATGAGGTCGTACTTGATGGTGAGGGTGGTGGTGCGTCGGAAGGTGTCGAGATGGATGCTAGGGGACGAGCTAGTGAGTAGCTTTCTGGATGTCGCTCAACGTTGCTGATGTCCAACAGTGAGCGATTTGAGGCTTTGATCATTCTGTGATGACCAATACCGACGTGGGAACACGCTTCGGGATCCCCTGTGTGACGTTTTTCAATAGCATGCAAAGTTGTACCAGTCTACAAGTGTTCAAGTACATCCGTCCTGTGCTTTGCGAGAAAACGGAGCAGTACGGAACCATGTCGTACGTGCTCTTTAGCACGACTAGATGGAGGTCAGACATGGTGCAAGGCCGATGTTGGCAGTCTGACCGGGTCGACATGTGTTGATCATGGACTGCGTAGTCGTAAACGGCTCCAACAAGCTATAGTCCTATCGATCAATTCCCCGACGTCCTCTTTACTCCCTCTCGTCTTCAGAAGTGTATTCCGCAGAAGCTCGACTAGCTCGTCATAAGCGATTTCTTCTCTCGTGTCAACTCGGGTCCAATTTGGTGAATCTCCTTCTCGGACCCAATCGAAATCCTGTACCTCCCAATGACGACTTTTCATCTCCCACTTGTCAGCTTCTCTCAGATGGCAAGGCAAGCATGTACTTACATTGTCAAGTGCGGATTGTATTAGAGTAGGAGAAAGTGGTCCGAATGCGATACTGGTAGAATGTTCGAGTATTGGCATAGAAGGGATGGAGATGAGGACGGTGGTATTACTTGAATCGTGCATTCGAAACTGTACATCAGTATCACTCGGAGTAGCGAGGCGGAGGGGGGACGGACCTGATGGGATGAGACCACTAGGATGCAATTGGCGATGGAATGTAGTAATATACTACCCTCGACTGGGACTAGGAGGATACATCGATTTAGGTTATTGGCGTGTAAGGCCGTGATACCCCTGACCGCCGAGGATGAGGTGGGACCAGGTCTGAGGTCGATTATACATCCCTCCAAATCTTTGAGAATGACCGTTGAAGTATTGGTCAGAGTCGAGCTTGAGCTAGAGCTAGAGTCTGAGGTCGGAAGCGAAAGGTCGGATAAACCAAGTCGTTGTCCAGTCTTATTTTCCAATCGAACAGCGTCCGACCCTGTAGACCTGTCATCATTCGTCGTTGTCGTCAACTTTTGAGCACTACTCTTTGGGTCATTCGGGGATGGATTTGATGGAAGTATCGTCTTTGGTGAATCTGATTTTGATTTTGATTTGGCGAATGAGAATTTCGATGATTTGGGTCTGAGGCTCGATAGTCTGCTTTCCAATTCGCGTATTTGCTATCCCCATCAGTCAGTCATCTCGTACAACAACTCAAAGGGAAACATGGTACAGTATCATAAGATCTCTCATCGTATGCTGGGAGGTAGACGACGTTCTCTCGGAATTGGGTCTTGAGGTCAACGAGGGATTTACCAGCTCTTGACAAATCACTATTATCCAGTGCGTTGTTGATCTCTGCTCATTAGTCATGCCTCGGCTTTGTAGGCTATACAAGTGACACTTGCCTGATTTGAGAGATTGGAACGTCGTATAGAATGCAGCTGAGGATGATGTGGATGCCATTATATTGATTGATAGATGCAGGATTGGATTGAGAAGTTGATTCACGAGGTGGACTCGTAAAGTGGAGGTGGAGAAAGAACGAGACTTGCTCGGCTTGATTAGATACATGATGCAAAGCTGCCAAGTGGACGCAATCTCCAGTCAATCTTAGACGCTACAGATCTTTCTTCATATACATACATTGATCCACAAGCACGCAGCCACAATCACGATCACAACCTACCATCACCCTTGCCCATGCCCATACCTGCGCCTCCTCCCGTTAGATGAGCAGTGACACCCTCATTCCTAGCTCGCTCCCAAGCCTCTTCCTCTTCCTGATTAGGTACAACGAACCCCCTCGTATTCTCCTCATCTCTCACCCTTCCAGCCCCACTAGCAGGCGGACTAGCTTGTCCCGTAAGATGCGCCGTTACCCCACTAGCCCTAGCTTCCTGCCATGCTCTCTCCTCGGGATCATTCGAGTCGACTCGCCTTGGCGCACTTGTCCCCGGAGAT
>Ga0308160_10002441_pt1 | contig 22509 bp, 16 predicted proteins | sample PhyFR1_FD_201036 | JGI IMG/M metagenome (GOLD analysis project Ga0308160, IMG submission 201036) | Phyllosphere microbial communities from UC Gill Tract Community Farm, Albany, California, United States - DLSLF.R1 | ecosystem: Host-associated > Plants > Phyllosphere > Unclassified | place: USA...
AGCGTGCCGCAGATCGCGCTGAACTGGCTGCTGCAGCGGCCCACGGTGAGCAGCGTCATCATCGGCGCGCGCAACGAGGAGCAGTTGCGGCAGAACCTGGGCGCGGTCGGCTGGAATCTCGACGCCGTGCAGGTGCAACGGCTGGACGCGGCCAGCGCGGTGGTGCCGCCGTATCCGTACTGGCATCAGCGCGGCTTCGCCGAGCGCAATCCGCGACCGGTCTGAGTCGAATACGCCGCACGCCGCAGCAACCGCAACGCACTCCGACAATCGATTCTGCACTCCTGGAGACACCATGAAAGCCGTCGCCCTGACCCGCTACCTGCCGATCGACGATCCGCAGTCGCTGTTCGATACAGACCTGCCCACCCCGCCCGCTCCCACCGGCTTCGACCTGCTGGTGCGGGTGGAAGCCGTTTCGGTCAATCCGGTCGACACCAAGGTGCGCGCGCCCAAGCCGCAGGTGGAAGCGCAGCCCAAGGTGCTGGGCTACGACGCGGCCGGCGTGGTCGAGGCGGTCGGCGCCGATGTCGAGGGGTTCGAACCCGGCGACGAGGTCTACTACGCCGGCGACATCACCCGTTCCGGCAGCAACGCGCAGTACCAGTTGGTCGACGCGCGCATCGTCGCGCGCAAGCCGGCGACGCTGGATTTCGCGCAGGCCGCGGCGCTGCCGCTGACCACGCTGACCGCCTGGGAACTGCTGTTCCAGCGCATGCCGTTCGACTTCGACGACGAGCGCAACCGCGGCCGCCGGCTGTTGGTGATCGGCGGCGCCGGCGGCGTCGGCTCGATCGCGATCCAGCTGGCGCGACACGCCGGCTTCGAGGTCATCGCCACCGCCTCGCGCCAGCAGACCCGCGACTGGTGCCTGCAACTGGGCGCGCAGCACGTGATCGACCATCGCCAGCCGTTGGCGCCGCAGCTGCAGGCGCTGGGCATCGAACAGGTGGATGCGGCACTGAACCTGGCCGATACCGATCGCTACTGGGACGCGCTCGGCGAACTGATCGCACCGCAGGGCCACGTCGGCCTGATCGTGGAACCGGCCGGCGCGCTACGCATCGGCGATCCATACAAGGCCAAGTGCATCGGCATCCACTGGGAAATGATGTTCGCGCGGGCGCGCTTCAAGACCACCGACATGATCGAGCAGCACCGCATCCTGGCGCGCACCGCCAGCCTGATCGATGCCGGCGCGTTGCGCACCACCCTGACCGAGACCCTGGCGCCGATCGACGCAGCCAACCTGCGCGAAGCACATCGGCGGCTGGAATCAGGCAGCACCATCGGCAAGCTAGCGCTGGCCGGCTGGGGCTGAGCGGCAGGCGCAGTTCGATCGGGACACGCGCGCGATCGCCCTGCTTTACGCGCGGGGCGATCATTTGCCGTCCCACAAACCGCGCGCCAGTTCCGCTGCTGCTGTTGCTGCTGCTGTCGCCTTTGCTTTTGATCTACCGGGTCCCCTCAGCGCGGCAGACCCGGCGGGCGAATACCCGAAGGGCGGCGCGCAGGATGCGCGACGTTTTTCGTTGGCACAGGGATGTGCCATCGAAAAATGCCTGCCGGGGCTGCGGACCCGGAGCGCGTAGCGCGGAGGGCGCGCTGCGGGGTGTGCTTGACCAGCCTTCGGCTGTGGTAAAGCGCTTCTTTTGGTTACTTTTCTTTGCACAAGCAAAGAAAAGTGACCCGCGCCAGCGGAAGCTGTTGCTCTTGCTCCAAAGCTTCAAAAATCCCAGCGCCAGAACCAAGACAACGGCAAAAGCAACGGTAAGGCAACGCCCCTCTTGCCGTAGCCCAGGTTTCACGTCACCCTGCGCGCTTCCGTACGCCAGCGTATCCAAGCCATGTCGCCCGCCTCCGGCCAGCCCGACCCGTCCTCCCCAGCCTACCCGCACCTGTTCGCCCCGCTCGACCTGGGCTTCACCCAACTGCGCAACCGCGTACTGATGGGCTCGATGCACACCGGCCTGGAAGATCGCGCGCGCGACTTCCCCAAGCTGGCCGCATATTTCGCCGAGCGCGCCGCCGGCGGCGCCGGACTGATCGTCACCGGCGGCTTCGCCCCGAACGTGGTCGGCTGGCTGAAGCCGTTCGGCGGCAAGCTGTCGTGGCCGTGGGAAGTACGCCCGCACCGGCAGGTGACCGCCGCGGTGCATGCGCACGGCGCCAAGATCTGCCTGCAGCTGCTGCATGCCGGGCGCTACGCCTACCACCCGCTGTCGGTGGCGCCATCCAAGCTGAAGGCGCCGATCAACCCGTTCACGCCGCGCGCCTTGTCCGCACGCGGGGTCGAGCGCCAGATCGGCGCCTATGCGCGTGCCGCGCGGCTGGCGCGCGAGGCCGGCTACGACGGCGTGGAAGTGATGGGCTCGGAAGGCTATCTGATCAACGAGTTCGTGGCCCCGCGCAGCAATCGCCGCGACGACGCATGGGGCGGCGACGCGACCAGGCGCATGCGCTTCGCGGTGGAGATCGTGCGCCAGATCCGCGAGGCCTGCGGGCCGGACTTCATCATCATCTACCGGCTGTCGCTGGTGGACCTGGTCGAGGACGGCAGCGACTGGCAGGAGATCGTGGCGCAGGCGCAGGCGATCGAGGCGGCCGGCGCGACGCTGATCAACTCCGGCATCGGCTGGCACGAGGCGCGCGTGCCGACCATCGCCACCTCGGTGCCGCGCGCCGCGTTCGCCGGCGTCACCGCCAAGCTCAAGCCGCACGTGCGGGTGCCGCTGATCGCCACCAACCGCATCAACATGCCCGACGTGGCCGAGCGCATCCTCGCCGGCGGCGGCGCCGACATGGTGTCGCTGGCGCGGCCGCTGCTGGCCGATCCGCAATGGCCGAACAAGGCGCGGCGCGGCCAGGCGCAGGCGATCAACACCTGCATCGCCTGCAACCAGGCGTGCCTGGACCACGTGTTCGAGAACAAGACCGCCAGCTGCCTGGTCAATCCGCGCGCCGCGGCCGAGACCGAACTGAACTACCTGCCCACGGCGGCGCCCAAGCGCATCGCCGTGGTCGGCGCCGGCCCGGCCGGACTGGCCTGCGCCACGGTGGCCGCCGAACGTGGACACCACGTCACCCTGTTCGACAGCGCCGCGGAGATCGGCGGCCAGTTCAACGTGGCCAAGCGCATTCCCGGCAAGGAAGAATTCCACGAGACGCTGCGCTATTTCCGCCACCAGCTCGAGGCCACCGGCGTGGACGTGCGCCTGCACACCACCGCCGATGCGGCGCTGCTGGCTGACTTCGACGAAGTGGTGCTGGCCACCGGCATCGTGCCGCGCGCGGTGGCTTTCCCCGGCGCCGATCATCCCAACGTGGTCAGTTATCTCGATGTGCTGCAGGGCCGGGTGCAAGCGGCGGACAAGGTCGCGATCATCGGCGCCGGCGGCATCGGTTTCGACGTCGGCGAGTTCCTGGTGCATGCCGGCGTCTCGACCGCGCTGGATCCGGCGCGATGGATGGCCGAATGGGGCGTGGATCCGCAGTTCGAGGCACGCGGCGCGTTGCGCAAACCGCAGCCGGAAGCGCCGGCGCGCAAGGTGTGGCTGCTGCAGCGCAGTGCCGGCCGTCCCGGCGCGCGCCTTGGCAAGACCACCGGCTGGATCCACCGCGCCACGCTGAAGGCCAAGGGCGTGACCATGCTCGGCGGGGTCGAGTACCTGGGGATGGACGATGCAGGCCTGCGCATCCGCGTGGACGGCAGCGAGCAGTTGCTGCCGGTCGGCACCGTGGTGGTCTGCGCCGGCCAGGAGCCGCGCCGCGACCTGCACGACGCGCTGCAGGCGGCCGGCCGCAAGCCGCACCTGATCGGCGGCGCCGACATCGCCGCGGAACTGGATGCCAAGCGCGCCATCGCCCAGGGCAGCCGCCTGGCGGCGCAGTTGTAGGCGCGCCTACCTGGGGCAGGGAAAGGACGCGCGCAGCGCTTGGATCACCGCGATCGAGGCGCGCTGCTGCAATTGGGCCGGCGGCAACGCGCTGAGCGCGGTGTATACGCGATCGGCCAGTTCGTGCCGCAGCACGCCGTCGCCGGCGCACCACTGCACGCCTTCGGCGCCATCGGCGACGCCGGCGATGTAGAACGTCGCCGCTTCGCTGGCCTGGTGGCGACGGCGTTCGGCCAGTTGCGGTTCCAGCCCGGCAACGGCATCCGGATCGCCCTTGAGAAGCTGCAGCAAGTACGCCCCGGATAGCTGATAGACATCGGCGTCCGATGTCCGCGCAGGGGCCGCCAACACAGGCGTCGTCCCGCAAGCCGACAGACAAAGCGCGAACAACAACGAAATGCGCAAGGACATGGACATCTCCTGGGATGGCTCGGACCACTCCCCCGATCCTAGCAGGCACCGATCCGCACGCCTGGACTTGGTGCTGTCGCATCGCGACGCTATAACGCCCGGGATGCAACGGACCTCGCCCGCTCCGCTACAGACCCAGCCGTCGCTGCCATCGCTGCCGCGCACCGCGCTGGCGGCGTATGCCTGCGCGCATTTCGGCAAGAGCCTGCTGTGGTACGCCAGCGAACTGCTGCTGATCTATTCGTTGACCGAGCACACCGGACTGGGCGCGGCCGCCGCCGGGCTGGTGCTGGCGCTGGGCCTGCTGGTCAGCGCAGCGATCGGTCTCAGCGCCGGCTGGAGCCTGCGCCGGCGGTTGCGCGAGGTCCCCAGTAGCGGGCACCTGCAATGGCTCGGCCTGAGCGCGGCGGCGCTGGCGCTGCTGCTGGTGTTCGCCGCGCCGCTGCTACCGGCGCCGCTGCGGCTGGGCTACGTGCTGGTGCTCAGCCTGCTGTTCCGCATCGCCTATGCCGTCTGCGACGTTGCGCAGAACACCTTGCTGAGCCTGGTGCGTTGGCCATTGCGCGGCCACGACGGCGCCAGCGCGTTGCGTCTGGCCGGCAGCGGTATCGCGGCGCTGCTTGTCAGCGCGATGGTTGGCGCGATGCTGGCGCGGGGCGCCGGCGGCGCGGCCTTCGCACTGCAGGCCAGCGCCCTGTTGGCCGCGGTGGCTGTGGTGTGCGCATGGCAGCTGCGACGCGCGCTACCGCGCGATGGCGCGCCGCTTCCGCGCGCCACACCCGGCGCGTCGACACGCATCGAGCCGGCGCCGTGCTGGCGCGCGATTCCCTGGCAGCCGCTGCTGCTGATCGCCGCGATCTCGTTGACCCTGCCCGCCTTCACCAAACTGGCGCCGTACGTGGCCGCCTACGGCCTGCTGTCGCCAGGCTGGGGCAGCGCGGTGCTGATCGCCTATGCGCTGGGGTCGGTGCTGGTGCAACCGCTGGCGGCGCGATTGGGCCGGCAGCATCCGCCGCAACAACGGCTGGCCTGGCTCGGCGCGGCGCTGCTGCTGAGCGCGCCGCTGTTCGCGCTGGCGCTGCCGGCACAGCCGCAGCTGAGCCTGCTGGCGGCAGCGTGGATCGGCGCGATCGGCGGCAGCAGCGGCCAACTCGTCTGGGCCTGGCATGCGCAGCTGACTGCCGAACGCGCGGTCACCCAGCACGCGCTGTGCTTCGCCGCACTGGTCGCCAGCGCACAGGTGGCGCTGGCCGCCGGCATCGCCGTGATCGGGCTGTTGTTGGGCGCGGTGGACTACCGCGAGAGCCATTGCCAGTTGTTGCGCTGGGCGATGGCCGCCGGTCCGCTGGCCTGCGGCGCGCTGTGCCTGCTGCTGGCGCTGCTGGCAGGCCGCCGCCCGTTCAGGCGAAGAAAGCTCGCTGCAATGGCATGAGCGCCGCGCCCAGGGTCACCGCGTCGCCGGCGGTACCGGCGATGCGCAGTTCCGGCAGCGGCGGCGCCAGCCCATGCCGGTTGGGTGCGCGCGGGATGCGGATGCGTTCGATCAGGCGTTCGCCGATCGGCGCCGGCAGGCGTCCGCCGATGACGATCGCCTGCGGATCCAGGGTGTAGGCCAGGTACGCGCACAGCTGCGAGAACGGCGCTTCGGCCAGCTCCAGCCAGGCGTCCACGCCCGGGCTGTGCGGGCCGATGTCGCCCAGCATCTGCTCGACACCGGCGTAGTCCTGCCCGGCCGCGCGCGCCAGGGCCAGCAAGGCGTCCAGGTTCGGATAGGCCATGCCGGCGACGGTCCAGATGCCGCCGAACTCGCCGGCGTTGCCGCGATGGCCGCGGAACAGCCGGCCGTCGGCGATGATGCCGCCGCCGAAGCCGTTGGTCAGGTGCAGGTAGGCGAAGTCGCGGCAGTCGCGGCCGACTCCGTACAGGCTCTCGGCCACCGCCGCCGCCGCGCCGTCGTTCTCCACCGTGACCGGGCAGCCCAGCGCCTCTTCCAGGATCGGCCGCAGCTCGACCTGGGTCCAGTCCTCCAGCGCCGGCGGCCCGGCCATCTGCTGGCCCTGCCCGGTGAAGAAGGCCGAGATCGCCATGCCCGCGCCGACCACCCGCGCTGGATCCACGCCGGTTTCGGCCAGCAGTTCCTCGCGGAACCGCAGCAGCTGCGCCAGCACCGGGGCGCGCCGCATGTCGGCCAGGCCGACGCGGCGCTGGCCGCGCACCGCGCCAGCGAAATCGATCAGCGCCATCGCCACCACGTCGCCCATCAGGCCGATGCCGAACGCGTAGGCGTAGTCCGGTGCCAGGCGCACATCGACGCTGGGGTTGCCGCGCCCCCCGGCGGCGCGCGCGCTGAGCTGCACCATCCTGTCCTGCACGAAGCCCTGCAGCAGGCGCGCAACCGTGGGCTGCGACAGGCCCAGCTCGCGACTCAGCACCGCCTGGGTCTGCACCCCGGCCTTGAACACACGGTCGAGCAACTGGCGGCCGCCAGCGCTGACGCGCGGCGGGAAATCGGCATGGAGCATGGGACGGCGCGGACCAGGAGTGGATGTGCCGCAACGCTAGCATGTGGACACATAAGTTTCATACATGGTAAATAGTATTACCCCCACATACTTTAATTGGGGAGTTCCATGCGTACCAACCATCCACACCAGAGCCTGCTCGCGCTGGCGCTGTCTTCCGTTCTTGCCGCCAGCGCAGCCAAGGCCCAGGAGCCGCCACAGGCCCCCGCCGCTGACGCCACCACCACCCTGGACCAGATCGTCGTCACCGGCACCCCGCAGGGCCAGTCGCAGAAGGACGCGCCGTTCGCGATCAGCGTGGTGTCGAAGCAACGCCTGGATCGCGCGGCGCCGAGCAGCAGCGTCGACATGCTGCGCGCCGTGCCCGGCTTCTCGGCCGAGCCCTCCGGCGGCCAGGGCGGCGGCCAGAACCTGTACGTGCGCGGCCTGCCCGCCGGCGGCTGGTACTACGTGCAGTACCAGGAAGACGGCATGACCCTGTTCGACGAGCCGCAGGAAAGCTTCTTCAACGTCGATACGCTGTTTTCGCTGGACATGATGACCGAGCGCCTGGAAGTGGTGCGCGGCGGCACCTCGCCGCTGTTCGCGACCAATGCGCCGGGCGGCACGGTCAACGCCATCACCCGCCACGGCACCGCCACGCCCGAGGGCGCGGTGCGCATGAGCGTCGGCAGCGACGGCCTGCGCCGCGAGGACGCCTACAGTTCCGGCCCGCTGAGCGAGAACGTGCTGTACAGCATCGGCGGCTACCACCGCAGCGACGACGGCCTGCGCGAGACCGGCTACACCGCCGACAAGGGCGGCCAGGTGCGCGGCAACCTGACCTTCCTGATGGGCGATGCGATCCTCGACGTGGACGCCAAGTACCTCGACGACCGCACCGCGTTCTACAACCCGATCCCGCTGGACGATCCGCGCAACCCGTCGCAGTCGCTGTCGGCGCTGCTCGACCCGCTGGACGGCACCCTGCTGTCCAACGACCTGCGCCGGACCACGGTGCCGACCTTCGACGGCAACCGCCGCATTTCCCGCAACCTGGACCTGGCCGACGGCATCCACACCAAGGTCAAGCAACTCGGCACCCACCTGGAGTGGAACCTGGACGACGGCCTGACCCTGAACAACCGCATGCGCTTCGTCGATGCCGAGGTGGACTACACCGCACTGTTCTCCGGCGCCGCGGCCGCCGACGCCGCCGCCTACCTGTCCACCCAGCTCGGCCGCGCGCGCACCGGCTTCGGCAACCGCGTGGCCCGCGTCGGCTACGTCAGCAGCGGCGATGGCGCCGTCTACGATCCGGCCGGCGCCGACGGTTTGGTGCTGGAAAGCGGCCTGTGGAACGCACGCACCCACCTGCGTACGCTGTCCGACGATCTGCGCCTGAGCAAGGCGTTCGGCGAATCGGCGCTCGGCCAGCACACGCTCACCGCCGGCGTGAACGTGCAGCACTTCGAATACGCCCAGGACCGCCTGCAGAACACCGTGCTGACCACGCTGCAGAACAATGCGCAGCGCCTGGACGTGCTGGCCTACGACGCGGCCGGCAACGTGGTCGGCTCGGTCACCCAGAACGGCTTCGTGCGCTACGGCAACGGCGTCACCCGCGGCTTCGCCAACGGCACCTATCTGTCGCCGTACCTGTGGGATTCGGCCCGCTTCGGCCGCTTCGGAGTGGATGCCGGCGTGCGCTACACCCGTTACAGCGCCGACGGCGGCGTATACGCCAACACCACGCGCAACCTGGGCGATGCCGGCACCCTGGCGGACGACAGTGCGGGCGGCCTCAGCGGCGCGTTCAGCGCGCGCGAGGACCGCCGCCATGCCACGCAATGGACGCTCGGCGCCGAGTTCGCGCTGACCCCGCAGTTGCAGACCTTCGCCCGCTACACCAAGTCGCAGCGCCTGCCGCGGCTGCAGAACGTGTACCAGACGCAGAATGCGGCGGTCACCGATATCGACCAGGCCGAAGCCGGCCTGCGCGGCGCCTTCGGCGACACCTTCTCGTTCTCCACCGTCGGTTTCTGGAGCCGCTTCAACGATCTGTCGATCAGCGCGATCGTGCTCGATGCGACCGGTGCGGTGCAGACCCTGGCCTTGGTCGGGCAGACCCAGACCTTCGGCCTGGAGTCGGAGTTCACCTGGCGCCCGTCGGCCTACTTCGGTGTGACCGGCTCGGCGACGCTGCAGGATCCGCAAACCCGCAGCCTGAGCAACGCCACCACCGGCGCCAGCTACGGCGACCTGGACGGCAAGCAAATCTCGCGCATCCCCAAGTTCATGGCCTCGCTGAGCCCGACCCTGTACTTCGACATCGCCGGGCGTCCGCTCGAACTGTCGGCCACCGCCTACCGCATGGGCCAGCGCTACGTCGACTACACCAACGCCACCGCGCTGCCCGCCTACACCACCTACGACCTGGGCCTGTTCGCCCGCCTCAGCGACAACCTGGAACTGCAGCTGCATGCGGCCAACGTCGACAACAGCGCCGGCCTGACCGAAGGCAACGCTCGGGTGGACACGCTGTCCGGGCAAGGCACCGCCGAGGCGATCTATGCGCGTCCGATCTTCGGCCGCAACTACAACGCATCGCTGACCTGGCGGTGGTGAGCATGTGCTACCGCAAACTGCTGATGGGCATGGCGATCTGGCTGCCGCTGATGACCGCGACAGCGACGGACTTGCCGCAGCGCCTGCGCGATCCGCACGGCGATGCGCTGGTGGTATCGCACCGCGCATGCTGGAAGTTCGCCTCGGAGAACACGATCGACGGTATCGCCGCGTGCATCGCACACGGCGTGGACATGGTCGAGGTCGACGTGCGCACCACCCGCGACGGCGCGCTGGTGCTGATGCACGACGAGCGCGTGGATCGCACCACCGACGGCCATGGCGCGGTGGCCGAGCTGGACGCAGCGCAGATCGCCGCGTTGCGCGTACGCAGCCGCGGCGGCGGCCGCAGAAGCACCCTGACCGAGCGCCACCCGCCGACGCTGGCGCAGGCGTTGGCTGCGGCGCGCGGCCGGGTACTGGTGAACCTGGACGTCAAGGCCGCCGCGCTGGACCAGGTCATGGACGTGGTCGAGGCGGCCGGTGCGCAGCGCGACGTGCTGTTGAACGTTCCGCTGGACGTGCCGCAGGCCGCGCTGCAGCGCGCGCACGCGGCCGGCATCGCGCTGCAGGTGCTGTACCTGCAACGCGACACCGCGCTGTCGCCGCAACAGGCGCTGCGCCAAGCCGCCGCGCTGCGTCCGGCGGTGGTCCAGTTGATGTTCGACGACCCGGCGGTGCTGGACATCGCCCAACGCGAACTGGCGCCAAGCACGCGCCTGTTCGTCAACACGATGACCAACGACATCGCCAGCGGCCGGCCGATGCGGCTGTCGGCGAACTACACCGACCAGCGCGCGCTGCGCGATCCGGCCAGCGTCTGGGGCGCGCTGCGCGCGCATGGGGTGAGCATGATCCAGACCGACGAGCCATTGGCATTGCAACGCTACTTGCGCGAATCGGACATGCACCGGTAGCCGTCGTCGATCTCAATCCTCGCGGCGCAGCGACAGTCGCAACGCGTCGCGAGGAACCAAGCCCCAGACGGTCGGCATGCAGCCGGATCGCGCCAATGGACGGCGCAGCCGTCGTTCCGAGCGATTCGCCGCGACGGTCGAGCCCACACGGTTGGTCGCCGTCGGCGTCGTTGCGCCTGTTCCACATACATCCATCCAATCCCAACGGGAAACACATGAAATCGTCCAAGAAACGCTTCAAGACCTTATCGCTCGTATTGGCCTGCGCCTCGCTGACCGTGTTGTCCGGCCTCGCCTCGGCGGCCGAGAACTGGAATCCAGCCCACATCCTCAACACCATGAAAAGCCCCTACCAGGGCAGCCGCGCCAGCGTCGCGGTGATCGCGCATCGCGGCCTGGTCGGCAACGGCTGCCCGGAAAATTCCACCTGCTCCATCCTCAACACCTACAACAACAACATCGAAGCGATCGAACTGGACGTCAAGCAGTCCTCCGACGGGCAGCCGTGGTTGTTCCACGACCAGAACGCCGGCCGCGTGATCGCGCATTCGCCTGCCTTCAACATCTTCCAGCCGGGCAACGGCTGGAATCCGGACATCCGCACCATGACCAGCCACGAGTTGGTCAATTCGTTCCTGCGCGACAAGGACTTCGCCAAGACCAACTACCGCCCGCTGCCGCTGGCCAACGCGTTGGATGCCGTGCACCACTACGCCAATCACATGGTCGTGGTGCTGGACCTGAAGACCCTGGACGCGGTGTCGCGTGCAGCAGACCTGGCCCTCTACTTGGGCATGCAGAACCAAGTGGTACTGAAGTTCAGCGCCTCGCTGCTGCCGCGCACGCCTAGCGACATCACCCGTTACACCAAGGGCGTGGCGTTCGCACCGACCGTCTACGCTGGCGACATGGACAGGCTCGCCGACGGCGGCTATACCGGCCGATGCGGAACGACCAGCACCAACACGCCGTTCTGCCGCGTCAATGCGTGGATCGACCAGGCCCGCGGCGAGAAAGGCTTCGCCTGGCTGGAAATCGGCAACAAGCAACCGCGCCGCAGCGACCCGACCGGCGAACTGCTGGCCGGCGAGCAGGCCAATCACCGCGCGCTCGGTGCGTTCTCGCCGGTGCCCGAGTACCGCCTCAGCAGCCACGACGGCCAGCACTTCGTGCGCAGCAACGGGACCTGCTGCGCGGCGTTGAGCGACTACCTGACGCGCACCAAGTACTTCGGCAACGAAGTCGCCGACGACCGCTCCGACTTCGGTGTGCAGGCGTTGGCCGGCTTCACCAACATCATCAGCGACGACCCGCTCAGCATTACCCGTTCGCACATTTTCCGGAACACCTCGCGCTACGAGTGATCGCGGCATGATCCGGCCGGGGAGTTCGCTCCCCGGCTTCCCGCTGCACTCTCCACCCAGGAAGCATCCGCTATGCGTCCCGTTTACCGTCCACGTCTCCGTCACCTGTTTGTCCTGCTGCTCGTCGCCGGCGTGAGCTGGCTCCTGTTGCAACGCGCAGCGACCGCGGAAGGCACCCGCGCCGCCACCGCGCCAGCCGCCGCGCCGGCATCCGCGCAGCGCGCTGCCTCCGCGGCCGACATGCCGTCCGCATCACCGTCTTCCACCGACACCGTGCCCGGCCCATCGGCGCGCGAGGTCCTTGCCGCGGCGCAGGCGCTACCGGCCGATTTCCAGGCCGATACGCTGCTGCGCATCGCCGACGCCAAGGACCTGCCGTCGACGGCCGGTGGCGATCGCCGCGACGCCGCGATGCGCCTGGCGCAACAGGCCTCGGTCCTGGCAGAACACGCGATGCGGCGCATGCCCGGCCTGGCCAGCGCCGGCTATGCCAGCGAAGAGCACAACAACGAGTTGCGCGACACCCACACCGCCGGCCTGGACCGGCTGTCGCTGCAAACCCGCGCTGCGCGCCTCCTTGCGACGTCTCCCGCACAGGCGACCGCGCTGTTCGCGGCGCTGCCGACGCCACAGGCCGCCGGCTGCGATGCCGGGCTGATCGACGACCCCAGCCCCACCTACGCGCTGGCGACCGCACTGCAGCCGGCCCAGGCCGCGCCGCAGGCGGCGGCGCTCGCCGAGCGCGTGGACAAGGCGCAACAGGAAACCGACGTGGCGCCGGCACTGAAGATGGTGCTCGCCAGCACGACGCTGGAGCGCAACGGCCAGGCCCAGGTCGCCGACAGCCTGGTGCGCATGTTCGCGCGCATCCGCGGCAACGATCCAGGCTTCACCGCCACCGAACTGAGCGTCGCCGCGGACATGCCGCTGCTGCTGCAATGGCTGCAGGACGCGGCACTGCGCGAGCGGCTGCATGCGGCGTATCGCACGTATGTCGCGGCGCATCTGGAGCAGGCGCGTTGCCCGGCGAGCCTGCTCGGCAACCACTGGCTGCTCGAACAGCGTTTCGTCGCCGAACTGCCGGACGACCGCATCCCGCCGGCACCGCCTGTTGTGGAGGAATCGATCGACGACGAAGCAATCTCGTTGATCCGCGAGGCTGGCTACAACATGCGCACGCAACTGCTGCTGCCCGACGCCACTGCGGACGACCCGGCGCTGGCAAAAGCCTCCGCCGAATTCCTCGACCAGCTCGACCATGGCGTTCTGCAGCAAACCGCGGCAGGCGATGGCAGCGGCCGCGTGCAGCGTGCACGGCTGCGCGAACTGCTGCGCTATCTGGAATATGCGCCGAGCGGTACGTCGCGCGATCGCGGCGTCGCGCTGATGGCGTCGTTGCTGTCCGGTCCTTACTACGCGCAGGACCACGACACCTGGTTCGGCGATCTGCACGTGGTCGCCGCGCAGATGCAACGCTGGCCAGACCGCGCGCAACGGCTCGCGCAATTGGCCGAGCATCGCGATCCGGTGGTGAAGGTCTACGCGATGCTGATGCAACGCGGTCAGTTTCCCTGAGCCTCGTTGCAGCGGATCCACCACGCTTCGATACCTTCGCGCGCGGCGCCACGCGCCGCGCGCTCCACACGGATAGTGAACCCTGTCAACAATCGGGGTTCAGTTGCGATTGGGGAAGCGGCGCCTATTGTGCGCGCCACTTCCGATCCGCCCATCTTGGTGGATCTGCCGGCCTCCAGATTGCGCCGGCACCCGGGCGACCCGTGACAGGCCGCCTCCCCATGACGCCAAGCCGCATCGCCCTGCCGCGCCACCCGGCGCAGCCCCGATGACGGCCCATACGGAGCAAGGAGTTATATGAAACTGGCCTGGATCCTCTGGCTGTCGCAACTGTTGCCGCAACCCGCCGCCGATTCGTTGTGTTTGAGCACCACCGTCTATCTGGAAGCGCGCGACCAGACGCTGCGCGGCCAGCAGGCGGTCGCCGAAGTGGCGCTGCGGCGCCTGGACAGCGGCCTGTGGGGCAACTCGATGTGCCAGGTGGTCACCGCGCGCAAGCAGTTCGCGCCAGGCCTGGTGAAACCCGGCACCGAACTGAAGAACGACGACGCCTGGGCCGATGCGGTCAACGTCGCCTTCGCTGCCGAGCGCAACTGGGCGCTGCCGCAGGGCCAGCGCAAGGAGATCGTGCCCGGCGCCAGCCACTTCGCCGCGCATGCGATCGCCAGCCCGAGCTGGCGCAACGCCTACCAGGTGGCGACGATCGGAGACCACACGTTCTACCGCGTGCAGAAGCTGCGGCCGCGCAACGCGTCCTGACCGGCGAACACGGCACTATCGCCAACCGCACGCTGGGCCGGGTACGCTTCCCGGCCCTTTGTTCGTGCGGAGTCTGCAATGAAACTGTATGCCAAGCCCGGTGCCTGCTCGCTGGCCGACCACATCGCGCTGCGCTGGGCGCAACTGCCGTTCGAACTGGAAGTGCTCGACGCCGCGTCGATGAAGGCACCGGCCTATCTCGCAATCAATCCCGCCGGCGCGGTGCCCGCGCTGCAGGTGGACGATTGGGTGCTGACCCAGAACTCGGCGATCCTCAACTACATCGCCGATATCGCGCCCGCGGCACACCTGGCCGGCGACGGCAGCGCGCGCAGCCGCGCCGACGTGCAGCGCTGGCTCGCCTTCCTCAACGCCGACCTGCATCCCGCCTTCCATCCGTTGTTCGGCAGCACGCGCTACCTTGAGGACGCGGCGGTGATCGCGCGCACCCAGGAACATGCGCGCGAGCGCCTGCGCACGCTGTACGCGCGCGTGGACGCGCAGCTGGCGACGCAGCCGTGGCTGGCCGGCACGCAGCGTTCGATCGCCGATGCGTATCTGTTCGTCACCCTGCGCTGGGCGCAGGCGCTGAAGATCGAACTCGGCAACAACCTGCAGGACTTCTTCGCGCGCATGGCGGCCGATCCGCAGGTGCAGGCGGCGCTGCAGGCCGAAGGTTTGAATTGAGCAAGCGCAGTCAGAGCGCAGCCTGATCTGTCTGCAGGCAGACGATACCTGTAGGAGCGGCTTCAGCCGCGACAGGCGCTACCGGGAAATCCTGTCGCGGCTGAAGCCGCTCCTACAACAGCGGACATTGCTTCCTCGCCATCACACGCCGGCATTTGCGTGCGCACGACATTGGCGCTCGATCGCGGCTAGCGCCGATCGTCGTCAAGCGTGTCCTGCAGCCAGCGCGCGGCCAGCGCCGGGCTCTTGGCCTTGCCGAGCGCGGCGGTGAACTCCGGCAGCAGCGCTTCGAGTGCGGCGGCATCGCTGCAACGCTCGATCCGCAACTGCATGAAATAGCCCTTCAGCCCCAGATGCTTGCGCACCGCTTCGCTCATCGCGTCGTAGAGCTGCGAATAGCGTTGCGCCGCTTCGTGCGATACGGGCATATCGCCAGGATTGGCCGACGGATGGATGCTATCGGCCAGCGTCGTCGCCGATGCGGCCGGCGGCGCGCTCGATGGCGATGCTGCAGGCGCAGGCGCAGGCGCGGCCAGCGCATCGCCGCCGCGGGCGATCAGGCCCATCTGCTGCAGCTGCGCCAAGGCGTCTTCCGGCGCATGCAGGCCGGCGACGATCTGCTGCAGCGCGGCGTCGTCCTGGTGCCCATCCACCACCAGCAGGATCGAGCGCAATTGCGCCGGCAACCGGCGCGCACGGTCCGCGATCTCCTGCCGTCCGGCGTCGGTCTTGGCATAGCGCTCGCTCATTCACCGCCCTCCCCCTGTGATCGCGCGTCGGCAGTAGCCGGCGCGCCTGTTGCGCGACGCGGTGGCGCTTCAGCGCGCCAGTACCCGGCGGATCTCGTCGAGCGCGCCCGGATCGTCCAGCGTCGACAGGTCGCCGGGATCGCGCTGCTCGGCCAGCGCCTGCAGCGAACGCCGCAGCAGCTTGCCCGAGCGCGTCTTCGGCAATGCCTGCACCAGATACACCTGCGCCGGCCGCGCCACCGCACCGAGCCGCTCCACCACGCATTGCCGCAACTGATCGGCGATCGAAGCGACGGCATCGGCCGATGCCTGCTGTTTCAGCGTCGCGAAGACCACCGGCACCTGCCCCTTCAGTTCGTCGTGCATGCCGATCACCGCCACTTCGGCCACCTGCGGGTGGCCGGCGATGGCTTCTTCGATCTCGCGCGTGCCCAGGCGATGGCCAGCGACATTGATCACGTCGTCGGTGCGGCCGAGGATGAAGGTATAGCCGTCGTCGTCGCGGATCGCCCAATCCAGCGAGCTGTACAGCAGCTCATCGAAATGGCTGAAATAGCTGCGCAGGAAGCGCGCGTCGTCGTTCCACACCGTGGTCATGCAGCCCGGCGGCAACGGCGGCTCGATCACCAGCACGCCCTTGCGCCCGGCCGGCACCTCGATGCCCTGCGGGTCGACGATCTTCATCTTGTAGCCGAGATTGGGAAAGCCCGGCGAACCCGGTTTGACGGGCCGCATTTCCAATCCCGGCAGCAGGGTCAGTGCCGGCCAGCCGGTCTCGGTCTGCCAGTAGTTGTCGATGATCGGCTTGCCCAGCGCCTCGCCGATCCACAGCGCGGTCGGCTCGTCCAGCGGCTCGCCGGCCAGGAACAGGTACTGCAACGCGCTCAGGTCGTGGTCGCGGATGTGGCTGACCGGATGCTTCTTCAATACGCGGATCGCGGTCGGCGAGGAGAACATGGTGCGCACCCGGTATTTCTCGCACAGCGCCCACCACACGCCCGGATCCGGATTGACCGGCAACCCTTCGTACAGCAGCGACGTGCAGCCGGCGATCAGCGGACCGTACACGTTGTACGAATGGCCGACCGCCCAGCCGACATCGGAGGTGGAGAACATCGCCTGCCCGGGCGCGCAATCGAACACCGTGCGCATCGACAGCGCCAACGCCACCGCGTAGCCGCCGACGTCGCGCTGCACGCCCTTGGGCTTGCCGGTGGTGCCGGAGGTATACAGCAGGTAGCTGGGTTCGTTGGATTCCAGCCAGGTCACCGGCACCTGCGTATCGCCGACCTGCGCGCGCAGATCGGCGTAGTCCACGTCGCGCCCATCGCGGCGCGGCTGCGCCGGATCCAGTCCGCGCGAGACGATCAGCACCTTCGGCGGCGGCGCACTGGCTTCGGCGCAGGCGGCGTCGACAAGCGGCTTGTACGCAATGATCTTGCCGCTGCGGCTGCCGGCATCGGCGGCGATCAGCAGCTTCGGCGCCGCATCATCGATGCGCAGCGCCAGGTTGTGCGCGGCGAAACCGCCGAACACCACCGAATGCACCGCGCCGATGCGCGCGCAGGCCAGCATCGCGAACACCGCCTCGGCCATGTTCGGCATGTAGATGACCACGCGGTCGCCGCGCTGCACGTCCAGGCGCAGCAGTACCGCGGCAAAGGTCACGACCTCGGCGTGCAGCTGCGCATAGGTGAACTCGCGGGTCTGCCCGGTCTCGCTGGACACCGCCACCAGCGCCAGCTGCGCGGCGCGTTCGGGCAAGTGCCGATCGACCGCGTTGTAGCACAGGTTGGTCAGGCCGCCGCCGAACCAGCGCCGGAACGGCGGGTCGTCGTATTCCAGGATCGCCTGCGGCGGGCGCTGCCAGTGGATCGCCTTGGCCTGCTCGGCCCAGAACTGCTCAGGCTGCTCGATCGAGTGCCTGTACAGCGTCGCGTAGTCCATGCGGCTCCTCCCAAGGCAGGTGCACCGGCTCCGAGCATAGTCCTTCGGCGGCGCGGGCGTCGTTCAGACCTTGGTCGAAGGGGCTGGCGGGAGGGCGCCCGAATCCGTAGCGACGCGAGGCGCCATCGGTCTGAATGGATGACTGGCGCCCGCTACTCTTTCAGAGCGTCCTTTTCGCCATCAACCGCCCATCGCCCAGGCCGCCGGTCAGGCTTAAAGCGCAGCGCCTTTTTCTCCAGCAGATGCCAGGACGCGGCCGCCAGCGCAAACGTCACAGGAACGGTGATGGCCAGGAGTTCGAGATAGGGCGTCCCCCTTCCGATGAGCGCGACCTCAATTTGCTGTACGGGCCACGCATAGATGTAAACGCCATACGACAGATCGCCGAATCGCGAGAGGTCACGCATGCCAATCCACGATCGCGTGCCGATCGCAATCGTCAGCGGCGGGACGATCAAGGCAAGGCCAAGCTTGGTTTGATCGACGCATATCAAGGCATAGCCTGCCAGCGCAAGGACGAGACTCGGCAAGGCGGTGCAAAGGATCGGATACGCTCGCAACAAGCCGCCTGCCGCGAAGAAGAGCCCGAAGTCCGCCAGCGTACTCGCTCCCACCTGCGCGCCCGTCAGCACGAAAACGCAGAGCATGCCTATCGCAAGTACGACGGCTGGACGTCGGGTGGCAACGCCCGCCAGGAGAAGCAGCGCGTAACAGCAGACCTCGTACTTGATCGTCCAGAGAGATCCATTCGTGCGGTGCCTGGGGTTGTCAGGGAAACCGGTCAGCCCAAGCGCATCGATCACTGCCAACGTGAGCGGAATCGACACGCAAAGAGCCGGCAGCATGCGCAACGTTCGGCGTGCGCAAAACCGCAAGATGTGAGGGTCTTTCAGCCAACTGGAGGTAACCAAGTAGCCGCTGATCGAGAAGAAGATGAGGACGCCCAGGTTGCCAAACGAGTGGTCGCCAACGAACTTTGGCTCCACGCGTCCGGATAGAGCGAACTGATGGCTGATCAGGACGAGCAACGCACCAATCAAGCGCAGCGCATCGAAATTGTTGCGCACGGCCTTGCTCACCTTCGCTCCTTCATGAATTCCAGTCATGGATCGCGTACGGCGATGTAACTGCCGGCGCCGCTGCACGCGATCGCCTTGGCCTGCTCGGCCCAGAACTCCTCTGGCCGCTCGTTCGGACGTCGGCACAGCGTCGCGTAGTCCATGGCGCCCCTGGTAAATCCACCAGCTCTGCGATCGCGCCAGGGTCCTTGTCCGCGCACTCCCAGACCATTTCCACCATGCGCTTTTCAATCTGCCCCATCAGGGGTTCCCATACACTACTGCTTCGCCGCCGCATGCGGCGGCGCCTGCTTCACGTAACGATCGAACCACTCCAGCATCTCGGCCACCACGTCCTCGTTCGACTCGCGCGCGCTATACCAGTGCGGCTCGAACGGCAGCAGCACCAGCCGCGCGGTGCCGCCGTTGCCGCGGATCGCCTGGAACAGCCGCGGTGCCTGGGTGGTCTCGGTGCCGGGATTGGCGTCGTCCATGCCGTGCACGATCAACAGCGGTTCGTCGATCTTGTCGGCGTGGAAGAACGCCGAGGCCTGCGCGTAGACCTCCGGCGCGGCCCAGAACGAGCGCCGTTCGTTCTGGAAGCCGAACGGGGTCAGGGTCTTGTTGTAGCTGCCGCTGGTGGCCACGCCGGCGCGGAACAGGTCGGTATGCGCCAGCAGGTTGGCCGCCATCAGTGCGCCGTGGCTGTGGCCGGTGACGCCGATCCGCTGGCGATCGACCACGCCCAGTTCCACCGCCTTGTCCACCGCCGCGGTGGCGTTGTCCACCAGCTGCTGCAGATAGCTGTCGTAGGCAGTCTTGGGATCGCCGACGATCGGGAACGCGGTGTCGTCGATGATCGCGTAGCCGGCCAGCAACAGCAGTTGGTAGGAGCTCAGGCGGGTGAAGTCGCGCTCGTTGGCGCCGCTGACCTGGCCGGCCTTGGACGGGTCGGCATAGTCCAGCGGATAGGCGTACAGGATCGCCGGCACCCGCGTGCCTTCCTTGTAGCCCGGCGGCGTGTACAGGGTGAACGACAGTTCCACCCCGTCCTTGCGCTTGTAGGTCACCAGGCGCTTCTTGATCTGCCGCACCAGCGGCGTCGGATCGGGGAAACGGGTGACCGGCGCGATGCTCGATGCGTAGACCGCTTCGCCCGCCGCCGCAGCGGGCTGCGCTTGGCCCAGCGCGCGCAGGTACACGTTCGGCGGATCGGTCGGCGACTGGCGCCAGGTCAGCAGCCGGGTGGTGTCGTCGCCGGCGAACCCGGCGAACACCTCGTCGACGCTGACATCGCTGCGGAACAGGCGCTCGGTCTTGCCGCTGGCCAGGTCGTAGCGGTCCAGGAAAGCGCGGTCGCCGGCCGGCGTGGCGCCCTGCCCGCTCAGAAACAGCGCGCCGCGGTCCTCGTGCAGCACCGCCTCGCCGTTGGCCAGCACGCGCAGTTCCGGGGTGCCGGGATCGGCGTACAGGTCGTCGGTGGACAGGTCGAACAGCACGCGGCCGGGCGTGCCGGCGCGGTCGGCGTCGAGCAGCGTGGTGCGCCGCCAGTGGCGGTTCTCGTCGTATTCGTCCAGCAGCGCCTGCCCGCCCTGGGCGAACCAGGACAGGCCGGCGTAGCGCTGGGTCACCCGCGCCAGCTCGCGCGGCTTGGCGGTGAACGGCGCCGCCAGGGTCAGCAGCTTGTCGCGTGCGGGCACGGTGGCTTTCCAGTCGCCGCCGTCCAGCGCCTCGGCCCAGACCAGCGTGGCCGGCTGGTTGGCCCGCCAGGAATACGCGCGCGGACCGGTCGGCACGCCCTGCACCGGCACCCGGTCGGCGACCGGCAGATCGGCCAGCACGCGCTCGCCACCATTGGACAGATCGAGCACCGCCACATCGTGGGCGAAACGCGCATAGGTGGTGACGTAGGAATACGGCCGCTTGAGCCGCTCCACGCGCACATGGCGGCCGTCGGGCGCGCCGTCCACCGCGGTATAGACCGCCGGCGCACCGACCTTGCTGCTCTTGCCGCTGGCCGCATCGACGGTGAGCAGTTGCGAGGTGGCGTAGTACGCGAACAACGCCTCGTCCTCGGGACTGGACAGCGTGTCGCGCGCCTCGTAGGTGCTGCTCTCGCCCTTGCCCTGGATAGTCTCCTTGACTTCCGGTCCCGGCGGCACCGCGGCCTTGCGCGGCGCCGCGCCCAGATCCTGCGGCACGGTTTTCAGCAACAGCGTGTCGCTGCCGCCCAGCCACTGGATCTCGCCGCCCAGCACCGGGTTGAGCTGCACGCCGTCGATGCGGCGCACGTTGCCGGTGGCGACGTCGCCCAGCCACAGCTCGACGCGGTCGGCGGCGGTGTTGTTGAAGGCGAAACGGCGTCCGTCCGGCGACCACACCGGCAGCGCCGGACAGGCGCCGGCCGGCAGGGTCACCGCGGTCTGCTTGCCGCTGGCCACATCGACCAGGCTGAAGCCTTCCAGGCAGGCGCGGATGCCATAGCCGTTGGACATGTCGTGGCGGCTGTGACTGCGCGGCTCCACGCGCACGCCGGCCAGCTTCAGGTACGGCTCGGCGACGCGCGCGATCGGCGGATACTGGGTGCGCTGCACCAGCAGCAGGGTCTTGCCGGTGGGATCCAGGCGCGGCGACGGATTCAACGGCGCGCGCATCACCCCCAGCAGCGGCTCGGGCGGCTGCCGGTAACCGCTGTCGGCGGCCGAAGCGGCGAGCGGCAACAGGCTGGCGACGGCCAGCACCCCGATCCATCGAGACGGCACGAGCATGAGGTTGTTCCCCTGGCGAATGGCTGCGGAAACGTAGCACACCGCACTGGCCTCCCAGTCACTCCACGAAGCCGACATCCCTTCTCCCGACGGGAGAAGGTGGCCCGCAGGGCCGGATGAGGGTACGGGCGCAGCCTCGCGCGCCCCAAACTCCGCGAGACGCTTCGCTTCGTACCCTCACCCCAACCCCTCTCCCGGGGGGAGAGGGGCTAACGGCTGTTCCTTCTCCCACCGGGAGAAGGTGCCCCGCAGGGGCGGATGAGGGTACGGGCGCAGCCTCGCGCACCCCAAACTCCGCGAGACGCTTCGCGCCGGACCCTCACCCCAACCCCTATCCCCGGGGGGAGAGGGGCTATGTACGCTCAGCTGTTCTCATCGAGACTCTGCCCCCCCATTTCGTAGAAAGCAGCCCGCAGGTTTGTAGGCCCCACAACGCGGAACGCCGGGCAATGCCCGGCGCTCCTTGAAGCGATCGCAGGTGCGATCAGCCCAGCAGATGCGCCACGCCGCTGCGCTCTTCTTCCAGCTCGGCCAGGGTCTTGTCGATGTACTTCTGGCTGAAGTCGTCGATCGGCAGATCCTTGACCACGGTGTACTCGCCGTTCTCGGTGGTCACCGCGAAGCCGAACATCACCCCTTCCGGAACGCCGTAGGAGCCGTCGGACGGCACGCCCATGGTCACCCACTTGCCGTTGCTGCCCAGCACCCAGTCGCGCACGTGGTCGATGGCGGCGTTGGCGGCCGACGCGGCCGAGGACGAACCTCGCGCCTCGATGATCGCCGCGCCGCGCTTGCCCACGGTCGGGATGAAGGTGCCGGCGTTCCACTCCTGGTCGTTGATCGCATCGGCAATGGACGCGCCCTCGACGGTGGCGAAGCGGTAGTCCGGATACATGGTCGGGCTGTGGTTGCCCCACACCACGAGCTTCTCGATGCCGCCGACCGGCTTGCCGAGCTTGCCGGCCAGCTGGCTCAGCGCGCGGTTGTGGTCCAGGCGCAGCATGGCGGTGAAGTTCTTCGGGTTCAGGTCCGGCGCCGACTTCATCGCGATGTAGGCGTTGGTGTTGGCCGGGTTGCCGACCACCAGCACCTTGACGTTGCGGCTGGCGACCTTGTTCAGCGCCGCGCCCTGCGCGGTGAAGATCTTGGCGTTCTCCAGCAGCAGGTCCTTGCGCTCCATGCCCGGGCCGCGCGGACGCGCGCCGACCAGCAGGGCGACGTCGGCGTCCTTGAACGCCACTTCGGCGTC
>Ga0308160_10002442_pt1 | contig 22505 bp, 26 predicted proteins | sample PhyFR1_FD_201036 | JGI IMG/M metagenome (GOLD analysis project Ga0308160, IMG submission 201036) | Phyllosphere microbial communities from UC Gill Tract Community Farm, Albany, California, United States - DLSLF.R1 | ecosystem: Host-associated > Plants > Phyllosphere > Unclassified | place: USA...
GCTGCATTGCAGGCGGCAGATACCGAGTCGCCTTAGGCCGCCATACCTCGCCGAAACGCGAGGAATTCCCACGCAACCTGCGATACATACCGTTAGCCAGCAAACGTCCGCAAGCCCATCCTTTACCGGTCGCCGCACGGTTGCAGTCCAGCCGTCCTGTATGGCTGGCTTTCGAGACAACTACCCTTGGCGGTGCTCCTGCTCAGTCGCTAATGAGGTACGGGTTTACTCAGTCTTTCTATCGGGCCAACGTTCTGGGTGCTTTGGGTCGCGGCCTCGTTCCCTCCAATATTCATCGCGTTGCCACAAGGAAAAACGGATAACCCACACGAGCAGGATGGCAGTCCCGATGGACAGGATGCCCACTTTGACCCAAATCCATGGTTCAGAATCGATTGGCAAGAAGTTCAGGATCAGCAGGATCGGTGTGAAAACCAGCATGTATCGCGAGAGACGGCCAAACCTTCGCTTTACTTCTTCAGGCGCGGGGGTAACAGACTGGCCCCACACACGCTTGGCTCGTCCTGACATGACTGAACTGAACCACAATTAGTCGAAAGCCGGTAGCCCCCGGGCATGTAGGTCCAAAGCACGGCTACATTAGGTGGCGCCACACCGCTCGAAGGCGCCAAGTCACCGTTCGTCTTCGCCCTCATCCGTGCCCATGTGCAGAATTCATTTGCTGCCGACAGGAGAGCGCGTCCGTAGGGGCCAGGGCACTGCCCCAGTGATCGCCTGTGATGTCCGAGGAGGATCCTATATCGGGGCGCCTTATGTGGTTGTAGGCTCCGGATATGTCAGAGACAGAGGCTCACAAGCGCCTCCAGCCAAAAATGGGGCGAGGAAGTTGGCGCTTGGGTACGTGGGCGTATGGTCTCCAGGTTCCCATCAGTGCGTTCCTCGCTATCAACCGGTTAATGGCGGGATTGAACGATGGCTGGAATGTTGTTGGCTTCTGCATCTACACCGTCTGGTTCCTGTTGAGCGCCGGCCAAGTCATTTACCTGATGCGGGTCCGCCGAAATGATGCCCCTTTTTGGGATGCGGACGAGTCTCGTCGGGCGGATTTCGACCGTCGGGGAAGACGACTCTGAGCACGCCAGGCACCTAATTGAGAACCAGCCAGGCAGTTCGGCAGTCTCAGCTGACTGTGCTGCGCCCGGTAAAGAATCCTTCAACGGGAACATTGTGGGTGGCGAGTTCGGAGCCGTGGGGATGTTTTCGCGAATGCTCACGCTCTTTTTGCTGGAGTTAGCTGGATCAGCTTCGCGAGTTCGTATGCCGTGCGGCGGTCATTTTTGTTGGCGACAAAGACCCGACCGATTAGCAGGGCGGCGTGATGGGGCACGTCGATCCGGGTCATGCCGGGTGGCGTATCCCCCTGCCATCTGGGTGCGCAGAGGAGGAAGTCGCCCATGGCGGTTCCGGTGGTGCGCTTGCCCACGTAGGCAAAGTTGGCGCCGCTGGTCGGGTCGGTGAACTGCACGCTGTAATAGCGCTGTTCCATCCCTGGCACGTGCAGCACTTGTGGTCCGGCTGTGACATCCAACCAGCCGCCAAAGTACAGGACGTTGTCGGTGCCGGTCGCGATGACACTGCCGGACAAAGCGGACTGAGACGGGCTCTCTGGCACGGCGTAAATCGTGTTCACCGGGATCGGTCCGCCACCCAGCCCGCGCCGGACAAATATTCGTTTGAAACCGCCCACTGTTATCCGTGGCCAAACGTAGATGAAGACGAATGTACCGATCACCCAGATGGCCACAGTTGTCGCTACTAGCAGAATGATCGAGTCCAGACCGCCGGCCGCGATTCGCCTGTAGGTGACCCACGTGAAGATTGCCAGGATGGCAATCGTCACGGGAGTGGCGTATTTCAGGATCAGGCGATTCATGACTGCACCTGTAAGACGGGCGGAACCTCGTACCGGCCGTCTACGATGGCCGCTCCGGGTAGATAAGCGCGGAGCATGAGCTTGAACCGGCCGGGCGGTGTCGCTACCCAGTTTTGCGCCGCCCCGGATGGCTGATTGGGTTGGAGCAGAATGTCGACTGAGCCGTCGGCATTCGTCACGAGACCAGAGTGGCTGTCCACGCTTGCCAGCCCGGTTGGGGTGTTGACCAGGTAGCCGATGGTGTCCGTGGCGGTGAGCGACCAGAAGGCATCATTGGGCGGAAGCTGACCGGCCGAGAAATGTAGGCGATACGTATGCTGCCCACTGAGACGCTTGCCCGCGTCATCACTGGTCGCTGTCCAGTAGGCGGCCTCTTCAAACACGTTGACAACCGGGAGCGCCTTCTGCAAGGCCGCACGAACCAGTAGTCCGTTGTCTGGATGGCCAGCTTTGCGGATAGAGCTCCAGCCGTTGACGGTCTTCGTCTCGGTCCTGGCCACGGCGTTCAAGACCAGGACAGTGGTCAGGTACGCGAAGGTTAGGCCCATGATCAGACCCTGCACTATGCCGGAACCCGCGACCCAGGCAAAGAAGCCGCTCATGCTGACGTCCGCATCACAGCAGCCGAATTCTGAACCGCACGGGTAACCACCGCAGCGGCGCCGACGCCAATGGTCAACGAACTGGGATGCCAGCCCCGGGCTGGACTTGTTCGATCGGAACCACGGCTTCCGCCGTTTAAGATCCATGAGTGAAACCTAGCCTGATTCCCATCGCTTTGTAGAGACCAAAGAGCCAGGGCTATGCCCGCATCGTTAGGGCCTCCAGCAACAATGGGGCCCGCGCCCGTAAGCCGGTGGATCACCTAACGCTCGGGTGCGCGTTAGCCGATTCTCTACCGGGCGCTTGCAGCCTTCGCCAGGCCACCGGCTTACGGGCACTACTTTTGGAAAGGTCTCTCACCTTTTTGCTACCAAAGACTAGGCTGTCGTCACATTCCTAATACGTAGGAGAAGATCAATGGGGATAGTGGGAAGCCGAACAAAGCCGATGTTCGAGAAGTCTGAACAGTGGTTGTCGCCGCTTTCTCCGAACCAGGTCTTGACGGCCATATCCACAGCTTTTGCTTCGGAAAAGGCAAGGATCCACCAGGACGAGGACTTCGTAGATATACGAACTGGATCAAACTGGCAGTACCGCCTCTGGGGCAATTTGTTCTCATGGAGTCGCACGAACGTACCAGTTGCCTTGACAGTCCGCATCCGCGCAGCCGAGCAGGGCTACCAAATTGAGGCTCACGGGTTTGATACCTTCGGTATCCGGCTGACCGATTACGCATTTTTCGGAGCCCAAGAGACTCTTGAGGACCGTCTCGACGGGCTATTAGCGATGGCAGCTTCCGCTGCAAATGCATCTCGCGAAGGCTAAACGCGTTCCCGAGCCAGACACCTTGGGCAGCAAATTGAGGCACTGCGGTTAGCGTCCCCCAAGAGGATCGGCTTACGGGCGCGTCGAGCCGAAACGTCAGGCGAGTAGGATCCATGCATAGGAAACGGGGGTAGAAGTATGACAACGTCGTTCGCTGTACCAGGCGACGTTGGTTCTGCTTTCCGCCTCACCCACAGTGCACGGGTAGAGGCGGCCGCAACCAGTCATCGACGTCCGGGTCGTGTTCCATCATGAGGGTCTCTAAGGCCTCCCAGCCATGGGTCGCAGCGAAGCTGGCCTCTTCAGGGAAGAGTGGGACGAGCATGGCAATGATCATTGGGCCGTTCGCGTCATCGCAGACGGCGAACTCATTGGGTTGGTAGTAGGGGTTGTAGACGAGGAAGGCTTCAAGCCTGGTTTCAGGATCAAGCGGCCCTCTCAGTCCGATGATTTCTCCCCGCAGTGGCGCCCGTCCCTCGTGGATCATCTCCTCTGCGAGCTGCTGCATGATCGAGGGAATGAACCGCTCAAAGTAGCCGCGGCGGACCATTATCAGGAACTCCATTCGGACCGGCGCCTTGCCCGGCAGGGCCAGCGAGTGACGGCTGAGACCCAAGGTCGTGTACGCGACCACGCCGTCCAGCGGCCCGTCTCCAAACTTGAGGATCTGCGCATGCATAGGCAGCCCGTCCGCATCCTTCGACCAGCCCTCGGAAATGGTGCCCAGATGGCGTTCAAGATGCTCGACAAGGGTCATGTGCCCACCCTATCGGCGTCCCTGTAGCCGATCCTTTACCGGCCAGACTGAAACGGTTTTCTATTTAGGGTGGAGGTCGTAGTCTCGGCGGAGCAGGCATCGTAGGTCGGTTGTCAGCCAAGCTCGGCTCGACGGCGAGGCTCGGCTCCATACTCTGACCACCCGCCTGCGTAGAGACGGCCCCGGCCGAGTCCTGCATGCTCGAGAGCGAGAAGGTTGTGGCAGGCCGTGACGCCTGAGCCACAGTAGGAGATGACGGCAGTCGAGTCTTCGATCCCAACCTTCGCAAACGCTTGTCGGACCTCGGCGATCGGGCGCAGGCGTCCATCAGGGGCGAGGTTCCCACGGCACGGGACGTTCACTGCGCCGGGGATGTGTCCGGCTTGGGGATCGGTGGGCAGCTGGAGGCTTCCGTCGAAGCGGTCCGCATTGCGGGCGTCGACAATGATCCCGGCAGCTCCTGCCGTGATGTCCTCAAGCTGGGCGAGACGGGCCTCGGGCCACGGAGATGGCGTGAAGGTCGCGGGCGTCGGCTTCACGGCCGTCGTCTCCAGCGGTCCTGTCCATGCGGCCATCCCGCCGTCGAGCAACGCCGCCCGGTGCCCGAGCGCACGCAGCATCCACACGAGCCGCGCGGCGATGACTCCTCCCGCGTCGTCGTAGGCAATGACGGTCGTGTCGTCGCCAATTCCCAAGGAAGACATTCCATGTGCGAACACTTCAGAGTCGGGAAGCGGGTTCAGCCCGTGTGGTCCCGAACTGCCCGACAGCCATGCGTCCAGGTCCACGAACACCGCATCTGGAAGATGCCCGCGGTCATACGCTGCATGGCCCGACGCACCGTCGAGGTACCAGCGAACATCAGCGGTGACAACGTTGCTTCGGTGCGCCTCGAGCCACGCAGTATCGATAAAGGGTTGAAGATCTTCTTGGGTTGTCCGGCTGTCGTCCATACAGTGCAGGCTAAATGATGTGTCCATAATTCGATCAAAAATGTTCCATGATGTGGACATTCTGCAGCGGATGCACCGCACCACTGCAGGCGTCCGTAAGCCGATCCCTTATCGGACGCTGAAGCGCTGCTCGCGTTCGGATAGCGACAATGCGCGCATCGAAACCTATGGTGCCCTGCAGTTGGTTGACTAGGCTGACCTGGGCACTGTCGTGCTTGACCGGGGAAATACTTGTGGGGGGATAATTTATGCCAGGTGACTATCTGGGGGCCCTGCTGAGGGTCGGGATAGCCGGATCGTTCGGGATGCTCCAGTACGCGCTCCTTGCCGTGGCTACTCCATCTGGAATGACCGGGAGCGGCGTTGCAGGGCAGCCATCGGACTCTTCTCTTACCGAGGACATGCTGAGGCGTGGCTTCAGGCGAGCGTGCAAAAGTGACTATGCGGACATCGCGCTAAAGGCTCAACCGGCCGATGGCAGCATTCTGTGTCGTGCCTTCGCTGACGGCACTGTTTCCTTGTGGTTCGAGGAAAATCTGGTCTGGTCTGAGCGTTTTGACTCAACGGATGAGGAGACTGCTCTTTGGTTACAGGCCGCACGGACCAGGGAAATTATTCTCATTAGCGGCGACCATCTCCTGATATCGGAGGCTGACGTTGATCCGACAGCCGCGGCCGATAAGCGGACCCTGGTGATGGCCAGGATTCCTGTTGCTTGGTCCTAGAAAGCCGCTGAACAGTACGTTCGGCACAGACTTGCGTTCACCCGGACAGCGGCCGTGCTCGCGTCCGTGCAGTCGTTGAGACGCCTGGTATTTGGAGCCTTCAGTACGCCCGGCTTTCCCAGCCGGCACAGGACTGGCACATGGGGTTCAAGGGCCACCCCTAGAGCCTGACGTAGGCCCAGCCGTCCCATTGGCGCCGGGCCAGGTGGGCGATGGCTGCGGGCACCGTGCCGACGCCGGGTGCGAGGTCTCTGTCTTCCATGCCTGCTGAGCGCATGCTGTTGCCGCAGGCGAGGATGTCCACGTGGAGTTGCCCGGCGTTGGTCATGGCTTCGGCGGCGGGCGTGTTGGTGGCGAGGAGTTTCACGCCCGGGCCCTGGACAACCACTTCAATGTGGGCTCCCTGGCCGAGAGCGGCACGGGCGTTGGCGGCGCTGCGCAGGATGCCGGTCAGGGCTTCCTGTTCGAGCGGGCCGACTGAGTGGATGAGCAGGCCGGGTCCGGCCTGCTCAGTCTCTGGAATCGTTGTCACCACGGACGTTCTATATCGCCGGTTGACCCAGGTCGCCGAGGGCCTTCCGGAGGCGGGTGCCGGCGTCGTCGGCTACTTCTTTGACGGCTGGGGCGGCGCTGAGCTGGACCATGGTCTGGGGGTCGATGGCTTCGACTGTGGTCAGTTCTGCGTCCTTGTTCCGGCGCACGACGACATTGCATGGCAGCAGAGCGCCGATTTCGGGTTCGGCGGCGAGGGCGCGGCCGGCCAGTGCCGGGTTGCAGGCGCCGAGGATGACGTAGTCACCGACAGCGTCCGCCGCTTCAGCACCAAGCTTGGTCTCGAAGGTCGAGCGGACGTTGATTTCCGTGAGGATTCCGAACCCCTGGGCTGACAGGGCGTCCCGGGTGCGGTCCAGGGCTTCGGCCCACGGAAGGTCGACGGTGGTAGTGAGTGTGTACGTCATGGTTCTCCTTGGGCTGCTCGACAGCCGGTCTGGTCAGGCGAGGGAGAGGAAGAGCTTCTCCAGGTCTTTCTTGTCCATCGTTGCATCCTGCTGGACGATGCACTGCTCAAGGCCGGTGGCGATGATGGCGAAGCCTGCCCGGTCCAGGGCCTTCGATACGGCGGCGAGCTGGGTGACGACGTCCTTGCAGTCCCGGCCTTCTTCAAGCATGCGGGTGACAGCAGCCAGCTGGCCCTGGGCGCGCTTGAGGCGGTTGATGACAGGGGTCAGTTCTGAGGGATTGAGTTCCATGGGTTTCTCCAACTATCGATAACTTCCCTCAATCTTATACCCCCTAGGGTGTTTTGCCTACCCCCAGGGGTATCTGCAATACTCGGTGGGGTATCCAACCGACCCCTTCCGAGAGGCCAACCATGACTTCCCCTTCCACGGCGCCGACCGTTACCGCACTCGCCCCTGGAACCCTCCAGTCCTGGTTCACAGAGCACCAGGACCTCGTGGTCATCGATGTCCGCTCCGCCGCGGAGTTCGAGTCCATGCACATCCGCGGCTCCTACAACGTGCCGCTGCCGCTTTTGTCCGAGCACACCGACGAGCTCGCCGCCCGCCTTGGCTCCCGTGTGGTCCTCGTCTGCCAGTCCGGCGTGCGCGCCGAGCAGGCCCGCCAGCGCCTGGCCAAGGCCGGAATCGACACCGCCTACGTCCTGACCGGTGGTGCACCCAGTTTCGCCGCTGCCGGCGGGGACGTCGTCAGGGGTAAGGACCGCTGGGACCTTGAGCGGCAGGTCCGCCTGGTGGCCGGGTCCCTCGTGGTCCTGGGCCTGGCCGGCGGCAAGTTCGTCTCTCCAAAGATCCGGACCCTCGCCGGGGTCATCGGGGCCGGCCTGACGTTCTCGGCCGCGACCAACACCTGTGCCATGGGCCAGGCCCTCTCGGCCATGCCGTGGAACAAGGCCGCGAAGGAGCCCACCCGCGAAAGCGCCATCCTGCAGCTTCCCCTGCAGACGGTTGAGGACGCCGCGGCATGATTCCAGCCCTGGCTCTGGGGCTCGTCGTCGGCATTGTCCTCGGTGTTGTGGGCGGCGGCGGGTCCATTATCGCCGTGCCGGCCCTGGTGTACGGGGTGGGCATGACCCCGGCGCAGGCGATTCCCACCTCGCTGCTGGTGGTGGGCGTATCCTCGCTTGCCGCGCTGCTGCCCAGGGTCCGGGAGGGACTGAACTGGCCCGTCATCGCCCTGGTCGGGGCTGCCGGAATCCCGGCAGCCTGGGCCGGCGCGGCCGTGGGCAAACTGCTGGACCCGAACATGCTGATGCTCGCCTTCGCCGTCATCATGGTGGCAGCCGGCATCAGGATGCTCATGAAGTCCCGCGAAACTGAGGGGTCCTGCAGCACGGGGCCGCACCGGGCGTTCCGGTCCTGCGCCCCCAAGGCCGTCGGCGTGGGCCTGCTCGTGGGGTTCCTCACCGGACTGCTCGGCGTAGGTGGCGGCTTCCTCATCACCCCCGCGCTGACCATCTTCCTGGGCCTGCGCATGAAACAGGCCGTGGGAACCTCGCTGGCAATTATCGTCATCAGTTCCGCCGCCGGGTTCAGTGCACACGCTGCCGGCTACACCATCGACTGGGCCACCACCCTGGCGTTCGCCATCCCGGCCATCATGGGATCGGTGGTTGCCGCACGGTTGGCCCGCCACCTGCACGACAAGCACATCCGTATCTCGTTTGCGGTACTCATCTTCGCCGTCGCGGCGTGGGTCACCGCCGGCGCGGTCACCGCCTGACCCATCCATAGAGGAGAACACCGTGGGACTTTTCGATTCCCTCAAGAAGGCCTTCAGCAAGCCCTACAAGACCATCTCTGTAGCCCAGGCCAAGGACCTCCTGGGCTCCGGGGCCACGCTCATCGACGTCAGGTCAGCCCAGGAATGGCGCTCGGGACGGGCCCCCCAAGCCAAGCACGTCCCCCTGGACAGGCTGCAGGCCAGCACCGCCGGCATCCAAAAGACCCGTCCCGTGATCGCCGTCTGCGCCTCCGGCGTCCGCTCGGCCTCAGCGGCCCGACTCCTCGCCGCCAAGGGATACGACGCCTACTCAGTGCGCGGCGGCATGGCCGCCTGGCGCCAGGCCGGCGAACCCGTCCGTTAGGCAAGCAACAACTTTCACACACCCAGCCGAACCACTTCGAAGGAGAACCCCATGGCTGAAATCACCATTACCGAAGCCGAACAGCGCCGCTCCACCGCCCGGATCCTCGACGTCCGTGAGGACTTCGAGGTCGCCGAAGGCATGATCCCCGGCGCCCTGCACATCCCCATGGGCCAGCTGCAGGCCCGCCTGGGCGAGCTGGACCCGGCCGTGCCCGTCATCGCTGTCTGCCGCAGCGGCAACCGCAGCGCCGCCGTCGCCGACGCCCTCAACGGAGCCGGCTACACCGCGGACACCATGGCCGGCGGCATGACCGCCTGGACCCGCGCCGGCCTTCCCACCACCTAAGCTTCACCGCCCCGCCGACACACCCCAAGACCACCCCCGAAAGGAACGAAAGACGATGGCAACCATCGACCTCACCGAACAAAGCTTCGCCCAGACCCTGGAGGGCAACGAGATCGTCTTCGTTGACTTCTGGGCAGCCTGGTGCGGCCCCTGCCGCCAGTTCGCACCCACCTACGGCGCCGCCGCAGAACGCCACCCGGACGTCACCTTCGCCAAGGTGGACACCGAAGCCGAACAGGCCCTCGCCGCAGCAGCGAACATCACCTCCATCCCCACACTGATGGCCTTCAAGGCCAAAACCCTGGTCTTCTCCCAGCCCGGAGCCCTCAACGCCACCGGCCTCGAAGAAGTCATCCAGGCCGTCAAGAACGTGGACATGGCCAAACTGCGCGCCGACGCAGCCCAGAACGTGTAACGCAATGCCGGGCGACCATGCCTACTGCACGGTAGCGGCAGACGAGCTCACCAAGGTATGGCCCCGCGCCGCGCTGGTGGACGTGCGGAGCCGGGAAGAACATGCGACCGCACACGTCCCCGGGAGCCTGAACATCCCCCTGGACGACTTCAACGTGGCCGGCGGTATCACCGAGTGGTACCGCAATGGCCACCCCGTCACCTATCAACCCACCCCGGAACACCCGCCGCAACAGCAGCCGGGCCATGCCCGGGCAGGCCTGCGCAGTCTCCCGCGCAAGCTGTTCCACAGTAAAACGGCCTAGGCTGCAGTCCACTTGCTAGATACCCCCGGGGGTATCTATACTGGATGCAGAACAAACCCCCAAACCCCTTTCAACCGAAGGAGATCACCAGATGCTTATCGAGCGCATTTACGATGAAGACCTCGCCCAGGCCAGCTACCTGATTGGCTGCCAGGCCAACGGCACCGCCGTTGTTGTGGACGGCCGCCGCGACATCGCCGTGTACCAGGAACTGGCTGCGAAGAACGGCATGAAGATCATTGCCGTCACGGAAACCCACATCCACGCCGACTACCTGTCCGGCACCCGTGAACTCGCTGCCGCGACCGGCGCGGAGATCTACGTCTCCGGCGAGGGCGGGCCGGACTGGCAGTACGAATTGGACGGCGAACGCCTTTACGACGGCGACAAGATCACCATCGGCAACATCACCATCCAAGCCCTGCACACCCCCGGCCACACCCCCGAGCACCTGTCCTTCCTGGTGACCGACGGCGCGTTCAGCGACCAGCCCGGCTACCTGCTCTCCGGTGACTTCGTGTTCTCGGGCGACCTGGGCCGGCCGGACCTGCTGGACGAGGCAGCCGGCGGCGTCGACACCCGCTTCGAGGGTGCCAAGCAGCTGTTCGCGAGCCTCCGGGACAAGTTCCTCACCCTGCCGGACTACGTGCAGGTCCACCCGGCCCACGGCGCCGGCAGTGCCTGCGGCAAGGCCCTGGGCGCCATCCCCTCCTCCACGGTGGGTTACGAGCGGCTCTACGCCTGGTGGGGTCCGTACCTGGCTGCGAACGATGAGCAGGGCTTCATCGACGAACTCCTTGACGGTCAGCCCGACGCCCACGCCTACTTCGGCCGCATGAAGCGCGAAAACCGCCTGGGCCCGGACGTCATGGGCGACCGCGCCCCGCTCGAGGAACTGGACACCGCTGACGTCGCAAACGATCTGGCGGCGGACAAGGTCACGTTCATCGACACCCGCCCCAATGCCGAGGTTCACGAAGGCACGGTAGACCGCTCCCTGAACGTGCCGGCCGGGAAGTCCGTAGCCAGCTACGGCGCCTGGGTAGTGAACCCCGAGGAGGACAAGAACCCGCTGGTACTGCTCGCAGCAGACCAGGAACAGGCCATGGACATGTGGGACCACCTGGTACGGGTCGGCATCGACAACGTCGCCGGTTACGTCACCAGCATCGAAGGGCTCCCCATGACGACGCCGAAGCTGATCCAGCCAGAGGAACTGCAGAGCTTTGACGCCGCTATGGTCGTGGACGTCCGCAACCGCAGCGAACACATCGCCGGGAACATCCCCGGCTCGTACCAGCTCAGCGGTGGCCGGGTTATGTGGCACCTGGACAAGCTTCCCGCCGAGGGCACCATCGTGACCTACTGCCAGTCCGGTGTGCGGAACTCGGTCGCAGCCAGCGCCCTGCGGCGTGCCGGGTATGACGTCGTTGAACTAGACGGCAGCTACGCCGCTTGGACCACGTGGCAGCAGACGCGACAGAACGCCGTCTCAGCAAAGTAGCCCCCAAAGACCGCCCGGGCATGACCCCCCTCCTGCCCGGGCCGCCCGGACGCGTTCCCCCACGCGTCCGGGCATCTTTATGTCTCCGGAATGAAAGCGAGCACCCCGAAATGGCCAGAACAAAGGAGGGAAGCACCCTGGACTCCACCCGTGCCGTGCTGGGCCTGCGGCAGAACCTGGCGCAGTTCATGCTGCTGGTGGCCGTCAACGCCCTGGTGGGCGGCACGCTGGGCCAGGAACGCACCGTCCTGCCGCTGCTCGCTTCCCAAACCTTCCACCTGGACCTGTACACAAGCGCCCTGACGTACATCCTCGCGTTCGGCCTGTCCAAAGCCGCCACCAACTATTTCGCGGGAACCCTCTCTGACCGGTACGGCCGCAAACCCGTCCTCGTTACGGGCTGGCTGGTAGCGATCCCCGTCCCGCTCATGCTCATCTTCGGCCCGTCCTGGGAATGGATCGTCGCGGCGAACGTCTTCCTCGGCATCAGCCAAGGCCTGACCTGGTCCACCGCCGTCATCATGAAAATGGACCTGGCAGGCCCGAAACAGCGCGGTCTCGCCATGGGCCTGAACGAAGCAGCAGGGTACCTCGGCGTCGCCGTCACCGCCCTCGCGACCGGCTACATCGCTTCCACCTACGGGCTCCGACCCGGCCCGTTCCTCCTCGGAGCCGCCTACATCGCCCTCGGGTTAGGCCTGTCAGTGCTGACCGTTCGCGAGACCCACCACCATGCCAAGACAGAAGCCTCCCAGCACGTCAGTGCACACAACAGTGCCGACGCCGGCCTCACCACGGGCCAGATTTTCACCCTCACCAGCTTCAAAGACCGCTCACTCTCCGCAGCCAGCCAGGCAGGACTGGTGAACAACCTCAACGACGGCCTCGCCTGGGGACTCTTTCCGGTCCTCTTCGTCAGCTCCGGACTCAACCTGAACCAGGTAGGGATCCTGGCCGCCGCCTACCCCGCGGTCTGGGGCGCCGCCCAACTTCTCACCGGGGCCGCCTCAGACCGATGGGGCCGCAAGTGGTTCATCGTGGCCGGCATGATCGTCCAAGCCGTCGGACTCGCCATAGTCGCCGCCTCCCACAGTTTCGGGTCCTGGCTCATCGCCGCAGCCCTCCTCGGGCTCGGAACGGCCATGGTCTACCCCGCCCTCCTGGCCGCCATCGGAGACGTCGCCCACCCCACCTGGCGGGCCCGCTCCGTTGGGATCTACCGGCTCTGGCGCGACGGCGGCTTCGCCATTGGTGCACTCCTGTCAGGACTGCTCGCAGACCTATACGGGATTCCCGCAACCATCGCCACCGTCGCTGCACTCACCGCCGCCTCGGGCCTGGTGGTCGCGGTTCGAATGCGCGGCAACGACCACGTAACCGGGTAGCAACCGGCACTTAGCCCGATACATCAGCACCGAATGAATCTTCCCGAACGGACCGCTGTCAGCGGCTAGCTGGTAGACAGTCACGACACATAGCGACAACAAAAAGCCGCCAAGTACCGCCAAAACCCACAAGCGCCGGGAGTTTTGACGCGGGCTATCGGGCCCTGACTGGCGGCCGGTGGAGGACCGGCTTACGAACGCTGGCGGCTCGCTGTGATCGCTGAGCGGCGATGTTGGCCTCCGCGAGAAGACAGGGTCGAGGTAGATAAGGTTCCTATTTGTATCGCCTTGAACCTTTCGGCCGCCGTCGCCACCAAGGTCGTTGACGCAACTCGGCCTGCGCGCGGGCGAGCAGGAGTTGAGTCTCGCGAAGAAGTTCTAGCGACGTCTCTTGAATTTCTCGCGACGCATCCGTCTCCGCCTCTGCCTTCTCTGCCGCACGGGGGGCAGGAGAAATTCGATAAGAAGCGTTGCTGCGGTGCCGAGCAAGACGCCTGACAGCACCAGTAGGAATTGCGCCATGGATCGCATCTCGGGAACGGTCCAGCGGACGACGAAGCCGTAAGCGATTGCGGGGAGGCGAGCTATCCGCTGATCCAGGTTGTCAGTCACCCACGGACCCTCGGGACGAAGGGAGAATTGCACGACCGCGCCCCTTCCGATGTCGTTTAGGAGGACAGAGATCGTTTGCTGGTCGGGGGGTCTGCGATGCCTTTCTGCGTCGAGTGGAGACCTCGTGAGGGCACAGGCCAGACCCTCCCTCCTGCCGGAGGAGGGCAGGTGACGGGGTGGTGGGAGCAAGCGCATACTTGACGGCTCCCCGACATCCGCGCAGAATTTGCGGCCATGGGCGACTCGCACGAGGAAATGCTTCGTCACTACGAGCCGGGCGGACTTCTGCCGCGAATCGTGGCGGGATTGCAAGCTCTCGGCAAGGACCTGGACTCGGTCACGCACGAAGATCTCGCGCCGGCCGACGAGTTTCACTCCGCGGGACGTTCGGCTACGCGCGCATTGGTGGAGCTTGCAAAGATTCCGCCAGGATCGCGAGTGCTCGACGTGGGCAGCGGGTTGGGCGGCCCGGCGCGTTACCTCGCCGCAACTTTGGGTTGCGACGTGACAGGCATCGATCTCTCCCCTGAATTCTGCGGGGTGGCCAACGCCCTTTCTCGGATGACGCGGTTGTCCGATCGCACCCGCTTTCAGGCGGGTGATGCCCTGGAGCTTCCGTTCGCCGCGTCCAGCTTCGACGTGGTGTGGACGATACAAATGCAGATGAACATCCTGGACAAGCGCCGCCTGTATTCCGGAATCGCCCGGGTACTCAGGCCGGGCGGGCTGTTCGTCTGCCAGGAAATCTGCGCGGGGAACGGCGAGCCGATCGAGCTTCCGGTCCCATGGGCGAGCCGCCCCAACCAGAGCCATCTGGCCGATGCGGAATCCCTCCGCGGGTTGATCCGCGGTGCAAGTCTCCTGGAGCGCACCTGGCGCGACATTACCGCCGACATCGTGGCGGCGCGCAAGGCACAGCAGGCGAAGGCGCAAGCGTCGGGTGCGAGCGGCTCCAGCGCCCCTCCTCCGCTTGGAATGCATCTCGTGCTGGGAGAACAGGCAGCCGTCAAGACGAGTAACTCCGGGCGCAACACCGAGGCCGGGCGCACGGTGTTCATCCAGGGCGTATTCGACAAGCCTGTCTAGTGGTCCGATCCGCTCATCCCGCTGGAAAACTCTGTCGAAAGCACGGGCGCGGCGAATCTCCATTGATCGTCCGGTCAAAGGGCACATTCGGTCACGACGACCGAAATTCGCCCGCTGAGGGATCGGTGGATTCTGGCGGTCATCGCTACAGGATGTCTCCGATGACTTCGATCGGTGGGACGCCTGGAATTACCGTGATTCGTCGGCTCGCGCAGCTGAGTCCGGCACCATCGTGGGCTACCGCGTTCACGCCTCCGATGGCGACATCGGCAAGGTCGACGAGGCCAGCAACGCGGTCGATGAAAGCAGCATCGTGGTCGACACCGGCCCATGGATCTTCGGCCGGAAGGTAACTCTTCCGGCGGCCACGATTCAGCGTGTCGACGACGCGGACGAGAAGGTCTACGTCGATCTCGCGAAGGCCCAGATCAAGGATTCGCCAGAACTCGATGATGCCGCCGCTGACGATCCCGCCTATCGAGACCGGCTCGGGACCTATTACGGCGAGTTCTCCGTTCGCCCCGCGGGTGCCCGGCGCCTGCCGGGCACCCGGCGCCGCTGCCGGCTTCCCACCCATCGACCCGTCCACCCATCCACCCATCCACGGGATCAGCACACTCAAACCCAGGGGAGTCCGCACTGGACGTCCTCGCGTCGGCCTGCCATGTAGAAGCCGACTGCGATCGGTGAAGGAACCTTCTACGGGACGGTTGCCAACGATCTCGTGACCAGTGCCCGGGTAGGGATCCCTCATCGTGCGAGGAGCGCCGGGTGCCAGCCTCAGTGGATACCCTAAGAGGGCCAAAAGGAGTCCAGAGCCCGTTAGTTCGTGCATTGCGGTAAGTTCCCGGACGGCCAGCGCTTCCCTGACATGGAAGGTCCTACGTTTCGAGTCTTTCCCCGTCGCACTCTTGCTGAGGCGGGACGACCGCTGAATATTCTTCCGGGACCAGACCACCTAAAGTCCCGGGAAAGCGGGCCTCCATCGCGTACTTGGCAGATGGTTCAGACGCGGACCGCGCCTGCGGCCTCCGCCGACGCCCCGCCCGGGGCTTCGGCTGGCGTACCAATGCGGGTTTCGCTCCGCTTGGCAGCCGCCGCAGCGAAGGCCATGACGGCCACGCCCGCCAGGGTGATGACAGCTCCGGCCCAAATGGGCGATGTGTACCCGAAGCCTGCCGTAATGGTGACGCCGCCCAGCCAGGCGCCCAGGGCGTTCCCCACATTGAAGGCGCCGATGTTGGCGCCGGAGGCCAGGGTAGGCGCACCCGGAGCGTACTTCATGACGCGCATCTGCAGTCCGGGAACGGTGGCGAACCCGAATCCTCCCATCAGCACCAGGGAGACCACGGTCAGCACGGGGTTGGCTGCCACCAGGGCGAACGCCACCAGGACCACAGCCAGGACGGCAAGCACTACCAGCAGGGTACGGTCCACGTTCCGGTCCGCCGCTTTGCCGCCAAGGGTGTTACCGGCGAACAGCCCCACGCCAAACACGATCAGGAGCCACGGGACCGTTGAGGCCGCGAATCCCGACACTTCCGTCAGGGTGTACGCAATGTAGGTGAACGCCCCAAACATGCCGCCGAAGCCCAGGACCGTCACTACGATGGACAGCCACACCTGGCCGGAGCGGAACGCGCCAAGCTCTGAACGCAGGCTTCCGCCGGCTTCAGCTGCGCCGGCCTGCCGGGGCACCAGCGCCAGGATGCCGGCGAGCGCCGCCACACCGATCACGGTGATGGCCCAGAAGGTGGCCCGCCAACCAGCAGCCTGGCCCAGCAGCGTGCCGAACGGTACACCCAGGACGTTGGCGGCCGTGAGCCCGGTGAACATCAGGGCGATGGCACCGGCCTTCTTGCTTGGCGGCACCATGCCTGCGGCAACCACCGCCCCGATGCCGAAGAAGGCACCATGCGCGAGTGCGGCGATGACCCGCCCCAGCATCATGGGCCAGTAGTCAGCAGCCGTTGCGGACAGCAGGTTCCCGGCAATGAACAGCACCAGCAGGCCGGCCAGGACGGGTTTGCGCTCCAGTCTGGTCACGGCCGCCGTCAATCCCAGGGCGCCCACCACCACGGCGAGCGCGTAGCCCGAGATGAACCATCCGGCGGACGCCTCGCTCACCCCGAAGTCGGCGGCAACGTCAGGCAGGAGGCCCGCGATAACGAATTCGGTAAGTCCAATGCCAAACCCTCCAAGGGCGAGGGCGATCAGGCCAACAGGCATGGTGATGCTCCTTTGAGCTGTTCTGGTTGTTCTGAGGGGGAATGGCGCCTAAAATAGTTGCAGGCGCGGTATTTATTGTTGCACATGCAAATATACCGCGCAAGCAACTATTTCTATATCCCTGGCAGCGGTCCTCCGCAGCCGCTTACCGGAAGGAGTATCCATGGGCATCAAGGACGACGCCGTCGAGGTCCGCGCGCAGGGCTGGCGCACCCTGGCGGCCCTGCATGGCCTGATCGAGGGCGAGCTGGAACGGTCCCTTCAGGCGGAGTCCCAACTGTCCGTGGTGGAGTACACCGTCCTGGACGCCTTGAACCGCCAGGACGGCTGGCACATGCGCATGCAGCAGCTGGCCCGCGCCACGGCCCTCAGCCCCAGTGCCACCACCCGCCTGGTGAACCGGCTCGAGGACCGGGGCCTGCTGACCAGGATCCTCTGCGACGACGACCGGAGGGGCATCTACACCGAGCTCACCCCCAGCGGAAGCACGCTGCTTGCCGAAGCCCGCCCGGTCCACGACGCCACGCTGGAACGTGCGCTTGAACAGGCGCAGCGGCTGCCGGAACTTGCACCCCTGGTGGGTGCGCTGCCCACGCTTCACGTTCCGGCGTAGTCACGGCCCAACCTTCCAGCACCAACAGAAGATGCCCCTCCGGGAATCACCGGAGGGGCATCACCTGTTGTGGCGCAACGATAGGCGGCCGGGCTAGTTCAGCTTCCCGGCGGCGGCCCCGGGCTTCTGCCCGGCTACGTTCTTGAAGTAGTGCTCCAGGTCCTCGAGGCTCTTGTCCTTGGTCTCCGGAACGTACTTCGCGGCAAATGCGATGGCACCCACACCCAGTACGGCGAAAACAAAGAACGTGTTGGACAGCCCGATGGCCGCAAGGAGCTGCGGGAAGCCAAAGCCCACCAGGAAGTTGACGATCCACAGCAGGAACGCAGACGCGCCCATGCCCAGGCCGCGGATCTTCAGCGGGAAGATCTCGGACAGCATCAGCCAGGTGACCGGTGAGATGGCGCCCTGTTGGAAGGCCAGGAACGTCACGGTAAGCGCCAGGATGACGAAACCCCGGACGGAGCCCTCCGGCAGGATCAGTGAGAAGAACCCGATCAGCAGCAGCGCCGTCGTGGTGCCTGCCTGTCCGGTGATCAGCATCCTGCGGCGCCCCACTTTGCCCAGCAGCCAGATGCCTACGAAAGTGGCCAGCACCGAGATGACGCCGTTGGCAATGTTGGCGGTCAGTGCCGCTTCGCGGCCGAAGCCCGACTCCGACAGGATCTGGGTGCCGTAGTACATGATCGAGTTGACGCCGGTGATCTGCTGGATCACCGCCAGGCCCAGCCCCACGAAGAAAATCCGGCGGAGCCACGGAATGCCGAGGTCCTTCCAGGTGCCCATCTTGGACTTGTAGTCCTCCACGGCCATGGCTTTGACTTCCTCGAACTCCTTCCGGGCCTCCTCCTGGGACCGGATCCGCTGCAGCACGCTGAGCGTTTCGCCGAAGCTGCCCATCGAAGCGAGCCAGCGGGGGCTCTCGGGCATGAAGTTCATCCCGATCCACAGCGCGATGGCAGGAAGGGTCGCGATCACCAGCATCCAGCGCCAGATGCCGCCGGCCTCGCCGAAGGTGTTGCCGAGGTAGGCATTGAAGATAAAGGCCAGCAGCTGGCCGGTGACGATCATCAGCTCGTTCTGCGTAACGATCCGCCCGCGCCGGTCGCTCGGTGACACTTCCGCAAGGTACACCGGAACCGTCACGGAGGCACCGCCCACGGCCAGGCCCAGTACGAACCTCGCAGCGATCATCACTTCAGTGGTCGGCGAAAAGGTGCAGGCGAGCGTGCCGGCCAGGAAGATGACGGCCAGGACCATGATCATCTTGCGGCGGCCGTTGCGGTCGGCCAGCCGGCCGCCGAACAGTGCACCGAAGGCCGCACCGAACAGCAGCGAGGATGTCACCAGGCCCTCTGTGAGCGGCGTCAGGCCGAGGTCCTCCTGCATGTACGGCAGCGCGCCGTTGATCACGCCGGTGTCGTAGCCGAACAGCAGGCCGCCGAACGTAGAGATGATGGTGACTGTCCGGAGCGCCTTCTTGTGGTTCCCGGGCTTGGTTTCCGTATGCGCAGGCACACTCATACGCTGACCTTCTGGACGTACTGCTGGATGGTGTCCAGTTGGTACCGGGACACCTCGTCTGCGTTGTCGTCCTCGGCGAAGACGCTGGAAACCATCACGGTGTCCTCGCGGTCCAGGAAGCCGATTTCCTTCAGTCCGCCGAAGAACTCGTCCCAGTTCACGTCGCCGTCGCCAACCTTCAGGTGCTGGTGGACGCGGACCGGGTTGCCCGGCGGGTTGGTGATGTAGCGCAGGCCGTGCGAGGCATGGTGGTCCATGGTGTCGGCCACGTGGACCAGGCGCAGCTTGTCCCCCGCCGCGCGCATGATCTCAAGCGGCTGGTTCTTCATGTGGAAGCTGTGCGAGGCCACGTAGACCATGCCCACGTTCTTCGAGTTCACGCCCCGGATCACGCGGATGGCCGCCAGGCCCTCTTCCACGAAGTCGTCGGGGTGGGGGTCGATCAGCAGGTCGATGCCCTCACGTTCGATGATGGGCAGCAGTTCCTCCATGGACCGGTAGAAAGCCCGCTCGGATTCCTCGGCCTTTTCGGGCCGGCCGCTGAACTCCGTGTTCATGGTGCTGACGCCCAGGTCCACAGCAATCTGGATGGCTCGCTTCCAGTACCGGACCGCCGCTTCACGGGCGTCCTCGTCCGGTCCGGACCAGCGGAGCACCGGGAGAATGGACGCGATTTCGATCCCGGCGTCCTTGCAGGCCTTGCCCAGCTGGCCAACGAGCTCATCGTCGGCCTTGGGGTGGTTGTAGAACGGGATAAAGTCCGCGTGCGGGGTCATCTGCATGTACTTGTAGCCAAGGTCCGCCACCACCCGCGGAAACTCCAGGAGGCTGTGCGAGTGGTGGTACGGGGTGGGGTCAAGTGCGATTTTCACGTAAACACTCCATTGTGGATCAGGAAGGCCGGAAAGGTGGAACTAGCTGTAGAGGTCCGGCTTGGCGGCCAGCTTCACTGCCACCTTCTCGCCGTTCTTCTGCGCTTCGACGCCGGCTTCGCAGCACGCTGCGGTGGCGTACCCGTCCCAGGCGGAGGGGCCGCCGATTTCGCCCCTAAGTGCCGCGTCCACCCAAGACTGGATTTCGACGTCGTACGCCGCACCGAAGCGCTCCTCGAACCCGGGCGTGACGTTGCCGCCCCAGCGGCCGGCGCTGCGGGTGTAGGGGCCCTTGTCACCGCCGATGCTGACGACGCCCTCCTCGAAGGACGCCTGGGTAGCCACTTCGTAGCCGTACTTTGCGTTGACGTAGATTTCGACGTCGGCCAGGACACCGGACTCCGTTTCGATCAGGACGTGCTGGGGGTCGTGCTGGCCGGCCGGGGCGTTCTTCGTGGCCTTGCCGAGGCGGACCTGGACAGAGGTGATTTCCTCGCCGGTGAAGAACCGGATGGCGTCAAACTCGTGGACCACGGAGTCATTGATCAGCATCTCGTTGGTGAAGCCTGCCGGGGTGGTGGGGTTGCGGTGCTGATGGTGGAGCATCAGCAGTTCGCCGAGTTCCTGGTTCCGGATGATGGAGCCAAGGGCGGCGTACTCGGCGTCGAAGCGGCGCATGAAGCCCACCTGGATGCGCTTGCGGCCCAAGGCCACCTCAGCCTCGACGATCTTCAGCGAGGACTCTGCATCCGGGGTCAGCGGCTTTTCGCAGAGGATGGGGATGTCCTTGGCGATGGCCTTGAAAAGGATGTCCTCGTGCAGGAAGCCGGGGGTGGCGATGAGGACGGCGTTGACGTCGCCGTTGTTGAGCGCTTCCTCGGCGTCAGCGAGGGCCACAGCGCCCGGGATGCCTTCGATGGCGGCCTCGGCACGGGCGAGGTCAACGTCGACGACGGCGGCCACTTCGGCGCCGTGGATTCGCTGGTGGAGCCGCTGGATGTGGTCGGCGCCCATGCGCCCGGCACCGATGACGGCGACGCGGAGGGTTTCAGTCATTGTTCTGTCCTTTGGGATCTGGAGGGAGTGGGCTGTGCTGGTCCGTCAGCTGACGGCGGTGCGGGAACCGCAGGACAGCAGGTAGTTGCGGGTGCGCTTGGCGATCGGCATGGGGACGTCGAAGGCCACCGGGTACATGTCCTGCTCCACGATCCCGAAGATGGGGCGGTTCAGTGCCTCCACTGCTTCGATGACGGCGCGCAGGTCGGGCAGCCCGTTCGGCGGCTCGGTCATCACGCCGGCGAGGTTGGCTGCGGCCCAGGTCATGTTTTCCTCGTTGACCTTCTTGAGGATGTCCGGGTTGATCTGCTTCAGGTGCAGGTAGCCGATGCGGTCCGGGTAGTTCTTGATCAGTTCCAAGCTGGAAGCACCGCAGTATTCGGCGTGGCCGGTGTCCAGGCACAGGTTCAGGTACTTCGAATCCGTTGCGGCGAGCAAGGTTTCGATGTCCGCTTGTGCGCCCACGTGCGAGTCTGCGTGCGAGTGGAACTGCTGCTGCAGGCCGAAGTCCTCCAACAGGGTCTTGCCCAGCCGGTTGTGCCCTGCGAACAAGTCGCTCCAGGCCTTCTCTGTGAGCTGGCCGCTTTCCACGGCTTCGCCGGTGACGTCGTCCCGCCACATGGCCGGAATGACCACGATGTGCTCGCCACCCATTGCGGCGGTGAGTTCGGCCACCTTGCGGGCCGGTTCCCAGGCGGTCTCCCACTGGTCAAGGCCGCGGTGGAAGGCCGTGAATACGGTACCGGCGGTGACCTTGAGGTCGCGCTGCTTCAGTTCCTCCGCCAGGCGGGCGGGATCGTTGGGCAGGTAGCCATAGGGGCCCAGTTCGATCCACTTGTAGCCGGACTCGGCCACCTCGTCGAGGAAGCGCTCCCACGGGGTCTGCTGGGGATCGTCCGCAAACCAGACTCCCCAGGAATCAGGAGCGGTGCCGATGATCAGCTTGTTCTCAGTCATGACAGCGTTGTCTCTCTCTGGTGTCAGTTGGAGGGGAAGTTGTAGGAGGCGCCGGAGGCGTGGTGGGTTTCGGGCCAGCGGGAGGTGATGACCTTGCCGCGGGTGTAGAAGGATACGCCTTCGGGGCCGTAGATGTGCTTGTCGCCGAAGAGGGAAGCCTTCCAGCCGCCGAAGGAGTGGTAGGCCACCGGCACGGGCAGCGGCACGTTGATGCCGATCATGCCCACGGTGACGGAGCGCTGGAACTTGCGGGCGGCGGCGCCGGAGGAAGTGAAGATGGCGGTGCCGTTGCCGTAGGGGTTGGCGTTGATGAGCTGAATGCCGTCTTCGAGGGTGTCGACGCGGACCACGACGAGGACGGGGCCGAAGATTTCCTCCTGGTAGGCGGTCATTTCGGTCTTGACGTGGTCCAGGACGGTGGGGCCAACCCAGAAGCCGTCTTCGTGGCCGGGGACCACGAGGTCGCGGCCGTCAACCACCATGGCGGCGCCGGCAGTCTCGGCTTCGGTGACGATCCGCAGGATGCGTTCCTTGGAGGCGGGCGTGATGACCGGGCCCATTTCGGCGTCGGGCTCGGTGCCGTTGTTGACCTTGACGGCTTCGGCACGTTCCTGGACCTTGGCGACGAGGGCATCGGCAGCCTCCCCTACGGCCACGGCAACGGAGATGGCCATGCAGCGTTCGCCGGCGGAACCGAAGGCGGCGGCGGCCAGGTGGTCGGCGGCGTTGTCGAGGTC
>Ga0308160_10002443_pt1 | contig 22499 bp, 18 predicted proteins | sample PhyFR1_FD_201036 | JGI IMG/M metagenome (GOLD analysis project Ga0308160, IMG submission 201036) | Phyllosphere microbial communities from UC Gill Tract Community Farm, Albany, California, United States - DLSLF.R1 | ecosystem: Host-associated > Plants > Phyllosphere > Unclassified | place: USA...
GGCTCGCCGCGGAAACCTGGGAGTCACTGTTCCGGGCGCAGGTGGCCGTGATGCGCAGGCTGCAGTCCGGCCCGGCGTTCCGGAAGCTGGCGGTGAATGAGTACGATGTCCTGTTCACCCTGTCACGCTGCCCGTCGGGCTGGCTCCGGCTTAACGAGCTCAACGACAACGTGCTGCTCAGCCAGTCCAGCCTGAGCCGGCTGGTGGAGCGGCTGGAAAAACGCGGCCTGGTGGCCCGGATGCCCGCGCCGGAGGACGGCAGGGGTGTGCTGCTCAAGCTCACCGACGAAGGCCGGGAGCTCCAGAAGGAGATCGGCCGTGAGCACGTCCGCGACATCTCCGCCCTGGTGGCGCCGGCGCTGAGTCCCGACGAGCAAAAGGAACTGCGCCGGCTCACGGACAAACTCCGGAACTCGCTGGGACAGCTGCCGCGGTAGGGGCGCCGGGCAGGACCTGAGCCGGCCAGCGACAAACCGGTCCGGGACAGGTCAGCCCAGCGCCACCCGGGCGGCGGGATCCTCAACCGGCAGCGTACCGTTGACCACTGCGGTGACGCGGAGCTGGTTGAGTGTCAGGCTTCCCCCCACCGTGGACAGGAAAGCCGTGTCGGACGAGTCACGGCCGGCGGTGATGCGCAGCATCGACTCCCGCGGGGCCAGCCCTGTGGGGTCGATGATGCGCCACGAACCGTTAACGTAGGCCTCTGCCACGGCATGGAAATCCATGGGTGACAGCCCCGGAGCGTAGACCGCGGCAAGCCGTGCGGGGACGTCCTTGGACCGCAGCAGCGCGATGGCCAGGTGGGCGAAATCCCGGCATACTCCGCGGCGGTGCAGCAGTGTTTCCACCGCGCCGTCGGTGCCACGGGAAGAACCGCTGATGTACCGGAGTTCGCCGTAGACCCAGTTCCTGACGGCCTGGACGAGTTCCTCCCCGTGCAGTCCCCCGAATTCCGCGTAGGCGGTGGGGAGGAGCCGGTCAGATTCGGCATACCGGCTGGGCCGGACGTAGCGGATCTGTTCCGCCAGCGTTGCGCCCTCCGGCTCGGCGCGGCCGGCCACTGTGGCTGAGTATTCGACAGTGACATCGGTGGGGTCGGCGAACTCCATGTAGTGGAACCGGCCGCCGTGGTGGTCGGAGATTTCCGTCAGCGGGACTTCCTCCCCGCCTGCCAGCACCGACAGGGATTCCTCGAAGGACGAGTATCCGTTGTTCCTGGCAGCGGCAATGGCCATGGCCACCTTGGTGTTCGCCGCGGTGCGGAAGGCCAGGCGTGCAGAAACAGAGCGTTCCATGAATCTCCGGGGGTGTCGGCGTTGGAAAGCAGTGCCGTGCCCTGGCGCCCTGTGGGGGCCGGCGACGGGACTAGTTTTTGATCTCCAGCGACATTAGCATCCGCTGGACATTGGCAAAGTCCGGGCTCTCCCCGGCGTACGCGGCCGCCGCGCCAAGGGTGTCAAAAGCCTTGGCGGGAGCCACCTTCTCATCAGGCGCAAAAGCCCTCAGAGCCACCAGGTCGCCGAAGGACCAGTCACCTTTGCCGGCCGGACCGCGGACGGTGTTGCGCAGCTCGCAGGCCTGGTTGCCGGCCCCGCCCACCAGGTTGGTGATGCCGTAGGAGCCGAAGTAGCGGTAGCCCTGGATCACCCGGAAGACCACCCGGGGCGGGATGGTGCCTTCCCCGGACCCGGCGGAGGCGCCCGGGGACACGGGAACGCTGCTGATCACCGTGTAGGGCCGGCGCGAACCTTCAGGGCATTCGGCGGTCGACGGCGGCAGGCCGGTCCGGAGCGCGGCCATGAAGGTCCCGTCGGGCTTTTTCACCTCGATCTTCAACGCACCCGGAAGGGTTCCGTCCTCGGGTTGGACGGATTGGGCGATCCAGTCCTGGGGAAGTTCAAAGCTGACCGTCCTGGCAGGATCGGCAAAAGTCTTCCATGTCGCCGCGGTGGCCGCGGGCCGCGGTTCGGCTGAAGCGGTGCCGGAAGCACCGTCTTCGCCTGACGGGCCCGGCATGCCACCCGAGGGTGTCGTGGCTGACGGCGCCGTCGTCGGCGCACCCGCCGCACCGGTCGAGGGCTCCGCCTGCGTGGTCCAGCCAGAACCGGATCCGCCTGCCTGCGGGCCACTGCACCCGGCAAGCAGCAGGGCAACCACCGTCAGGACGACCAGTGACCCCGCCCTGGCCTGGCCCCGCGCCGGTACTGCTGCTGTTCCACTGGCTTCCATGCAGCCAGCCTATCGGCGCCAGGCTGTCCGGCCGCCCAGGCGCGTGGAGTTCCCGGCGCCGCACGCAGGCGCACACCGCATCCCACTTCACCCATCGCACCGCAGCCATGGAACCGCCGGAGGTGCCGTCGTCGTTCATTGCGCCCTAGGGACGCTGCCATACGGCTAGGCTGGGGACATGGCGCACGGGCAGCAGGGCATGGACGAAGAGAACCTGGCGGAAATGTCCGCAGTCGACGTCGCCGACTGGAGGCTGCGGACCTTCGCCCTCTACGACAATGTGCGCCGGATCGCCGCCGATAACCCGGCGGAAGCGCATTCGTATTGGCGCCATCAGCGCGACCTGATGTTTGCCACCCACCCGGCCTCGGCGCTGACGCCCGCGGACAAGGCGCAGTTCTCCGGGTTGAAGACCGCTGACTACGATCCCATCTACCGGTTCCACGTTCCCCTCACCAACGAGGGCGCCGGCCGGGAGATGAGCGTGGAAACGGGCACCGACGGCGTAGTCAACTTTGTCCGGCTGGGCACCTTCGACCTTCCCGAGATGGGTCAATTGGCCGTGTGGAAGCTCAAGGGATACGGCGGCGGTATCTTCGTGCCGTTCCGTGATGCCACGGCGGGCCAGCCGGGCGGCACCTACGGGGCCGGCAGGTACCTGCTGGACACCATCAAGGGCGCGTTCCACGGAGTGCAGGGTTCCGGCCCCCACGCCACGTTCGTCCTTGACTTCAACTTTGCCTACAACCCGTCCTGCGCCTACAACGATGCCTGGGCTTGCCCGCTGCCCGGCCCGTCCAACCGGCTGGCCGTGGAGATCCCGGCGGGCGAGCTCTACTGACGCTTAGAGAGCCCGGGCGCCGCCTGGCCTTCGGCACCAATCACTACGCCGCGCCCGCGGACTGAAGCGGGACGGTGCTCCCGGTATGGCAGGGTGGACGGATGGATTCCACCAGCGCGCCGGCAGCCGTCCAGGAGCAGCAGGACGCCCGCCGCAAGCCGGCCGCCCTGCGCCGCCGCGGAATCCTGCGGTTTCCGGTGGTCCGGCAACTCCTTCGCTTCTCGGGCGTAGGGATCATCTGCACCGGCGCATCCTTGGCGCTTTACGCCCTGCTCCGGCCGTGGATCGGCCCGCAACCGGCAAACGCCGTTGCCCTGGTCCTGACGTCCCTGCTGAACACCGCGCTGAACCGCCGGCTGACATTCAAGATCTCCGGGACCCAGCGCCGGGCCAGCGACCACCTGAACGGGCTGGTGGTGATCGTCGTGGCACTGCTGATCACCGGAGGCAGCCTGGGCGTGCTGCACTGGATCAATCCGGAGGCCACCGTGCGGGACGAGCTGCTGACCACCACCCTGTCCGGGTTCGTGGCCACGGCGGTCCGGTTCACGCTGCTCCGCCACTGGATCTTCCGCCGGGCGCGGCACCGCTAGCCGGACCACCGGATCAGTTGGTGCCGAGTGACCTCACTCCGGCCACGGCCGAGCTGACGGCTTTGGCAGCGGTGTCCAGGTCTTCGCCGGTCACCGCCGCGTCGAAGCTGAAGCGGACAGCCGTCTGCGCCACTTCGCGGGGAATGCCAAGGGCCGTCAGCACGGCAGAGGGTTCATCCGAACCCGCCGCACATGCTGAACCGCTGGAACACACCACACCCTGGCGTTCGAGTTCGAGCAGGACCGATTCGCCGCTGGTGCCGGGAAAGCAGAAGGATGCCACCGAAGGCAGCCGGTCCCTGGGGTGCCCGGTGAGGATGGCTTCCGGCACTCCCGTAAGCACGGCGTCAATGAATGCGTCCCTCAGCCGCGAGACCCGCCCAGCCTGTTCCCGTTGCGCGGCCTGCGCCAGGGCAAGTGCGGTGGCGAGTCCCACGGCCCCTGCAATGTTTTCGGTGCCGGACCGGCGTCCGCGTTCCTGGCCGCCGCCGTGGAGCACCGGCTCCAGGCGGACCCGGCCCCTGACGTAGAGCACGCCGCAGCCCTTGGGGGCACCGAGCTTATGGCCGGAGATGCTGAGGGCGTCCACGCCCAGAGCAGCGGTGTCCAGCGGCAGCCAGCCGGCGGCCTGGACGGCGTCGGTATGGAAGGGGACGCCCTGCCCGCGGGCCAGCTCCGCGAGGGCCGGGACCGGCTGGACCGTGCCCACCTCGTTGTTCGCGTACATGATGCTGACCAGCGCTGTTTCCGGTCCCAGCAGCGGCATGAGCGCTTCCGGCGTCACCTGCCCGGCACCGTCCACAGGCACCACGTCAACGGAGAAGCCGTGGAAGCGTTTAAGGTACCTGGCGGATTCCTCCACGGCGGGATGCTCGACGGCGCTGATCACCACACGGTTCAGGGCGGGGTTCGCCGCCTGCCGGGCCAGGGCAATGCCCTTGACGGCAAGGTTATCCGCCTCGGTGCCCCCTGACGTGAAGACCAGCTCGCCCGGCCTGCACCCCAGGACCGCGGCCACGGAGGCCCGGGCACCGGCGAGCGCGGCAGCGGCCGACTCCCCCAGGCTGTGGTGGCTTGAGGGGTTTCCGAAGTCACCGGTCAGGTAGGGCCACATGGCCTCCAGGACTTCGCGGCGGACGGGTGTGGTGGCGGCGGCGTCGAGGAAGATCATGGCTTCACCCGACGGTCAGTTCCACGTCCAGGCCGAGGTCAAGGGCGGCGACGGTGTGGGTGAGGGCGCCAATGGAGATGATATCCACGCCGGTGGCGGCGATCGCGGCGACGGTGCCAAGGTTCACGTTGCCGCTGGCCTCCACGCGGGCCCGCCCGGCCACCAGGGCAACCCCTGCGCGCAGTTCATCGAAGCTGAAGTTGTCGAGCATGATGGTGTCTACCCCGGCCGCGAGGACGGGTTCGATCTGGTCCATCCGGTCCACCTCCACTTCAAAGTGCGTAGTGTGGCCCAGCTGGGCCTTCGCCGCCAGGAGGAGCCCGGTGAGTTTGGCGGGGTCGCCGCCGGTCATGACCGCCAGGTGGTTGTCCTTGGCGAGCACGGCATCCGAGAGGCTGTAGCGGTGGTTCGCTCCCCCGCCGCAGCGCACGGCGAACCGCTCGAGGATCCGCAGCCCGGGGGTGGTCTTGCGGGTGTCGGTGATGCGGGCCTGCGTCCCCTCGGCGAGCCGGACAAACTCGGCAGTCCTGGTGGCGATGGCGGACATCCGCTGGACCAGGTTCAGTGCCACCCGTTCGGCGAGCAGCACCGAGCGCGCCGGCCCGCTGACGCGGGCCAGGTGAGTGCCGGCGTCGAACGCCTGCCCGTCGTGTACCAGCAGGTCCACGTCCGTGGCCGGATCCACCAGCTGCATGGCGTCCCGGAACACCGTGGCGCCGCTGAAAACGCCGGGGACGCGGGCGTTCAGCACGGCTGTTGCGCGGGCCTGGGCGGGGATGAGCACCTGGGAGGTGATGTCACCGGCCGGTGCGTCCTCCGCGAAGGCGCGCTCCAGGATGTCGCGGACGGGTGCCGACGGAAGGGTGAGTCCGAGGTCGGCGTTGGTGCGGACGTACCCGATCACGGTGGGTTCAGTCATGGGAGAGGCTCGCTTTCGGCCGGAGTGGGATGGTCTCGACAGTTTCGTCGCTGCGGTAGTGGGCGCCCAGGGAATCACGCCGCGCCAGCGCGGCGGACACCAGCAGCTGCGCGGCCAGGAGCAGGTTGCGGTCTTCATGCACGGCTGGGTCCGCAGATTCAGGCACGGCATCGGGGCGCACGACGGCGGCCCAGCGGTCCAGCGTCCGGCCCGCCTCGCAGAGCAACGCCCCGGACCGCAGCACCCCGGCCTTGGCAGTCATCAACGACCGAAGACCCTCGCGGGAAAAGGGCTCCAGTACGTCCTCTGCACCTCCCGCACCGAAGCTGGACGGCCAACTCCCGCCTTGCAATATTGGGCGGTCCGCTTCGCCTTCCAAAGCAGCAGGGACCGCGAGGTGCGCCCTCGCGTTTCGTGGCAGGGGTGCGGAAGCGTGCGGCAGTTCCGGAGGTCCCGAAAGCGCCGTTGTCGCGTGAGGGTCCGCGCCGGCCGCCGAGCGTGCGAGGCGTTCGCCGGAGCGAGGCGCGAGCGCAGGCGCCGAGGGATCTGCGGAACTGCCCTCCAGGAAGTCTTCAACGGCGCGGCGGCCGAAGACCAGCCCTTCAAGGAGGGAGTTGCTGGCCAGCCGGTTTGCCCCCTGGACTCCGGTGCACGCAACCTCCCCTGCGGCGTAGAGCCCGGGGATGCTGGTGCGGGCATGGAGGTCGGTGGCGATGCCGCCCATCCAGTAATGCGCCGCCGGGGCGACGGGGACCAGTTCCCGGGTCCAGTCGATACCGGCGTCGAGGGTTTTCCGGGTCAGGGTGGGGAAACGCCGGCTCAGGAAGCCTGCACCGTGGGTTTGCTCGATGGGCCTGGCGTCAAGGTAGACATGGCCGCCGGGATTTCCGAGCTTGGCCAAGTGCAGGGCGATGCTGCGTGAGACGACGTCGCGGGGGGCCAGTTCGGCGTCCGCGTGGTAGGCCTTCATGAAGCGGCGGCCGCCGGCGTCCACCAGCACGGCGCCTTCGCCCCGCACGGCTTCGGAGATGAGTAATGGCCCGTCCAGCCGGCCGGGCCGGGGAGCTGCGGCGGCTACAAGGCAGGTGGGGTGGAACTGGAAGAATTCGAGGTCTGCGGGGGCGGCCCCGGCGCGGACGGCGAGCGCCAGGCCGTCGCCGGTGGCCACGGCGGGGTTGGTGGTCTGGCCGAACAGCCGGCCTGCTCCCCCGGTAGCCAGCAGGACGGCGTCCGCGGCCAGGGACCGGAGCATCCCGTCCTGCAGGTATACGACGCCGGTCACCTGCCCGTTGCGCTCCTGCAGGGCGGTGGTGTGGGCGTGGGTGTGGACGGTGAGCGTCCCCCGGGCTGCCCGGGCCAGCACGGCGCCGATCAGCGCGCCGGCGGTCCGGGCGCCGGTGGCGTCGCCGCCGGCGTGCAGGATGCGGGGCGCACTGTGTGCTGCTTCCAGTCCGAGGGCCGGGCCACCGTCGGGCCCTGAATCAAACCGGACCCCGAACTGCTGCAGCGCGGCAATGTCGCTGCCGGCCTCGGTGCACATCAGCCGGACGGCGGCTTCATTGCAGTGCCCGGCACCAGCGCGCAGGGTGTCTGCGATGTGTGCCGCCACGGTGTCGCCCGGAGCTGGCTCCGGCAGTACCGCCGAAATCCCGCCCTGGGCGTACCAGGTATTGCTGTGCTCCAGGCTGCCCTTGGTCAGCAGCACCACGTCCGCACCGGCATCTGATGCCAGCAGGGCGGCGTACAGCCCGGCGATGCCGCTGCCGACGATGGCAAGCCGGCGGCTCATCAGGGCCTCGCGGCGAGCATGCGCTCAAGGGCGGTCCGGGCGTTGTCCTGGACGGCATCATCGACGGTAATGCGGTTGACCACACGCCCTGCCACGAGTTCCTCCAGGACCCACGCGAGGTAGCCGGGGTGAATCCGGTACATGGTGGAGCAGGGGCAGATCACAGGGTCCAGGCAGAAAATGGTGTGCTGCGGGTACTCCGCGGCGAGCCGGTTCACCATGTTGATCTCCGTGCCGATCGCGAAGGTGGTGGGCTTGGTGGCGGCGGCTATGGCCTTCTTGATGAAGTCGGTGGAACCTGCGGAGTCGGCAGCGTCAACCACTTCCATGGGGCATTCGGGGTGCACGATGACCTGGACACCCGGGTGCTCTGCCCGGGCCTGCTCGATCTGCGCCACGCTGAATCGCTTGTGCACGGAGCAGAACCCGTGCCACAGGATGACCCTGGAGTCCAGCAGCTGCTGTTCTGCGTTGCCGCCCAGATCCTTGTTCGGATTCCACATGGGCATCTGCTCCAGCGGCACGCCCAGGGCCTTGGCGGTATTCCGGCCGAGGTGCTGGTCCGGGAAGAAGAGCACCCGCTGGCCGCGCTCGAACGCCCATTCGAGGACGGTCTTCGCGTTCGAGGAGGTGCAGACAATGCCGCCGTGCTCGCCGCAGAAGGCTTTGAGGGCTGCGGAGGAGTTCATGTAGGTGACGGGGATGACCGGAACCCGGCCGTCGGCGTCGGGCTCCGTGCCAAAGATTTCGGCGAGCTGTTCCCAGCACTCCTCCACCGAATCGGCATCGGCCATGTCCGCCATGGAGCAGCCCGCCGCCAGGTTGGGCAGGATGACGGCCTGCTCCGGGGTGGAGAGGATGTCCGCCGTTTCGGCCATGAAGTGCACGCCGCAGAAGATGATTGCTTCGGCCTCGGGTCTGGTCAGGGCTGCGTTGGCCAGCTGGAAGGAATCGCCCACGAAGTCCGCGTACTGGATGACCTCGTCCCGCTGGTAGAAGTGGCCCAGGACCACGGCCCGGTCGCCCAGCGTGGCTTTCGCAGCGAGGATGCGGGCCGCCAGCTCGGCGTCGGTGGCCTTTTTGTACTCCTCCGGCAGCTGGCCCTGCCGGGGGGTGGCTGCCGGGGCAACGTCCGCACTGGAGGCACCGGGACCGTAGGCGGGGATGCCGGCCAGGGCTTCGGCGAGGTCATAGTCCCACGGCCCCTTGGCAAGGGCAGGGCTGCAGGTGCTGCCGCGGGCAGCACCGTTTTCAGCCTGCTCGCGCGTGATCAGCTGGATGGCTGTGTTGACGCTGCTCATGGTGTGCTCCTGTTGTCTGGGTCGAGGCCGGGCCGGCCGGTGTAGCGGTAAAGGCGTGGCGGGCGGTGCTTGCCGCCCTGGAGGTATTCGCCGGTTTCTTCGATTTCCGGTGTTGCCTTGAGCTGGCGGCGGAAGTTGGCCGGATCCAGTTGGCGGTCCAGGACTGCCTCATAGACTTCCCGGACCTGTGCCAGGGTGAAGTACTCGCCGAGCAGGTGGTAGGCCACTGAGCCGTAGGCGAGCTTGTTGCGCAACCGCCAGAGGGCGTAGTCCACGATGGCGTTGTGGTCGAAGGCGAGCTCGCCCAGCCGGTCCGCACGGAACCACCGCACGTTCTCCGATTCGTCCGCGAGCGCCGCTTCCGTGGGCTGGACCAGGGCCCAGTACGCGATGGACACCACGCGCTGCGAAGGTGACCGGTGCAGCCCGCCGAAGGCGTACAGCTGTTCCAGGTAACTGGGGGCCAGCCCGGTGGTTTCCCGGAGGTTCCGTGACGCGGCGTCCTGCAGCGATTCGTCATGCGACAGCGGGCCGCCGGGAAGCGCCCACAGCCCCTTGAATGGCTCTCGGATCCGCCTGACCAGCGGCAGCCAAAGGGTGGGCCGGCCGGAGGTCTCACTCGGACGGAGCGCGAAAATGACTGTCGAGATTGCCAGCGAGGGCGGCGCGGCCTGGCGTTCAGAAACGTTTGCCGAACTGGAGAACATGGCCACACCGCCTTTCATTTCATCAGCCACAAGACCCTTTCAGGGCTCCCGTGCTAGTTATAGTCAACTTGACTCGAACTAAGTCTACGGCCTCGCCCGGCCGGATGGGAAATGTTTCTGCCGCCGCGACCGGACGCCGCCGGGCCGGCCATGTGGGCGCGGCCCCGGCGAAGAGAGTAAATTCAAGAGGTCCCACGAGGAACATCACGCCAAACCCCAAGAAGGTTCAACCGCACCATGACGACGAAGTCCGCATACGTACGCCCGGAACGCCACTTGGGCCACACCATGAAACCCCGCCAGCTGACCATGATGGGCCTGGGCAGCGCCATCGGTGCCGGGCTGTTCCTCGGCTCCGGAGCGGGGGTGCAGGCTGCCGGCCCCGCCGTGCTGCTGTCCTACCTCGTGGCGGGCACGCTGATCATCCTGGTGATGTGGGCACTGGGTGAGATGGCTGCCGCGAACCCCAACAGCGGCGCCTTCTCGGTGTACGCCGAACGTGCGCTGGGGCGGACAGCCGGCGCCACCATCGGCTGGCTGTGGTGGCTGCAATTGGTGGTGGTCATCGCCGCAGAGGCACTTGGCGCCGCCGGGCTCCTGTACTCCGTCTGGCCCGTGGTTCCGGTCTGGGCGCTGGCACTTGCCTTCATGGTGGCGTTCACCGCGATCAACCTCGCCGGGGTGCGGAACTTCGGTGAGTTCGAGTTCTGGTTCGCCATCCTCAAGGTGGCCGCGATCGTGCTCTTCCTGGCGGTCGGTGCCGCCCTCCTGCTGGGCTTCCTCCCCAACGTCGCGTCGCCGGGACTGTCCAACATCACCTCCGATTTCGCCCCGCAGGGCCTCGGCGGGGTGGCCGCCGCACTGTTCGTGGTGATCTTTGCGTTCGGCGGCACTGAGATCGTTTCGGTAGCCGCTGCCGAGACCCAGGACCCCGAGCGCAGCGTGGGCAGGGCCATCCGCACGGTGGTCTGGCGCATCCTCGTCTTCTACATCGGCTCCGTGTTCGTCATCGCTGCGGTCCTTCCGGCCACCTCCGAAAGCCTGGCGTCCCCCTTCGCCGGCGTCCTGGACGCCGCCCGGATCCCCGGTGCGGCAACGGCGATCACGCTGGTGGCCGTCGTCGCACTCCTGTCCGCACTCAACGCCAATCTGTACGGCGCGTCCCGGATGGCCTACTCGCTCGCGGAACGCGGGGAGGCCCCGCAGTTCCTGACGCGCCTCAGCGGGGCCAGCGTGCCGATGCTTGCCGTGGCCGTTTCGGTGGCCTTCGGCTTCGTGGCCACCGTCCTGGAACTGCTCTTCCCGGACAGGGTTCTTCCCGCTCTTTTCCAGCTGGTGGGTTCCACCTGCCTGGTGGTGTGGGGAAGCGCCCTGGTGTCCCAGCTGATCCTCCGGCGCCGCGCCGTACGGGACGGCACACCGCTTCCCCTGAAGATGAAGGGGTTCCCCGTCCTGACCGTCCTGGGGCTTGTCCTGCTGGGGCTGATCTTTGCGGTGGGCTTCAGCGCCGAGGAGAGCCGGGTGCAGCTGTTCAGCACGTTTGCGCTGATCGCGGGAATTGCCCTGGCCTGCGCCGCGGGCGCCCGGATCCAGGGCCGCCGCCAGTCGAAGTGACACGAGAAACCCGGCAGCCCGCCCGGTAGAGTGGCTTGTACCTTCGGCGGCCCCGCGCGATCAGCGCGGACCTCCGCCACCGTGTTCGAGTTGATGAGGACTGACACCATGAGCGGCAGGCACACCGGCCAACAGCATGCGCACACCGTGGAGGGCACGGACCCCCAACTGTTCGTGGCGGTGCATGATCCCGCAGACGATGCCGGGTTGCGGCCGGTCCTGCTGCTGCACGGCTTCTCCTCCTCGGGGAAACTGAACTGGGAGGACACCGGCTGGGTGGCCGCCCTCCTGGAGGCGGGCCGCCGCGTGATCACGGTGGACCTGCCCGGCCATGGCCGCAGCGGCGCGCCGGAGGACCGTGATTCGTACTCCCCCAGCCGCATCCGCGCCGACCTGCTGCAGACAGCGTTCGACGCCGGCGTCCGCCCCTTGCAGGACGGCGATCCGTCCAGCGGGCTCGATATCGTCGGCTACTCCCTGGGATCGCGGCTGGCGTGGGAGTTTGCCTCCACCCAGCCCGAGATCGTCCACCGCCTGGTGCTTGGCGGGCCCAACATCTCCGATCCGCTGGCCGAGTTCGACCTGACGGCCGCCCAGGATTACCTGGCCGACGGCACGCCGATCGCCGACGGGTCCACCGCGCAACTGCTGAAGATGGCGCTGCTGCTGCCCACCAACAACATCTTCGCGTTGCTCACCCTCGTGGAGGCCATCAAGGCCGAGCCCTACGATCCCGCCGAAGCCGTCCCCCATGTACCAATGCTCTTGGTGGCCGGCGACCAGGATGAACGGATTGGCAGCCTCCCCAAGCTCGCCGAGCTGGCCAACAGTACCGGGGGCATGGCTGAGCAGCTGGTGCTGCCGGGCCGGAACCACACCAATGCCGTCACCAGCAGGGCCTTCAAACAGGCGGCTATCGCCTTCCTGGCGGTCTGAGGATACCGGCACCCCGGATGACGCCGGCACCCTGAATATCCCGGCGCCCGTCCGGCGGTAGGCTGGAATCGCAGGGCCGGAAGAGCCTGGAGGGGCAGATGGGTACGCGATTCGAAGACCGAACCGAGGCAGGCGAGCACCTCGCCGCCGCACTGACCCAATTCCGGGAGCGGCCCGGCGCCGTGGTCCTGGGCCTGGCCCGCGGCGGGATACCGGTGGCTGCGGCCGTGGCCAAGGCCCTCTACCTTCCACTGGGGACCGTCCTGGTCCGCAAGCTGGGCATCCCGGGCCACGAGGAAACGGCGTACGGAGCACTGGCGTGGGCCCGCGGCCGCACCGTCCGGCTGGTCAACAAACCACTGGTGGACCGGGTGCTGGAGCACGGCGTCCGGCGCGAATGGCTGGATGAGGTGGAAGGACGCGAGCGTGCCGAGCTGCAGCGCCGGGTGGACCTCTACCCCGGAACGTCCATTGACCTGGCCGGGAAGACCGTACTGCTGGTGGATGACGGCCTGGCCACCGGCGCCACCATGCGGGCAGCCGTGGAAGCGGTCCGCGAAAGCGGCGCTGCCGTTGTGGTGGCCGCCGCTCCGGTGGGTTCGATCGAAGCCGAGGCGTCAGTGGAGCGCGTTTGCGATGCCGTAATCTGCCTGCACCTGCCTGGCAAGTTCCGGGCGGTGGGCAGTTTCTACCGGCACTTCGAACAACTGTCCGACGACGCCGCCATCGACTACCTCAGGCACTAGCAACGGCGGGCCGGACGCAAAGGTCCGGCCCGCCGTCGTGGTTATGGTTTCCCCGGCCCACGCCTTAAGGTCCCACGCTGCCAGGGCTTCCCTGGCCGAAGCGGAGCGGGGCCAGGCCGCTAATCAGTGGTGGGCGCTGACGCCCAGCGGGCGGCCCTTGGTTTCCTTGGCCAGCACTACCCCGATGGCGGAGATGACGCACAGCACCATGATGTAGATGCCGATGGACCCGGCCCACTTGGTGCTCTGCAGCAGTGTTTCAGCGATGGTGGCCGCAAACGCGCCACCCAGGATGGCGCCGAACGCGTAGCCGATCGAGATGCCGGAGTACCGGACGTTGGCCGGGAACATTTCGGCGTACATGGCGGACATGGGCCCGTAGGACAGTCCCAGTCCGATGGTGAGGACGAACAGTGCCACACCGTAGAGCCAGATGTTCTTCGTATCGATCAAAGCGAACATGGGAAGCATCCAGGCGAACACGATGGCGTAGCCGGCCAGGAACGTCTTGACCCTGCCGATCTTGTCGGAGAGCCAGCCGCCCACCAGGGTGAAGATGAGCCAGCCGAATGATGCCAGGGTGGTGGCCAGCAGGATCTGCGGGGTGGGCATCTTGAGGGTCCTCGTGGCGTAGGAGATGAAGAACGCGATCAGCAGGTAGCCGGCCGCATTGTTGCCGATGAAGATCAGGGTGGAGTACAGGACCGGCAGCTTGTGGTTGCGGATAAGCTCGCCGAGTGGGGCCTTGCTTTCCTTCTTCCGCAATGCCATCTCCTGGAAGACAGGGCTCTCGGCCACAGCGCGGCGGATCAGGTAACCCACCACGATCAGGACGATCGACAGCAGGAACGGGACGCGCCAGCCCCAGGCAGCGAAGTCTTCCTTGGACATGCTGCTGTTGAGGAAGAAGAGCAGGCCGGTGGCCAGGATCATGCCCACGGGAACGCCGATCTGCGGGTAGGCACCGAAGAGGCCACGCTTGTTCAGGGGTGCATGTTCAACGGCCATCAGGGCGGCGCCGCCCCATTCGCCGCCTGCGGAGAAGCCCTGGATGACGCGCAGGAGGATCAGCAGGACCGGGGCCCAGGCGCCGATCTGGGCGTAGGTGGGGAGCATGCCGATGAGGGCCGTTGCAGCACCCATCATGACCAGTGTGAACACCAGCATGGCCTTGCGGCCCAGCCGGTCACCCAGGTGCCCGGCAACCACTGCGCCGAGCGGCCGGAAAAGGAAGCTGATGCCGATCAGTGCGAAGGACAGGATCTGCGCCAGTCCGGGGTTTGAATCGTTCAGCGGCGCCAGGAACAGCGGGGACAGCAGCGTTGCTGTCAGCTGGGCAAAGATGAAGAAGTCGTACCACTCAATGGTGGTGCCGACGAGCGTGCCCGCGAGGACCTTGCGCTCTTCCCTCCGTGTGCTGGGACCGGAGAGTGTATCCACCTGGGAAGGTGTGGTCATTGAAACTCCATTGTTTATTGGCGGCTTGCACCGCCGGACGCCTTCAGGATTACCGACAGAACGGTCAGTTGGTAAGTACACTACTACGAAAATGTGAGGTGCAACACGGATTCCGGACTATTTCTCGCGGTGGACGCCTCAGGAAGTGAGTTCTATATTTGAACTGCATGTTCTTAAATAGAAAATTAGCTTGATCCTGTCTGGTAGACAAGGGCGCGCAGCAGACCGGGCCGCGGCCAACCCCGAGCGGGACGGAAGGCGCCCTAGGATGGAAGCCATGAATCCCACCGCGGCAGCCCGGACCGAACCAGCGCCGGCGCAGGCATCAGCGTCCCAGACGCTGTCCCGGGGCATCCGCGCCCTGGAGATCCTTGCTGCCTCGCCCGGCCCACTGACTATCGCCGAACTGGCCGATGCCATGGGCGTCCACCGATCGGTGGCCTACCGGATCCTGCGCACCCTTGAGGACCACTCACTGCTGGTGCGCGACGACGCCGGAAAGGTGCAGCCCGGCCCCGGCCTTGCCGTCCTGGCACGGGGAGTGTCGCGAAACCTCCAGTCTGCGGCCCTCCCCGAGCTCACTTACCTCGCCAACACCCTGGACATGACGGCGTTCATCGCGGTCTGGGACCATCATGACTGCATCACGCTGGTCACGGTCGAGCCGCGGCATTCGGGGGCCACAGTGGCCCAGCATCCCGGCACGAGGCATCCCATCAACGCCGGGGCACCGGGCATCGCCATCCAGTCAGCGTTCACCGAGGCTGAATGGGACCGGCTGGACACCGGCGTGGCCTACCGGCAGGAGGCCGGCGAGGCCCGCCGGGTGGGCTACTCAGCAAGCCACGACGAGGTCATCGCGGGGGTTTCCTCCCTGGCTGCCCCCATCAGGGTGCCGGGCGGCCGGCCCGCCGCGCTGGCGGTCGTCTACATCCGTTCCGCCCATGATCCCGGGGCCGTGGGTGCCGCGCTGGCGGGGAGCGCGGCGAGGATCCAGGAGCAGTTGGCCTGACCCGCCCCGCCCGTCTTCCCGCCCGCGGAGGCGCGGTGGCATCAGCCGCGGCTGCCGCTTCCGCGCTTCCCAAGGACGACGGCGGCAGCGGCGCCCAGCAGCGCCAACAGCATGGAGGCCGCGATGGGCACCAGGAAAGCAAGGTGGTGGCCACCGGCCTCTGCCAGGAAGCCGCCGGCGGCCGAGCCCAGCGCCGTGCCGGCCACGATACCGCTGGCCAGGGCGGTCATGACCGTTCCCAGCCGGCCGGCGGGCGCCAGGATGCCGCCTGCCGTAAAGACCGTCACCATCACCGGGCCCACCGGGATACCCAGGACCAGCAGCACGGCCACCATGGCGGCCAGCGAATCCGGCAGCAGCAGGAGCAGTGACAGGAGGACCATCAGACCGGCGGACACGATCCACCGCCTTGGCAATGTGAAGCTGCGCGGCCAGTAGGCCACGGAGAGTGCCGCGGCGGCGGAGCTCAAACCCACAGCCGCGTACAGCAGTCCGGCGATTTCCGGCCCCGCGAAGGGCGCAGAGAACGAGCTGAGGGCCGCTTGTGTCGAGCCGAAGAACGTTCCCATGCAGACCATGGCGGCGACAGGCAGGGCGACGGCGGCCGGCAGCTTTCCGGCCCGGGAGGCCGGCTGCCCGGTTGCTGCCTTCCGTGCGGCGGGCCGCACTGCCCGGTGGGTTGGGTGGGCCGCGAACGCGGGTACCAGCGTGGCAGTCATCGCGGCGGCCAGGGCCAGGGGCAGCCACGGCGCCAGGAGGCTGGCCAGGATTCCCACCAGCGCCGGGCCCAGGACGAACGTGACTTCGTCGGCGGTGCTCTCGTAGGACAGGGCAGTGTCAAGGTCGGCGGCCTGCTGCGACGCCGGGCCATGCGATGCCAGCGCCATCCAGCGAACCCGGGCCAAGGGGCCTACCTGCGGGGAACTCGCACCTGAGACAAGCGCCGCCGCGATAACGGCTCCGAACAGTCCGCCGGAAGCCACGGTGGCGGTGGCCGCCAGGATCAGGGCCAGGACCGCCACCGTGTTGATGATCGCCGCGGTCAGCAGGACGGGCCGCTGTCCCCGCCTGTCGGCGAGCGCACCGAGCACCGGGGCGCCGAGGGCCGAGCCAATGCCTACAGCCCCGGCAGCCGTGCCGCCCGCCGCGTAGGACCCGCTGACGGAAGTGACCATGGTGAGGGTTCCCACCGTCAGCATGGCGAGCGGAAGCCGGGCAAAAAGGCCAAGGGGAATGAAGCTGCGGCCAGCGAGCAGGGGAAGCCGGGCAAACCGGCCGGTCCTGGCCGGTTGGGGAACGCCCGCGGCAGTTGCAGGTTGCAACGGGGATCCGGTGTCAGTTGATGCCGGGGATGGCGGCGACGTCGGTGAAGAAGTGTGTGAAGTCAATTCCGGGCTCGTTCAAATCATGCGCATCGTCCCTCCTCCCGATGCGCGCAACCCGGTAACTGAACCAGTCTACGCCTGCATCTGAACCGCGGCCCGGTCAGCTGCGGGTCAACCGGCGTCGAGCGCCTCCGAGATCCTCAGCGTGGATCCGGTCCGGTGCTTGAGCACCTGCAGTTGGGTCCCGATCCGCTGCTTCATCTCGCCGACGTGGCTGACGAGCCCCACCACGCGGCCGCCATCACGCAGTCCCTCAAGGGCGTCCATGACCTGCTCCAGGGACTGCTCGTCGAGGCTGCCGAATCCCTCGTCCACGAACAGGGTTTCGATTTCCACTCCCCCGGATTCCTGCTGCACGACGTCGGCGAGGCCCAGCGCAAGGGACAGGGACGCCATGAAGGACTCGCCGCCGGACAGGGTGGACGTGTCACGGCGGTGGCCCGTCCATTGATCCACCACTTCCAGGCCCAGCCCGGATTTGGCCCCGCGGGCCGCTTTGGCGTCAGTGTGCTGCAGCAGGTACCTGCCGTCACTCATCGCCACCAGCCGCTCGGACGCTGCAATGGCAACCTGTTCCAGGCGGGCTGCGAGGACGTAGCTGTTCAGGCTCATCCGGTACGTGTTCTCGCCCCTGCCGGCCGCTGCGTCCGCCAGCCCCGCCAGCATCCGGGCCCGCTCCGCCGGTTCCCTGGCAGAACCTGCCAACGCGGCGTAGTCCTGGCTGATGGCCGCCAGCGATGCCAGGCACCGTGCGGCCATTCCGGCGGCGAGGTCTGCCTGGCGCGCCCGTTCGCGGGCCTCCGCAGCTTCGTTTTCGAGCCCTGTGAGCCGTTCCTCGCTGGGTTCAAATCCTCCGGATTTCTCTTCCGCGGCGCGCACCAGGTCCTCGGCAGCGAACAGCTCCCGCACCCTGGCTGCCTCATCCTGGCCGGCACGGACTTCGGCCAGGAGTCCGTCGGCCTCCGTGCTGTCGAGGAGTTGGCCGCGTGCCTCGTTGGCCGTCGCGAAGCCGGCCGACGGCAACGCCAGCTCGAGCTGTTCACGGGCGTCGTCCGCCTGTGACTGCGCCGCTGTCAGTGCGGCCTGCGCTGCCACGGCCTTGTCGAGCACAGCCACTGCGCCCTCCAGCGAGCGCAGGCGCCGGGCCAGGCTGGGACGCCCGGCCCGCAGACCGGACAGGGCCTCGTCCAGCGCAGCGGCCTGGTCAGATACCTCTGCCAGCGATGACTCTGCCTGTGCCAGCCCCGCATCAATTCCGGCTTTGGCGGCTGCTGCCTCGGCAATTCCAGCATCCAGTGCCTCAAGTTTTCCGCGGACTTCTGAAAGTTCGGCTGCCGCGCGCTCCGCCTCAGCAGCTGCAGTACGCGCCTCTCCGGCGGCGGCCAGGGCCTCTTCCTCGGGAGTGTCGCCGCCCTGCCCGGCAAGAACTGCCACAGACTGCTCAGCGTGGGCCAGTTCGGCGCCGACCCGGGCAAGGGCCCCGTCCGCAGCCTCGTAGGCGACGTGTGCTGCTTCCTCTGCCTGGGCCAGCCCGGGGCCCTGGCTGCCGCCGGCCGCAGGTGCGGGATGCTCCGCGCTGCCGCACACCGGGCACGGGTCACCGGCCTGCAGTTGGGCGGCAAGTTCCGCAGCGGCATGGGTAAGCCGCTCCTCCCTCAGGTCCAGCCATTGCTGCTTGGCCTCCAGTTGGCGTTCCCTGGCCGCATCGCAGCGCAGCTTAACCGCATTGCGCGCCGCGACAGCTGAAGCGTGGCGGCGCACCACATCCAGGAGCTCTCCTGCTGACGCGGCTTCCTTGCCGCGCAGCGGAGCTGTTCCCGCCAGCAGCTCCAATGGCCCCAGCCCGGCTTCGAGGCCTGCCCGTTCGTCGAGGAGGGCCGCGGAGCGGACCCCGAGCTTGGCTCCGGCTGCCTCCAACTCTGCCTGTTTCCTGCCAAGTTCGGCGTGACGCTTCCGCAGGGCCTGCAGCCTGTCTTCGTCCGGAAGGCGCGCCTCCACGACGGCCAACAGGGAGCGGAGCCGGCCCAGTTCATCGGCGGCAGACGCCGTGACGGATGCCGGCAGGGAAGATGCACTGCTCCCGGCCACGGCGCCGTCCGTAAGTTCCAACGGTGCCAGTTCGGGGTCATCGTCAGCGGCAAGACGGAGGAACGTCAGTGCCGATTCCGCGGCCCGGGACGCACTGGCCACCCTGGCCGCAGCACTGTCAACGTTCTTCAGCTGGCCCTCGAGGACCTCGGCCTTGCGGTGCCGCGCCAGGCGGGCCGCAAGTTCTTCGAGACGGGGAGCCGCATCCGATACAGCATCCCGCCGCGCTTCGGCCGCTTCAAGCCTGCGCCGCCGTTCGCGGCGTCCGGTTTCCTCATCGACAGCCAGCGTCCGCACGGCCGCCGCCGCTTCGGCGTCCGCCGCGGAACCGCGAAGTACCTCCAGGCGTTGCGCGACGGCTCCTTGCAGCCACTCCAGCCGTTCGGCCGCGTTGTCCGCCGCCGGGGCGCCATCCGCCGCCAACTCCAGGGAGGCGGCCTCGGATTCGGCACGCGCAGTGAGCAGTTCCAGTTGTCCCGACAGTGCAGCAACGCTTTCCCGGGCCGCCAGCGCCTCCCGGGAGAGCTCCTGTTCCAGGGCTTCGAAGCGCTGGGTACCAAAAAGCTTCTGCAGCAGCTCGAGCCGGTCGGCAGCCTTCGACCTGAGGAAGGCGGCAAAGTCACCCTGCGGGAGCATCACCACGCGGGTGAACTGATCGCGGTCCATCCCCAGCAGCGCGGTGATCTCCGCACCGGCCTCGTCATTGCGGGCTGACTTTTCCACCCAGGCGCCGTCAACACGCTCCCGCAGGAGCGTCTTTGCCTGCTGCGTGGTAAAGCCGTTCCTGCCGCGCGCGCTCGGCTTGTCCCAGGCGGGCGAACGGGTGACTTCGAAGCGCCGGCCCTGCGCCGAGAATTCCAGGGTCACCGCAGGTTCCTGCGCGGGTTCGGCATGGTCGCTCCGGAGGCGTTTGCCGTCCTGCCGTGCACCAGGCACAGAGCCGTACAGGGCAAAGCAGATGGCATCCAGGACACTGGTTTTTCCTGCACCCGTTGGCCCGTTCAGGAGGAACAGTCCGTGCCCGCTTAGCCGGTCAAAGTCAACGTCCTCGGTTCCGGCGAAGGGGCCGAAGCCAGAGATGCGAAGGTGGTGGATCCTCACAGTGCCGCCTCCTGGAGCCGGACGTTCTCCAGTGCGGCCGCGAGCGCTGCCTTCTCGGCATCGTCCGGCGTTCGGCCACGGACATGTTCGAGGAACCCGCAGCACACTGCGAGGTCGTCCGGGGCTTCGGCGAGCCTGCTGCTGTAGCTGGTGGACAGCGCCGTTGTGCCGCCCTCGGGGTCGAAGCCCAGCACCAGGGTGTCGGGGAACCTCGCCCGGAGCCGCTCCATGGCGCGTGCCGGACGTTGGTCATCCGTCAGTGTGACCTGGCAGTAGGCGGTTTCGGCGCATGCATGCTCCGGTGACTCCAGCAGTTCCGCCAAGGGACCCCGCAGGACCGCCAGGGCGCGCGGCGCGTCCCACAGCACTTCCTCCACAGCCGTGACGCCGTCCGGGCCGAGGTCCACCAGCCAGGCGCCTTTGCTGTGGTTGGCCTCGGAGAAGGAATACGCCAGCGGTGAGCCTGAGTACCGGACCTGCGGCGAAAGGGACTGGCGTCCGTGCAGGTGGCCCAGCGCCGTGTAGCTGAAGCCGTCGAACAGGTCCAGCGGGACTGCTCCCACCCCGCCGATACTGAGTTCACGTTCGCTGTCCGAGCTGATGCCGCCGCTGGCGAAGGTGTGGGCCAGGACCACTGAATGGACCACAGCGGAGCCGGCGCGCCGCGCGATGTCCTCCCGGATCAGAGTGGTGGCAGCGCTGGTGACGTCGAAATGGCTGGCCGCCTCCACACCCAGCGGCTCGGCCACGAGCCGCGGTTCCAGCCAGGGGATGCCGTAGATGGCGGCGACGGCATCCCTGCCGGCCGCATCCGGGCCCAGCGGCAGAAGCAGCGGCTTGTCCAGGTCTTCCACGCGTGTCCGCAGGTGCACTCCCCCGCGTTCGAGCAGCCGGGCCGCAAAGCCCAGGCGGATGGCGGAGTCATGGTTGCCGCTGGTGAGGACCACCTTTGCCCCGGCGGCCGTGATCCCCACGAGGGCCTCATCCAGCAGGCGCACGACGTCGACGCCAGGCAGGGCGCGGTCGTAGACGTCCCCTGCGATCAGGACAACGTCGACCCCGTGATCCGATACCGCCGCCACGAGCTGGCTGACGAAAGCACGCTGGGCATCAAGCATGCCCACCCCGTGGAAAGACCGGCCGAGGTGCCAGTCCGATGTGTGAAGTAACCGCATCGTTCTAAGCTATCGGCTGCCACCGACAGTTTGCGCCAGCGCCGCAACCCGTCCGTGGCATCCCACAGAAAGGGGCCCTCAGCCCCGCTTGCCGTCGAAGAACTCCTGGGCCTCGCTGGCGGCGCCGCCGGTGGACCCGGCCGCACGTTCCGGCTGCCCCGCGCTGCGAGCTTCCCCGGCGGCGCCGGCTGTGGCGTCCGTGCCGGCCTCCGCAGCAACCTCAGGGCGCCCGTCCAAGGCGGCATCGTCGTCGGACGCGTCCCCGGCGGCGGGCGCGGGCGCCGCCGTGCCGCGGAAGATGCGGAACAGCAGGCCTGCGATGGCCGCACCCGCAAGCGGCGCCACCAGGAAGACCCAGACCTGTTCAACAGCCCAGCCTGAGCTGAAGACGGCGGACGCCACCGCCCGGGCGGGGTTGTAGGGCAGGTTTCCCACTGCCTGTCCCAACTGCAGGAGGGCGGCGAAGGTCAGGCCCACGGCAAAAGGTGCGACGACAGCCCCGGCCTTTTCGCGGGCGGCAGCTCCAAGGAAGACGGCAACGACGATGGCCGCACCCAGCACCTCAAGGAGCAGTACCGCGGCCACGGGCGCCTGGATAATCGAGTGCTCACCGAAGCCGGCGGTGACCGTATCGAAGGCCGTGCGGCTGTCCGCGATGCCCGGCAAGGTGCGCAGTACCGCGAACAGCACCAAGGCCCCCACCACGGCGCCGGCCAGCTGGGCAACGGCGTAGGCGGCTGCCGCGCCGGCACGCATTCGCCCGGCGAGAAGGTGGCCCAGGGTGATGGCCGGGTTGAAATGCCCGCCGGAAACGTGCCCCACCGCGAGCATCGCCGCTGTCACGGCGAGGCCGGCTGCCAGGGCTGCGGGAAGGGGGCTGGACTGCGGGATGCTGAACAGCGGTACGCCAAGGCCGGCGACGGCGATGAAGAGGCTGCCGAACGCTTCGGCGCCAAGCCTGGGCAGCAGGCCCGGACGGACGGCGTCGGAAGTGCCGGGAAGGGCATCGTGTCGGTCAGGAACGGTAGTGCTCATGATGGGACCTTTTGGGTAGGGGCCAGGGGTGCTGCCGCCGGGCAACCCCAGTATTCTTCCAGCCCCGGCTGGGCGTTGGCTGGACACCAACCGGACGCCGGCTCCGCCGCGCGTCCGGCGGAGCCGTCCCGCGCAACTGCTTTCCGGCCCGCGGTACGCCCACGGTAGATTTGCAGCATGAGCTCTGACACTGGCGTGCCCGCACTGAAGTCCCGCATCCACGGATGCCTGCTCGGCGGCGCACTCGGCGACTCCCTCGGCTACGAAGTTGAATTCGATCCGATTGCCGACATCCGGCGCCGCTTCGGCCCGGACGGGCTGAGGGACTTCGCTGCCGTTTCCGGCAGCACCCACATCTCCGACGATACGCAGATGACCCTGTACACCGTGGACGGCCTG
>Ga0308160_10002444_pt1 | contig 22480 bp, 26 predicted proteins | sample PhyFR1_FD_201036 | JGI IMG/M metagenome (GOLD analysis project Ga0308160, IMG submission 201036) | Phyllosphere microbial communities from UC Gill Tract Community Farm, Albany, California, United States - DLSLF.R1 | ecosystem: Host-associated > Plants > Phyllosphere > Unclassified | place: USA...
GACGGATCAGTCGGTTCGCCAGCTTCTGCGGCAGTTGCACCTTTTCGAAGTAAATGAGGTTTGCCAGCGTCACCGTCAGCGGCCCGGCCATCGGCTCGGTCAGCAGCTTGGTCGACGTACTCCCTCGCTTCCACGGCATGACCATGTCTTCATCGTCGATAAAGGTAACATCCAGCGGATGTACGCCGTCCGTGGCCCTGAGGATTGTCGCGTCTATGTCGTGTGCAGCCATTGGCTGGATCGACGCCAGAAACGCCCATTGATCCGGGTACGGACGCAGTTCGATATCGACGAATATGCTGCAGCCCCTTTCGCGCGGCGACTTCTGCAGCGGCAAGGCGATCAGATTGCCAAAGCCACCTTTGGGCATCGTGTCCTGGTTCGGAAACAGGCGGTCATAGGATTCAAGCTTCAGTTGCCGGGTCCGAGAGCAGGTATGGCTGATGATGGCCGTGCCCAAGCGTCGAGCATCACGGGCGGAAACGCGGCTGGCAAAGAACACCCAGGCGTGCGCCCCATTGCCTGATCGCGAAATTTCCAGCGCAGCGGGAACACCGAGCTCTTCACACGACTGCATGAAAGCCTGGGCATCGTCGCGCCAATCGGCCTCGTCAAAGTCGGCCGCCAGAAAATAGCAGGTGTCATCCTCCAGCAGTGGATACACCCCGACCGTGTGCTTGCCGGCCAAATGGTCATAGATCACTGCATCGGACAGCGGGATCAACAGGCGGTTGGTGCAATCCCCACATTTGATGCGCGGCTTCTCGCAGATTCCGGCCCGCCACTCGTTGGCGCAGGCGGGAGCGTAGCCTGACTTGCCCGAAGTTTTACCTTCCCAGCGGATCGGGAAGACGTCCATGCGCCCGCGAAACAGGCGCCTGAATAGCGTCACCTTCTCAGCAGTGGAAAATCGTGACGATTCCGGCTCCCGCGCTACACGAACGGCCGGCTGAGGTGGCCGCCATTCTATGTCGTGGGCTTCGAGCAGCGCGATCAGACGGGCGTTTTCGGCCTGAAGGGCCGCAATGGCAGACTGGTCAGTCATCGAACCAGTGCTCAGATAGCAATTCATCCATCTCGTCGCCGACGCCGTAACCAAAGTTATGGCTGACGCGTCGAACCTCTTTCAGGCGTTCCAAAAGGGATAATCGCGCCGCGTCCGGCAACGCGACAATGGTTTTCAATGCCTGCCCGAACATCCGCACGAGCGCATCAAAATATCCATCGTCCTGCAGACCAATGTCGTTGCCGAACCCGGCCCCCCTCTCGCAATAGAAAACGATCAGTTCCGCAAGCCCGTCAGGTTGACCAACCGCCTTCCTGTAGTCCGCAATTGCCTTCTTGGCTTTGGCAACCGAGGTGTCATGGTTCTTGGACATATCCGGCCACAGCCAACGATCAATGGTGGCCTTGCACGATTTCAGCATATCGTCGCCAAGCGCCAAGCGAGTATGCAGGAAAGTCTGATTGTCCTTGCTGGCCCTATACAGGTCATGTACCAGCTCGATCAAGCCGCCGTGGTCATAGTCAGCCAGCTTCACTTTTACGTCGCGCCAGGACGGGGGCTTCTTCTTTTGGATACTCATCACTAAGACCAAGCGAGCTTTTCGTTTTGCAAGGGTTCAAGGGATACACACATCACGCTTGGGCATCGGCAAATCTGCGCGACTTGAAATGGCGGAAAGCGCGACTGCCAGAATTTTTCTTCGTAATGTCCCTCTAGCCATTGTAATCGTCTACCGGTCGGATCAAGCAATCCCAAACTGCTCGCGTTCTGTTGAATTCAATTCAAAAGTTGAACGAGGCTCCAGGACGGAAACTATACAGAATGTCGCGCTTAAACATCCCGAGGACGGAATTAGTATTGTCCCGGCGATACGAACAGACGATCTGCACAGGCTCGGCGGGGTAGGTAGACACCTTGCGCAGTACGATGCCATCGAAATGCAGGTTGGTGGCGGCCCCCGGGATCAGCGCGGCGCCGATCCCGGACCGCACGAGCGCCAACATGGTGTGAATCTGCCCGACGTGCTGGATCACGTCCGGTTCGACGCCGGCCTGGTCGAAGCAAAGATTGAGCAGCTTGGAAAAGTAGCTCGCCTCGTGGGGCGAATACATCACGAATGGCTTCCCGTTCAGGCAGTCGAGGGGCGGCTTCTCGGGCCATTGGTCGGCCTCGTGCCGGGGAACCGCCAGCATCAGGGCATCCGTGGCGAGCAGCACGCATTCGAGTTCGTTGTGCTCAGCGTGCGGCCGCAGCAAGCCGAGGTCGATCTGCCCCGTGGACAGCATCTCGACCTGCGCCGACGTCACGAGTTCCTTGAGCGTGAGCGACACGCCAGGCACGCGCCCGCGCAGGCGCCGCACCAGTTCTGGCAGCAGGCCATAGCCGAAGGAGGCGGTAAAGCCGATCGTGAGCGTGCCCTGGTCACCTTTCCCTACCCGACGCGCAGTGAATACCGCTTCCTCGGCCATGCGCAGGATGCGCGCGGCCTCGGGATAGAACGCTCTGCCTGCAGCGGTCAGCCCTACCCCTCCTCCGCTGTGCTCGATCAACTGAACGCCGACCTGGTGCTCGAGCAGGCGAATCTGGCGGCTGAGCGGCGGTCGTGGCATGTTGAGGCGCGCGGCGGCGTGGCTCAAGTGCAACTCTTCGACCGCCGCCACGAAGCAGCGTATCTGGCTGATCTCGAACATCGTTTCCTCCCTTGCCGTAGCCGCACGGCCGGCGCGATCATTGGATGTATTGACGACAGTTTATATGGATCAGCTGCGTTGGGACAGCCGGCTGTGCGTGACGGCCTGCGTCCCCCACCGACGCGATGGAGTGATGCCAACTTAGCGTAGGTAACTGAATTTTGGACGCTAAGCGGGATAGCAAATCCACGGTTCTACCGCGGCTTCCACTACTCTTCCGGGATTATCAACCATGTCGTTTGGCTGTATTTACCGGTTTTCGCCGCGTCTTCGCGTCTTCATCGGCGCAGCGCTCCGTTACGCTTCCACTCGACAGCAAGGCCTTGGCGCTTTCGGGCGCGAGCACCAGCAGCGGCCCGGATGCGATCTTCAGGACCACTACGTCATTTTGCTTGTCGACCTCGACCTGAATGGGCGTTTCGCCGCTACGAGCGCCACGAACCGCGTAAAGTTGATGCGCTTGTGCACCATCAGCCAGCGCACCCAGCAGTTGTGTGGCGGTTCCTTCTTCGTATCTGAATCCCGTCACGCGCAGAAGCATCATGCTGCTGGCCTCGTCCATCGCCCCTCCTTTCCGGTTACATGGCCGGGCGCCAGCACAGCCGCGGCCGGCCTACCGTGGAAGCGCACGAGCTGATTGTCGGGATTGCACTTTTATTAACTATCAGTTTAAACGAACTGATCGCTATTGCAACTGGGTTTACCGATTTAGTCCTTTCCAGAGACGAATGATGGGAAAGCTGTGTAGGGCCATTCCGTTTACATGAATCAGCACAAGCCGGCCTCTTGCCACCAACATGCTTCTGCCAGTTCCGGTGAAAGCATGCGTACCCGGCCGAGCTGCGGGATGCAGATGCGTCGGCGTCGACTCCGAACTGGTCGTTGCCCAACACGGCATGCTCCTTCCACGCCGCGACAGCATGCGACCTGTACGTCAGTGATTTCGTCTACACTCTGTAAAGCCGGGTTCGCATTGCAGGCCAGGTTCTGGCGCCTCCACGAGGGCCGTGCACAGTGACAGGCGAACCGCACCGCTTCTACGGCGCGTACCAGATCGGTGCGCTGCACGTTAGTCGGCGCGAACCGAATCCGATGCGCTGTTAGAGACGGTTTGATAACTCCAAGGCAACACGCTTCAGTGCAATCTCATGCCGCTTTTTTGAATGAAGGAGCAGGCGATTGCGCACTTGTCTGAAAGGGGGCAAGAACATCTCGGCCGTGTTGAGTTTTCAAATAGTCTCTTAGCACCACGCATCCATGAGAACGTGACATGCCAGGTTTGACATCGGCACGTTCCCGATCCAGATTCATCCAGATTATCGCCGTGTAAGGACACGATAAGACTGTAGGTAGAAATGAGCACGTTCCGGTCTGACTGTTCGCGCCTCTTTACTTGCCTGCCATGGGCGCAGCATGGCCCATTCTCTCAAGGCGTTGGGCGAGGGTCGCTGCGGACAATTCGCCCGCACGCCGATCGACCAGGCTGCCCGTGGCATCAAAGAACAGCGTCGTTGGAAGGCCGCGCGAACCGCTTTGGCGTGCGATGGCTGTCGTGCCGTCGAGCACGACGTTGCGTAGCGAAAGTCCGTGCCTGACAAGGTATGCTTTCACGACTTCCGGCCGTTCACCTTGATTTGCGAACACGAACACCACCTCAGGATGTTCGGCCTGGGCTTTCGCAAGGGCCGGCATCTCGCGCCGGCACGGCGGACACCAACTGGCCCAGAGATTGACAACCACCGGTTTCCCCTGAATTGACGATATCCGCACGGTTTCGCCATCGAGCGTCGGCAGGCTCACCGGGGGCAATTTCTGCCGCATCGGGTGCAGCGAGAGCGCGGCCGAACCGGCACCCCAGACCAGGCAGCCAACGACCAGCGCCGATAGCAAGGGAACGCGCTGCGGGGAGCGCCGCCATGCATACCACACGGCCGTGCCAACGACCGCCGCCATGCCCGCAGCTGACATGAAACCGCCATCGCGGATATCGAACACGCGCAGCGGTTCCTCCCTATAAAACCGATGGTAGCGGATGACGAACCCGGCACGTGCCGCCAGCAGCACCCAGGCAACTACTCCCCAGAGCGACCGCTCCACGTCCGCGCGGCCATCCATGGCAAGACGGTTGACAACGGCAAATGCCACGACGATGGCAGCGAACGCCAGCAGCATCTGCGCTGAAAGCAGTATGGGTCCGAGTACGATGTCACTCATTTTTCACATGGTCTGGAAACAGGGATGCCGGCAACCCCGCGTCAACTGAACGGGGAAGCATGACGTGCCCAGATTATGGCAGCACTAAACCGGCATGCCTTGACGGCATACGCCTGCTCGACGGCCACTTGACCAACCTCTGGCAGGCGGTGGGTACGTCGTAGTCCCGCGTGGCGATGCCGGAGCCTTCCTCGCCCGCTTCGTCGAAGACATGAAGGCGAACGGCTTCGTTGCTAACGCCTCTGTGTGCCAAGGCATGAAGGGCGCCTCGGTCGCGCCGCTCGCCGGCTGAGACGAGACGATTTTTATACGCCATCCGCAGGTCGCCCCGATCGCTGAGTCATTGGACCTTGACCAAGATGCTGTGTGGCGGCGGTTATAGTCAGCGTGCCCAAGCGGCTTGCATTAACGAAATAGGCCAGGAAGTAGACGTTGCTGGATAACAAAGACGACGAATCAGGCGGACGAGGCAGCAGGGGAGAAGGCGCACTGAATCCGGCGCAAAAACGGAACCTGTTTTGCATCGATAACATCCCGGCCGGATCGAGCGTAGGCCCTGGAGACTGGCCTATGGACTTGAGTCGTTACTGCTATCGTTACTTCCTACGGCGCGTCGCCCCGATGCCGGCGATGCCGAGTCCCAGTAGAGCAATTGAGATTGGCTCCGGGACGTTCGAGGACGGGGCATCGGTCGGAAGAGACAGCAACGTGACCGTTGCGGTTTCCACGAGTGGTCCCATGACACTGAAGTCAAGATCCTTCAAAGTGACTTGAAACCTGCCGCCGTTCCCGAAGTCGACGGTTACCGGGGACCACCGAAGCGAGTAGTCAGTCGCCACATCGCTGACGCTGCCCGTCGTAGCCGTATCGGATGCAACAATTGACTGCACAGTGTTGGTCGGATCGGTGAACGTCAGGGTTGCCCTCACATCCAGAAAATCGGTCTCATTCGAATTGATCCCACCGTTTGCGTTCGGTTCTTGAAAGTTGATGGAACCGAAGTTGAACGTACAGGACTGGTTGACCGTGGTGAGCGAAAAATTCTGCGTACTGAACGTCCCAGCCGTTGAGAACCGAACGTCAAGCGAGGTTCCCGACATTTCTGCTGCATCGATACCATAGCCAGCGCCGGGCGAAAACGCAGCAGCAGTCACGGTAAAAGGGACAGCGGCCGCCGTGGCCGACCAACCAAGCATCATCAATGCACCAGCAACAGCCACAAGTTTCGGAAAAGTTCTCATTGTTTTACCTTCTCATAGGATTGATTTTTACTGCAAATTACCAACATGCATTAACCATGCCTACGAAGTAAAAACATTAATAATCAGTAATTTATTGCTACAAATTATTACTGCGTAAAAGAAGGCGTAAAAAAGACCGACAGGCTTGATGCTTTGTCTGTGCGCTACGTAACATGTGTCGGGCTCGACTCCGTCATGGAATGGATCTACTGGATATGCCTGGTCTGATGCGCGCGGCAGGACACTACAGGCCGGCACTTGCGTCGTCACCGTGTAGTCATGCACTTGCTGGGTTACCAGTCGCAGTTGTGTTCTACCGGATGTTTACCGAGCGCCCGCGTCGATGCGCACATTGATGCAGGACGAAGCAATGAGTGATACAAAAAGGCTTTATGAGAACGACAGTCACCGGCGAGGACGAGCTGTGCGCCAAGCCGTGGAGTTGGCCGATCCGGACCTGGACGAAGCCAACCCGTTTCGCGAAGCAACCAAAAACCTTCGTACGCGTCCAAGCCGCGAAACGCCTTGCCGCAACCGGTAGTTCCGCGCCAGCGCGGCATACCCGTCGACAAGGCGACGTGCCCTGATGCACGCCGTCCTGGTCGATACATCGGTCCGGGTCGACCATTGTCGGCACAGCAATGCCCCTCGTCGAGCTGCTCGGCCTGGACGTGGAAGGTCGGCGGCCAACAGAGCGATGCCGAGATCGAGAATCAACTCAACTGCTTCCGGTCCTTCGAGCCGAGTGATTATTACTTCGGGAATTACTGGGCCCATGAAACAAACTAATGGTCGTTTTCGGAACAAAAAGTTTGTGTGTTATGTTCTGCGCATAGTACGCTTGAGGATGACCAGTATTTTTGCCAGCTTACAACGGTCAGGATCGGAACGGACAGCGCCTTTCCTCTACCCTGGCCTTGGACAAGCTTGCGTTGTATACCAATGACCGACCATTCCACTGCACGCCCCCCTCTTCCGCCAACGAAACGCGAGATTCTGCAGGAACTGATGCCCTTCGCGACGCCCGACGACAGAACCGGGCTGGTACTCTTCTGTATTGAGGTTGCGACATACCTGGCGGGACTGGCCTTGGTGCTGTTCGGTTCGAATCTTCCATGGAAGGTGCTTGGAAGTGTCCTCGCAGGCTTCAAGCTAGCAGGACTCATTACGCTCGGCCATGATGCGGCCCACCGCATGCTTGTAAAGCATAGGAGACTTAACAAGTGGCTGGCTTACGGGTGCTTCGTCCCGATTTTTCACAACTATCACATGTGGATCTGGGATCACCATGAGATCCACCATCAGAAAACGAATGGTGATCACTTCGACTCGTTCGTGCCCTACTCCAAAGCAGAATTCGACCAGCTGCCGCTACACAAGCAGCTCTTTGAACGCTTCATTCGCGCTCCTAACATTGTTGGCTTTGGCGTCCACTATCTTTTCCAGCGCATGCCGCGCGTTCGTATCATGCCGAACCAGGCCACACCTGTACGCTACCGGGCCGGCGCATGGCGGGACTTCCTGATCTTGGTAGCCTATCAGGGTACCTTCCTTGGCCTGCTGTACGAGGCGCCGCGCTACGCGCCGGTAACGGCCTCTGTTGCGCTGCTGCTCGGTTTCGTCGTGCCGATGTTCCTGTTCGCGACCCTCGTAGGCGGTTCGCTGTATTTGATGCACACGAACCGTAGGGTGCCCTGGTTCAAGGCCGAACTTGACCGCCGGGGTGATGCTGCTGTCGAATATTGCTCGACACACCTGACACTACCCCATGCCCTTTCGAAGCTCGTACACCACGTTTTTGCCCATTCGGTGCACCATGCGCATCCCGGCATTCCATGCTATCGCACGCCGGAGGCCCAAAGACGGCTCGACGAGCTTCTGATGGAGAGTGCGGTGCGCGAACCGATGTCTGTTGGCGGGGCGATCGAAACGCTGCGAGCATGCAAGCTGTATGACTTCGACAATCACCAATGGCTAGACTTTGATGGCAAACCGACCACGCCGCGGTTGAGACTGTACTCTCGGCAGGAAAGTCCGGCGGATTGATCCGCGCATCGGCGTGTCTTTTCGAGACACGCTCAGCATGGCTACGCATTGGCTATCTTCCTATGACATATGAATATTCCCAAACGGAATGATTGGCATATGCGTAGGCAAATCCGGATGCACGCACAACGCAGAATTGTGTTGTCGATAACTATTAGTTTCTTATACGCAACCGAAATTAAAGATAAGTATGGAAATAGTATCGGATAGTGCAATAATGCCTTAAGGCAATTAGGCTGTGACGTCACGGACTGGTCGGCGGACCACGTTAAAAATAGAATCCTTTTATGTTCGATGCAAAAGAAGACATTGACTACCCTCTCCTGTTCACGCATTTTGGCACCGCCAGCCCGTTCTGGAAGCTGAGAGCCGACAGCAATACGCTGCAGCTATCGGGACAAAAGGAAGAGTTTGGAACAGTCGGCATCGAGTTGACGGGAGCGCAAGCGAACGCAATCCGCGAGCTCTCGGGCAGCATGTCAAGCAAGGTGCTAGACGTCTGTGTTTTCGGAAGTCGCATGCGTCTGCATCTCGTGGGCAGGAAAATCGGCGCCTGCGAGTGGGGAGGAAATGCCGCACGTTACGGTGATACCGAAGCCGTGGTGAAAAACCTCGAGAATGGACTCAGTTTTGCCGAGCAAGTTGTCTCGGAGGTTAACTCCCTGGTCATCATCATCGACAGCGCCGGCAAGGTGAAGCGTTTCAACCGGATGTGCGAGGAAGTCACGGGCGTGTCCGAAGTGTCTATCGTGGGCAGGAACGCGCACGAGCTATTCATGCCGAAAGAGGTGCGTGTCGAGTCGTGGCAAGCAATCAGCAACTTCTTTCGGAACGAAGAAGCCTACGAAGTCACGCGGCCTCTTCATACGCTCAAAGGACTGCGCACCATTCACTGGCGCAACAAAATCATGCGCTCGGGTAGCGGCGTGGACGAGGCTTACCTTGTATGCTCGGGCACGGACATCACCGAGGAAAAAGAGGCTAAGGCCAGCCTGTATGAGCTGGCTAATCGCGATGTCCTGACGGGTCTACATAATCGGTACGCCATCGAGGAAAACATCAAGGCCGCTGTCAGCGCCGAAAACGCACCGTCGTTCGGTCTCGTATTCCTGGACCTGGACAACTTCAAGACCGTCAACGACCACTATGGGCATGTCACTGGAGACGCACTGATCAGCCAGGTGGCGACCGCGCTTCGCGAGGTGCTCGCAGAGGACGACGTATTAGCTCGCCTTGGCGGCGACGAATTTCTTGTGAAGGTGGCGGCAAGTTCGCAAGCTGACGTCGAAGCCGCCGCCATGCGCATTTTGACGCGCATGACGAAGCCCTTCAGTCTGACTCGGGCAGAGGTGTACACCAGCTGTTCGATCGGCATTGCCATGTTCCCGCAACATGGCCGAACCTTGCATGACCTCGTCAGAAGCGCCGATACTGCGATGTATGTCGCCAAGGCTCGAGGCCGCAAGACCTATCGCGTGTTTTCGCCAGCGATGAATGACAAGGTCGCAGAATACATGTGGCTGGACACGAACATGCGTCGCGCGCTTAGCGAGGGTCAGTTCGAACTGCATTACCAGCCGAAGGTCTGCCTTGACTCCGGCACGATCGACGGCGCTGAGGCGCTGGTGCGCTGGAACCATCCAGAACGTGGCTTGGTTTCGCCGGCAAGCTTCATTCCGTACGCCGAAGAGTCGGGCCTCATCGTTCAACTGGGCAAGTGGGTGATGGACGCCGCCGCGGCGCAGGCGAGTTTGTGGAAGAAGCAAGGCCTTAACCTACGCATTGCCATTAATCTGTCGGCGCGCCAACTGCGTGTCGAATCGTTGATTCAAGACTTTTCGCAGGCTATCCTCAACAATAACGTGTCGCCTTCGATGATGGATCTGGAACTAACGGAAAGCTGCCTGGTGGAAGACGAAGGGACTGCGCATCATCTCATCAGGATGTTCCGGGAGCTCGGTGCACAAGTGCACCTGGATGACTTCGGCACTGGATACTCATCGCTGTCCCAGCTAGCGCGACTGCCGCTGGATGTCCTCAAGCTCGATGGCAGCTTTATCCAGTCCATCCATACTGATGCGAAAGCGCAAGCGCTGGTCCGTTCGATGGTCGCTGTTGGTCACGAGCTCAACCTGAAAGTCGTCGCCGAGTGCGTCGAAACGGAGGAGCAAGCGAGCTTCCTGCGAAAAATTGGTGTGGATTACGCGCAGGGCTACTTGTTCGGCAAGCCGATGAAGGCTTTCGATTTCGAAGCCTGGATGTCGTCATTGAAAAACCCGCCGCAGCGACGGGCTGGCTGATCAGGCCACAGAAAAGTGTGCAAAAGGTCGCGTCCCTCGTCCTTTTTCGGTATTGCAAGTGTGGCCCGCGGTCGCATGGCAAACGACGACGGATCGGTCACGCAGTAACTAGTTCCTTCTGTTCAACCGTGGAACCTCGCGGGTCGGGCACTCGAGCCGGGCGCAACCTCTCGGCCGCCGGCTCATTCATTGCCGTCGGAATCGGGGTCACCACCACAGCTGCACACTCGTCAAGATCCGCTGTGTGCGTAGACGGTTGCCCGGCCACATCGTCATTCATATCCGTCGATAACGGCTTTACCGTTTTGCGGTTCTGTAGCAGCACAAGGCGATCCATATACGCCAAGTCCTTGCTGGTCAGCTTGAATGCCGATTCAACCCAGTCTTCCGTGATGTCCAGCAGTTCGGACTTCGTGACCGGAAGGACGCGTCGACGCGCGCGCAACATCGCGCGGATGCCATTGAGTTTCGGCTTCATCGTATCGATGAAGCTTCGGGTGGAGACGTACGCATCGCCCGGCTCGAATACGCGGTCGACGAGCCCCTTCGAGTAGTGCCATTCGGCCGTCTGAGCAACACCGGTGCTGATAAGTTCTTCGGCCACGCGCATGTGCGCCTTGCGCGCGACGAGTGAGTAGGCGCCCATCCCTGGATACAGACTGAAAGCGATTTCCGGGAACCCCAGCATACTGCCGGACTGGGCAAAAACGTATTCGTGCGCCAATGCAGCTTCGAAGCCGCCCCCGAGAGCGGTTCCCTCGATCATCGAGATGGTGATGGCGCCGACGCCGAAGCCGGTCATGGCTTCGTGAATGATGTCGATACAAGCGCGCGCGTATCCCATCAGTGGGCCGCGGTCACCGGAGCGAATATGCTCCACAAAGTAGGACAGGTCCCCGCCCGCGTTATATATGCCGGGAATGGTGGAACCGGTTACCCAGAAGTCGATCGGCAGGTTCGAAGTTTTTGCAGCTTGTATGACGGTCGCTACGTCCTTCAGCAGCTGGGGGTTGAAGCAGGGACGTGGATTCGTATGCAGCATCATCCATAAAACATTGCGGCCCGTCTCATACCATACGGACATCTGGGTCAGTGGCCCAGCTTCAACGAAGCGACGGGTCGTGGGGTGGTTTCTCAGGGGCATGGCGTGGACCGGTGTAGTAAAGAGGACAAGTTCTGGCGATTGTGAGTCATTTTTGATATTAGTTATCGCCGGAACAGAACGGTATTTAGCCCTCAAAACGTTGTTTTGCGAATAATCGTAGTGCAATGGCGCTGTTGCATTGACCCGAATGCGGTCTGGGTCGGCTAGCCTGAGAAGTCCAAACACCTACTGAGTCGGTATGCTCACCTGCAAGGAATACGTGCTTTCAGCCATCTCATCGTGGTCTGCGTCCATGGGCACGCCACGTACCATTGAACTGCCCGCGGCTTGAAAAGTGAACGCAGGAGCGATAAGCAGGGCTACACGGCGGCGCGTCGACGCGGAGGCGTATCACCGTGCAGCACCAAGCTGGCCGACGCGCAATCGGATCTGGTTTTCGATTTGTTCGAGCGTGCGCCCAGGCAGCGCGGGGCACCCGTGCATGCAGTCGACGAGCGCTCGTGAATGCATGTTCCTACGTGCCGCGCACAGGCTGCGCCTGGCGCTTGTTACCCGAGACGTTCTCGCCCTACCAGGCCGTCCACAAGGCGTTCGCGCGCTGGGTCGAGACAGGCGTGTTCGAGTGACCTAGGATCGGCTGCGCGAACGATGGCGAGCATGCATGGCAGGCTCGAGTACGCCGACAGCGGCAGTCATCGACGCGCAATCGAACCGTGCTTCGCCACAAGGAGGTGATAGCGGATTCGATGCAGCCAAGAAGGTCAAGGGGCGAAAACGCAACCTTGTCGTCGATACGATGGGACTGCTCGTCGCGCTCACGGTAACGGCTGCGAGCGTACGACACAGGGATGCCGCTGCAGCCGTTGTTGCTCAAGCATGCACCAAGGTCCTGGACTTAAAAAACGTTATACCGGCGGAGCATGAAACGGCATGGTCGCAAAGTTCGATTTTTACTTCATATCGCCGAGAGTGCGCAGTTTTGTTTGATGGACATTTTTACTTGTTACTGTATCGGATGACTGATGAATAGGAGTGGCAAGCGGATGCCAGGCAATCGGCTCACCTTCATCATCCCTGGTGAAAAAGGACAGTGCCAACGGTCCAGAATTGGGACGCGCGATTGACTTGCGTACAAATCGAGCGCCGAGTTGGACATTCACTCGGTACGGATTGGCTTGAACTACCCATACCCTGCCCGCATTCGCAGTCAGGCGTCTGGCGTCCTCACCAATGACGAAAGTCACGCCATTGGAGACAATATGATCTCTGGACGGACGCAAGCCCAACAATGCCGTTGCCTCCGGGCCGAGTTGGTTGAATACACGAGCCCATTGTGCATTGGGCTGCAATGGCATGACGTCAAGAGGCTGGCCCCAGTTATCGCCGACTGCGTAGCGCATCACCCCCCAGAACACATTGACGTTCGGAACTGCTACTACGTCGCCTGGCTGCGCAAGCTGTCTGATTTGCCTGCCCAACTTGGCATACTCGTCAGTGGCAATCTGGAATCGCATCAGTGGGACGGCGGCCAGCGCCAACATCATCATGCAGATAAACGTTCCCGCGCGCCAATTCCTGGTATTGTGGCTTGCAATACCTGCTCCAGCACCAAGGGCAAGGAACGGCAGCAGATTCGCGGCAAAGACAGGTACCTTGATCATTGGCTGGGAAACCATGCCTATGATGATCGCCACGGCCAATGCCCCGATTGGAATCACCAATGTCCGAATACGACTGCGGCCTTCCAGCATTGCCGCCGCTGCCAGGAAAAGAAATACAAACAGCCCTGCAACCCTGAGCGACAAGACAGACGACGGTGCCCACCCGGCAACAAGTGCTCCCGGTATCATTATTATGGAAAGCAAAGAGGATGATTGCGCAAGACTTTCACTTCCCCTCAGCAAGCTACTTCCCACCAGAGGCGTTATAAGAAGTAAGACGACAAACTGCGCAAGGATCCACGCTCTCACGCTCGCAACAATTTTCGAATCCGTCGCCAGAGGGCGCGCATGATACAGGCATTCTAGACAAGCGGCCAAAGCAATGAAGCCAACGAAAAAAAACTCGATGGCATGCGTATAGGAAGTTGCGCATTCGATGCATCCCGCACATGCCAGCCACTTATGGTTCCCGGTAGCGAACCATTGCTGGTTGGCATACCAAACCAGCAATGCACAACCTGGGATAAGTCCGTACATTCGTAGGTTTCCACCGCCATAGGCAAAGATCGGCAACAGCGCGAAAATCGCCATTGCATAGCAGGCTGCCTTTGTATCATAGACTTTTCGCGCGACGTAGAACAAAGTGACTAGGCTGAAAAACGCACATACCACGGAATTGAACAGTATTGCAGAGTCCGAAGTAAATCCAATATCGTGCCAAAACTTGAGTTGCAGGAAATATAGTGGCGGATGTATGTCATTACGCAGGGTTTCGATGAAGAACAAACGCAGCGATTGATTACCATGGGTAATCGCGATGATTTCGTCGTCCCAAAGGGAGGTGCGGGCATGCCACCAAAGAACTATCACTAGGCAACCAAAGGCGGTACCTAAGCCGCAGAGCCACTGGTCTGCAGTTCCTTTAGCTGTCAAATTCAATGAATATTTCCGCATTATTCTCTGCTGATCAATTAGCGGACTTTCGTAGTTCGTCCACGTTATGTTTTCTAAACACCAGCTTGCGATATCCAAGAAAGCTGAGACTTATCAAGGCACAAGTAGAAACTGCTACGGCTAAGAGACGGTTTGATAACTCCAGGGCAACACGCTTCACCGCAATCTCGTGCCACTTTTTTGACTGAAGGAGCAGGCGATTGCGCGCTTGCCTGAAGGAGCGCAAGAACATCTCGGCCGTATCGAGTTTTCAAACAGTCTCTAAAGGCGGCCAAATGCCGCTTTGCACCAACGTTGACTACAGAAGGAAGTTGAGCAGGGCGGATAGCAGCGATACTGTGGCGTACCTAATTACTTCGGGTAAAGATTTTTTACTTTCCACGCCGAACGTAAAGCGTCGGTTCAGGAACCAGGTAACGAGCATTGCTACGCCTACGGCCGGAATTCTGGCGTAGATGTACGAGGTTCGCAGGTGCGCAATCGCAATGGTTAAGCCGACGTCCACAGTAAATCCGGTCCCCCCTACGAGCACGAAGCGCAGAAAATCGCGGTTCATTGTGCCATGTTGAACACTTTGACGGCTAATCCAAGATAGACCATCCGCTTAAGCTCGAGGCGCCCGCGAGCAACACTATCAAGAATCAGACCGGCGACCAGCGATACGCAAGCCATTAATATCATGCCGGTGATCAAAAAGGCGGTTGGAAAGCGCGGAACGAGTCCGGTCTCCATATAAGTGACTACAAGCGGATAGCCAATTATCAATGATAATACCATCAGGCTAAAGGCAATCGTTCCAAAAAACTTGACTGGCTTGATTTCCTTAAATAGAAGGAAGAGCGTCTTGAGGATACAAATAGCGTCGCGAACGGTACGTAGTTTGCTCACAGAACCTGGCGATCTTGCGCCATATTCAGTTTCTATCTCAGCCACCGGCATCCGGACCTGGCACGCATGGACTGACATTTCGGTTTCGATTTCAAATCCGTTGGAAATAGATGGAAACGTCTTGACGAAACGACGTGAAAAAACCCGATAGCCGGAAAATATATCGGTGAAAAGACCACCAAACAAGTTTGAATAAATCCGGTTAAACACCCTGTTGCCAACCCCATGGCCTTTACGATGTGCGTTCGCATATACGTTCTTGCGGACGCCTACAACCATGTCGAGTTGCTCGTTCAACAGACGAGAAACCATCTGCGGCGCAATTGCCGCATCGTACGTGGCGTCACCATCGACCATCACATATACATCAGCCTCAATGTCGGCAAACATCCGCCTGACCACATTTCCCTTACCCGGTCGAGATTCGTGGCGAACGATGGCGCCCGCTGCCCGCGCAACTGCCGCAGTATCGTCCGTGGAACGGTTGTCATACACATAGATGTGCGCAGTAGGTAATGCTGTACGGAATCCTTCTATAACACGCACGATCGATAAGACTTCGTTGAAACAAGGGATGATCACCGCAATGCGCGTGTTGGCAAAAAGACTTCTATCATCGGCCTGCTTAACAGTCGCTGATGTATTTCGAAGTAACCCCGCTATATCCTCGAGATTCTTGATAACATTGCCTAACGGCGAATCCGCGGTCTCACCCGAGTACTTCTCTAATTTGTGGACGATCTCTTGCACAGCGTTCCCTAGAAAATTTTCTTCACATATGCCTATTTATGATTAAGTTGTTGGCATAAAGAAAAGATTTATAATATTCTGGAGCCTATTCCCTGTGACGCCGTTAGCCTGTATTGGCCTCCCAGGTCAATCTAAGCATTACAATGCAGAGTCAATGCTGACTTCAGGAACTTGAAATTGTATTTGCCAGCTTTCACGGATTGCGAAGCGTTCTAACTTGTTGCATACCCAGTGCTTTGATCTATGCCATGACGACGTTAAACCAGCGTCAATCACGCCTGCCCGACGTGTTTTAACTTCAGACAGATCCATAATATGTTTGGAAAGATTGTGGAGCGATCGTTCATTAGTAACCCATCCAGGATATTTCGGGTAATCCTATGAAGGCAAATTCCGTCACGAATACAAGATACTAATGCTAAGTTCGAAATTTAGCTCAGTCAATAACTTCTTTGTGAAAAGTCAGATTATGTAATTTAATAATCGTTACCTTCACAATCTTGTTACATCTGGATAGGATTCCCTAGCATGGCACAACAAAAATTTCGCAACAGAATTAAAAGCTGCCCATAAGGATGCCTCGAGTGCGCTCGTAACAGGGTGATAGTAGGAATACTGTAATGATTTATCCGTGTATATTATTCACAGTGAATAGGTCAGCATTGATGATTCGCCGCGCGGTACGGCCTAGTGAATCCGACAGGATCAAATATACGAACAGCAATTCCAAGCGCAAGCAGTCGCCTTGCATGTCTGCTTACCGCACCCAATTCGAATGGACATGCCCATTCAACACCTGTCACATCAACCCGGTCTTGAAGCGCGCGAGCGAACCAGCACCAGGCCAGCTCGATGCTGCGAGTGTGAAGGACTCTCTTGTCTTGGGCACCCATCCGCGCTCGTGGACGAGGATGGAAAACCGTTCTTCCAAACTTACGCAAAGCTAACCATAGTTAGCTTTGCCGTTGGATTCCTGCTTCAGCGGGGCCGGTTTCGCCTGGCGCTTGTGCGCCAGGCCAGCGCCTTCCCCTCCTCAGGCAGTGACGGTGGAACTTACCGCCATATGCATCAGGTCGACAGCCGCGTTCACATCGCGGTCGTGCGCGGCGCCACAGCCCGGGCAAGTCCAGCTGCGCTGCGCCAGCGCCAGCGCTTCAAGCACATGACCGCAAGCCGAACACGTCTTGCTGCTCGGGTACCAGCAATCGACCATGATGACCTGGCTGCCATGCCATGCTGCCTTGTACACGATTTGGCGCCGGAACTCGGACCAGCCCATGTCCGCGATCGAGCGTGCCAGCTTTCGGTTGCGCAGCATGCCTTTGATGTTCAGGTCTTCGATGCCGATCGTGTGAAAACGGCGCGCCAGGCTGCTGGTGAGCTGGTGCAAGCCTGCACGCCGAAGATGCGTGATCCGCTCGTGCAGCCTGGCCAGCTTCAACGCGGCCTTGGCCCGGTTGGCCGAGCCCTTGACCTTGCGGCTCAATGCACGTGACAGCCGGCGCATCTTGTTCAGCATGCGCTTCAAGGCTTTCGGTCCCTCGATGGTCTCGCCCGTAGACAGGGTAGCAAGGCGCGTAATGCCCAGGTCGACGCCCACCGCGCCTTGGTTCTCGGCAGGTGGCAGCGGCGGATCGGGGCAATCGACAGTGATGCTTGCATACCAGTGGTCGGCAGTCCGGGACAGGCAGGCCGAGACGACGCGGCCCGTGAAGCGCAAGGCTTCGCGCATGCGCACCCAGCCCAGCTTCAGAATGCGCAGGCGTTTGCCGTCTACCTTGAACTGGTCGTTGCTGATCGTGACCCGGTCGTCCACGCCCTTGCGCCGACAGGTCGGGTAACGGGCAGGGCCGGCGAAGAAATTCTCGAACGCCCGACCCAGCTGCATGATCGCCATGTGTGGCGCGCACTTGGTCACGTCCAGCATCCATGGAAATTGTTCCCGTTTGATGGCGTTGAGCTGGCGTCGCAAGGCGGCCTCGCTCGGCAGTGGCAAGGTTCGGTCGGCTTTTCAGGCTGCGTACTGGCTCCCCCACTCGGTGAGCGCCCAGTTGAAACGCGAAGCGCGCAATACCGACCGCGCGCGCCAGGTAAGTACACTGTACGTTGTTCAAGTCGAGCCGGATGCGGTGTGCCACTAGCATTGCGCATCCCTCAGTGCCGCGCGCACGCCATCGATCAGCTTGCGGTTTTTATGACTGCGACTGCCGTACAGCCGGGCGGAAAAGACCGTGATGATCTCCAGCACGTCATTGGCCAGCTCTTCCTCGAACGTGCTGTCCTCGCCCTGGTTGATGATCACAACCTCGACCGGCCTGGCCTGGCAGATCGCGAAGACGAGCTCCGCGCCGAAGCGCAATATGCGGTCCTTGTGCACGAGTACTAGTCGGCCGACCTCTCCATCGATGATGGCGCCGAGCAGGCGGCTGAGGCCCTTGTTTTGGTAATTCATCCCCGAGCCGAGATCGTCGATGAGCTCGAATTCCCAGCCCTGACGCGCACAATACAATTCCAGCACTTGCCTCTGGCGAACCAGGTCTTCTTTTTGATCATGGCTGGACACGCGGGCATACGCTATCGTTTTACGTGCAATCGGCGCGATGCGTCATGCCAGGTCTCAACGCGGCCAGATCGTAGCGACGCTGTCCACCTTCGGTACGTGTCGGCACCAGGCGGCCACTGGCTTCCCAGCGCCTGAGCGTACCCGTCGACACGCCCAGTGCGTCTGCAGCCGCGCCAATGGAAAGTAGCTTGCCCATACCGAATATGATTGGGCAGGTTTATTTGAGTTTCGACTTTGCTGTAAAAACCCCATATCCCGCACCGCCGAAGCTCAGCATCAGACAACATCAAGCGTTTCATGCGAGCGACTCCTGCAGCCATCCCCGTCCAAATTTAATGAGCAAAATGCTGTCGACCGAAGGCGAATTCGCACTGGCTGCGTGAGTACAATTGACATACACGGTGCGATGACGACATGGCGCCACTTCTCTCACTTTTGCTTCCGCTGGCCTGACACGATCGTTTGTGGCATGTCAATACACAAAGTATTGTCAGACATATCTTTTACGGAAGTGTAGGCGATAGTTGCGGCAACGGCCTCAGCCGAAACGCTGGCGCGGGGTCCGAGCGTGGTTGCACGCTGAGCGTGAGTCCAGAGGAACGGCCAAGACAGGCAGGTACAGCATGGCGACCCAAATCGATCGCGCCGCGTTGCTCGGGCGCTGGATCCACTCCCACGAAGAGGACACGGCAGACCTCCAAGTCTATCGACCTGCAGCATTTGCGTTTCCCCCCGCTCGAGGACGCGACGCCATGAGTCTCGAAGCCGATGGCTCCGTGTCGAAAACAGGCCCGGGGCCGGACGACAGGTCCGGACCGGGGAGCGCCGGCTCCTGGATCTTACGCGGCCAGGAGTTGACAGTCGACCACGGCGCTGGCGCAGCAATGAGATTTCGAATCGAGGAGCTCACGCCGGACAAGCTCCTCCTGCGGCAGTTGTAAGCGCGATTGCTGCCCAGATTCCGGCCCACTTCAGGGAGAAACCACGTGGCAACCACCCCGAAGCACCCGAGCACACCACCTTCGCAACCGCCCGCACCCGACGACGCCGTGGGCACTGGCATGCCGCCCGTGCGTGCGTGCGGAACCATGCCCGTTCATGAACGACTGCTGCGCACGATGCCTGGATACATGAGCGCGCGCATCGCCAGCGAGAACAACGCGTTCCAGTTCGCTTCCAACATGCGCGCGGGTGCGCGTACGGGCATCACGGTAATTCCCGTCGTCGTGCACGTCATCTACGACACCGCGGCACAGAACATCTCAGACGCGCAGATCAAGAGCCAGATCGCGATCCTGAACCAGGATTACCGCAAAACGAACCCCGACGTCGCCTCGACCCCTGCCGTCTTCAAGTCCCTGTGCGGTGACTCACGCATCGAGTTCGAGCTCGCCAGCACCGACCCTGCAGGGCAGGCCACCACGGGCATTACCCGCACGCAGACGGCCAGGACGAGCTTCGATGACACCGATCAGATGAAGTCCGCCGCGACGGGAGGACACGACGCCTGGCCCGCGGACAAGTACCTCAATCTCTGGACCGTACCGCGGCTGACCTCGCCGCAGGGCGACCTGCTGGGATACGCCCAGTTCCCGGGAGGGGCCGCTGCGACGGACGGCGTGGTCATTCTGCACAGCGCGTTCGGCAATACGGGCACGGCCACGGCGCCTTTCAACCTGGGCAGAACCGCCACGCACGAGATTGGGCACTGGCTCAATCTGCGCCACATCTGGGGTGACGACGGGGGCGGTTGCAATGGCGATGACTTCGTGGCGGACACGCCGAACTGCGCCGACCACAATTTCGGCAAGCCGGTCTTTCCCCATGTGAGCTGCAACAACGGGCCCAACGGCGACCTGTTCATGAACTACATGGACTACACGGACGACGACTCCATGTTCATGTTCACGAACGGCCAGATACTGCGCATGCAAGCCTGCCTGGACACGGACCGAAGTGCCATCGGCCATACCAAGCCTGCACCAACGCTGGCACTGTCCGACAACCCGACCATCACGCTGGCAACCAAGGACTTCTCGACGATTTCATTCAGGGACCAGCATCTGCCGACGGTGTCGGTGCGCGATTTCCCGACGGTGAGCATCCGCGACGTTCAACCCACCGCATTTTTCCAGGACGTGGCCGGTCCGGTCTTTCCGGGCCCGATCGGGGACCCCAGCCCGTTCGGCGCGCAATCTGCTGGTGGCGCTTTCGCCGCGGGTGGTGTCGGCCGGCACATGCCATTCGTCTTGTCCACGCCGCACCACACGATGGCCTGGAGGCAGTCCTTCCCCGACATCGCAGAGCAGCGCGCGGCACAACTCATGGACTCGATCGGCCAGTACGAGCAGGTGCTTGCCCAGTACCAGCAAGCGGATGCGGCAGGTGCGCTCAGCGCGGCAGACGCGGCCAGGGCCGGGCAGCTCGCAGCCGAGTACGCCGAGCTGGTCGACGAGTACCGACAGCTGGTCGGGTCTTGACCATGTCGGTACTCATCATTGCGCCGGCGGAGGACGACCACGCAATTGCGGTCAGGGAGCATCTTGATGCCGGTGGCAGCGAAGTCGCCGTGATCGATACCGGACTGTTTCCCGAAGCGTTGCAAGTCGCAATGCGCTTCAGCTGCTGCACGGACAGACGCGACTTCCGCCTGTCCGTGCAGGGCAAGCAGATTGACCTGAGCCGGGTCGGCTCCGTTTGGTGGCGAAGACCCCGTCCTGCCACCATCAGCGAGCAGATGTACCGCTCCAGTCATCGACATTTCGCTGCGAATGAAGCTTACGAGGCCCTGGCCGGCCTTTGGGAAGCGATGGACGCGCAGTGGATCAACGTGCCGGGGAATGATCTCGCCGCGCAGCACAAGCCCTATCAACTCAGGATGGCACAGAAGGTCGGCCTAAAGATTCCGGCGACCCTGATGACCAACGACCCCGACCAGGCACGACAGTTTGTCGATGCCCAGGGCTACCGCAACGTCGTGTACAAATCCTTTTCGTCGACCGAGATGGAGTGGCGAGAAACGCGGCTGCTGCAAGAGGAGGAGATCGCCCTGCTGGACTACGTCAGGCACGCCCCGGTGATCTTCCAGCACTATGTGCCGGCCAAGTACGACCTTCGGGTGACGCTGATCGATCATCAGATATTTGCGGCCGCCATCCATTCACAGCAGACGCAGTACCCTATCGACAGCCGCATCGACATCGCCAACGCTGCCATCGAAGCAGTGACATTGCCTCAGGACATCTCAAGCAGGCTATTGCGCCTCACCGAGGCGCTCGGACTCCGCTATGGCGCCATCGACCTGCGCCTGACGCCCAGCGGCGACTATGTATTCTTCGAGATCAATCCGGCCGGCCAGTGCCTGTACATCGAGCAGGCAACCGGGCAACCGATCGCGCGCGCGCTGGCCGATGCGTTGGCGCGGCGCGACGAACCGGTAACGCCCGGACGAAAACCGGAACGGGCCTGCGATTGCTGAGTTCGATACCGCCATGCGGACCCCGGGGTCGTGAGTTGAGCGGCGAAGCCCGGGATCCTGATCCGAGCCATCATGAAAGGTTTCTGGACAAAATTCACAGAAATTCTCAAGACCACTTGGACAGCCACGATATCTGAGCGGCTCCTCAATTAAGCTGGCTGTTGACTGATCCATGGATCATGCGGACGTCATACTAAGAACGTTGACCGATTGCGCAACATTATTCGAGATTCTTGACGCGAAACTCATCAATAAAAACCCGGCATGAAGCCGGGCTATATTGTGATAATTGACGACGTCTATGCTGACATTTCAGTGTGGTGTCAACAAGAACGCATGCCGCTTTCCATCCTTGTTAATACCGCGTCCGATCACTTGTTGCTTGTTGTTGACCGCCTTGATGTCGTCCAGTTTCCAGTTTCCGTTCTTGACAGCACTTAAGAGACGGTTTGAAAACTCGATACGGCCGAGATGTTCTTGCGCTCCTTCAGGCAAGCGCGCAATCGCCTGCTCCTTCATTCAAAAAAGTGGCACGAGATTGCGGTTAAGCGTGTTGCCCTGGAGTTATCAAACCGTCTCTAAG